>JGI1357J11328_10002966_pt1 | contig 11956 bp, 5 predicted proteins | sample Subgrocontami54m_FD_11328 | JGI IMG/M metagenome (IMG submission 11328)
TCCGACTTACCCGCAAGAAACGAAGTTTCAAACGGGGCCCACCATTTCTGGCGGGGATACATTGGCCGATTAGTACCTCTCGGCTGAAACGCTTACGCGCCTTACACCTGAGGCCTATCAACGTGATCATCTCTCACGGGCCTATAACGATACCTAATCTTGGGGTGGGCTTCGCACTTATATGCTTTCAGCGCTTATCCCTTCCGAACTTAGCTACCGAGCAGTCCTCCTGGCGGAAGAGCTCGTACACCAGCGGTTCGTTCATCCTGATCCTCTCGTACAAAGGACAACTCCCCTCAAGTATCAACGCCTACAGTAGATAGGAGACCGACCTGTCTCACGACGGTCTGAACCCAGCTCGCGTACCTTTTTAATGGGCGAACAGCCCAACGCTTGGGAGCTTCTTCACCCCCGCGCTAAGGTGAGCCGACATCGTATACTTCTCTATTATTACTAATAGTATGGACTATATCTTCATCCTTCGTTTTAAGAAGGAGGTGGCGTATTAGCTCTGACCTAAATCAGAACTCCGGTCCGATGAACATCGGACCAAGTCTCTACGGGGCTAACGCGATTTTATTTCATCGCGCAGCTTCCCACGGTATTACCCATATGTTACCACATGGGCTTCACCGTTATAAGCCACTATTTTTCTTTGAGAATTTGCCTATCAAACAAACTTTCTCAAAGGGCTAATGCGATTGCTCGCATGGCGCCCCGATTGTGTTGAGGTGCCGAACTGCATCGTCGCTATGGACGCTTGGATGCAACTAGCCTGTTATCCCCGGGGTAGCTTTTATCCGTTAATCTTTGACCATGTTCTAGCAAGTAGCACCTACCCACGCTTCGATCTTGCGACCGAAGTGTGAATAAATACCATAGTCATCGGTTCACTATGTTCTGCTTTCGCACCTGCTCGGCATGTCCGCCTCGCAGTCAAGCCAGCTTTTCCCATTACAGGTCCAGGCCGATTTCCATCCGGCCTAAGCTGACCTTTAAACTCCTCCATTACTTTTTAGGAGGAAAATGCCCCATTCAAACTGCCCGCCATGCACTGTCTCGCGTGAGTTTTGTCTCACGCGGTTAGAATCGAATGTTCTTCAGAGTGGTATTTCACTGACGGCTCCATTCCGGCCAAAACCGAAACTTCAAAGCCTCCCACCTATGCTACGCAAAAAAATGTTCGACCCAATACAAAGCTACAGTAAAGCTCCCGGGGTCTTTTCGTCTAACTGTAGGTAACCGGCATCTTCACCGGTACTGTATTTTCACCGGGCTCCTCGTTGAGACAGTCCTTCGGTCGTTACGCCTTTCATGCGCTTCGGAACTTACCCGAAAAGGAATTGCGCTACTTTAACACGGTTATAGTTACCGCGGACATTGACGAGGGCTTGGCACAATACGCTATGAACCTTGATGTAATCTCGGCCCATAACAACCATGCTTAACCTTCTCGCATTGGTCAGGCGTCACCCCCTATACATCCTCTTGCGAGTTAGCAGGGAGCTGTGTTTTTGGTAAACAGTCGCCAAAGGGTCTTTAGCTGCGACCTTATTGAAGCTGATAGAAAGTTCCGAGATGCTACTCGGATTGATACGTGCGAAGCAGGCGGCGCGCGACAGGAGCGATCATGCACCCCAATCTTTTAAGACGAGATGCTCTATAAAATTTGGTCGCGCGCGCTGGGGTGCGAACCCTTCACCTGCTCCGTCGCAGACACCTACCAGAAATTCTGTCGGAGCAATGCCACTTGGCTTAAGCTCCTGTTTCTGGTTTGTATCCTTTTCTCATCGTGAAAATTCTACCTTCTAACAGCTTCAATAAGGCAAGCCATATCGCGAACTTACGGCTGCTGATTTGCCTAGTTCCTTAACGAGGACTCACCCGTTCGCCTTAGTGCTCTTACACCAACCCACCTGTGTCGGTTTCCGGTACGGTTTAGCACGCGATGATCTTAGACGGTTTTCTGGGAAGCGGGCTTTCGGAAATTCCCGTCACCTTTTTAAGCTCTGAAGTTTTAGGCATTTTACATGTCTATATCTAAAGACATGGAACTAGAAATTTACTTCCGAGACTAAAAAGGTGACGGGTTTTCATGACATTGGGATTTCCCGATTAAACGGGTTGAGTGCGGATTTGCCTACACTCCATCCTCACGTCAGGAATGAAAATCCAATAATTCACTCCCGATACTCCACTTCGTCACGCCATAGATCGCGTACCAAGTGCTGGAATATTAACCAGCTTATCCATCGGCTGCGGTTTTCACCATTGCCTTAGGACCGACTTACCCTTGGATGATTGTCATTGCCAAGGAAACCTTGGGTTTACGGCGATACCGACTTTCACGGTATGTGCGGTTACTTGTGCCAACATTCTCTCTTCCGAACGCTCCAGAGGCCCTCACGGGTCCTCCTTCATAGCAAGATCGGAATGCTCTCCTACCACGCAAATCTGCCGAAGCAGATTCGCATCCGTAACTTCGGTACAATGCTTAGCCCCGTTGAATTTTTGGCGCCGAATCTCTAGACAAGTGAGCTGTTACGCACTCTTTAAAGGATGGCTGCTTCTAAGCCAACCTCCTTGCTGTACAAGAAATTTGACCACCTTAACCACTGAGCATTGATTTAGGGACCTTAGTTTACGATCATGGGCTGTTTCCCTTGCGCACGACGGAGCTTAGCCCCCGCCTGCTGACTGCCGGAATAACGCCCGAGGCATTCGGAGTTTGATTGGTCAAGGCGGGTTTCCCCGCTCCCGACCATCCAGTAGCTCTACCTCCTCGGACGCGTGATCCGACGCTATACCAAAATATATTTCGGAGAGAACCAGCTATTTCCAGGTTCGATTAGCTTTTCACTCCTTACCACAATTCATCCGAAGGCATTGCACAACCAACCGGTTCGGTCCTCCCCCCGACTTTCGTCGGGGTTCAACCTGATCATGGTAAGCTCACCTGGTTTCGGGTCTCATGAATACTACCGTTAGTTCATTAGTTCGCTAGTTTACTGGTTCGCTAGTTTTGAAAACTAGAAAACAAGCAAGTCCCGAAGGACCGAAACTAGAAAACTAATGGACTAGTTCGCGCTGTTAACACTCGGTTTCCCTATGACTCGGTGCGGTAAAGCACTTCATCGAGCAGTATCCAAGAACTCGTTGGCTCATTCTTCAATAGGCACGCCGTAGCCGCGCACAGCGCGGAAGCCCCAATATCCAAACTCCAATAACCAATCAAGTTCCAATGACCAAAATTTTAAATTTGGAATTGGAGCTTGATTTAGCATTTGAATTTTGGAATTAGAAATTCCGTGCCATGCACGGCGTCGACTCCTTGTAGACATATGGTTTCAGGTCTATTTCACCGCCCTCACCGGGCTGCTTTTCACCTTTCCCTCACGGTACTTGTTCACTATCGGTCTTCGAGAGTATTTAGCCTTGGGGGACTAGTTCCCCCTGATTCCCGCGCAGACTTCAAACGGCGCGGTACTCGAGTAGTAATACCAAGAGCATAAGACCGTTTTCGCGTACAGGACTATTACCTTCTTTGGTGCGCCGTTCCAGGCGTCTTCTACTAACGAAGTCTTAATTTTTTGCCCTTCCCGATTAAACGAGATGCATCACACTCACAACTGCCCGTCACCTTTTTAAACTCCGAAGTTTTTTTGGATTTACATGTAACATTCCTAAACATGTCAATCACGATTCTCTTCCGAGATTAAAAAGGTGACGGGCTCTGGGCTGTTCCCATTTCGCTCGCCGCTACTTAGGGAATGGGATCAGTCTATTAGTTTTCTAGTTCGGCCTTGCGGCCTCTAGTCAGCTAGTTCAAAACTAGAAAACTAGTGAACTAGCAAACTAACAAACTAATCATTGTTTTCTCTTCCTCCAGTTACTGAGATGTTTCACTTCACTGGGTTTGCTCTCATGCGGTGTTACCCGCCGAGTTTGTCGACATTACTCGACAAGGGTTGCCCCATTCGGAAACCTCCGGATCAAAGGTTGCTCGCCACCTCCCCGAAGCATATCGCCGGCACGCCGCGTCCTTCATCGCCTCTCAAAGCCAAGGCATCCACCATACGCCCTTGTTCGTATCCCCACCAGACGCGATGGGAATCGGACAATAGCATCCCCCGTTACAATTTGTATCGGGGTCTTCCGCACATGTTATTCGTTATCTTCAACCGCGCACAGCGCGGAAACTCCAATAACTAAGCTCAAATGACTAATCAAGCTCTAAGCACTAAGTCCCAATTTGGGATTTAGGATTTTGGATTTGATTTGAAATTCGGGCTTTGGAATTTCCGTGCTATGCACGGCTTTCACCCCCGCAACACCGTTAGATGAGTGCGCGGAGATGTATTCTTCTTTCAAACTACTATCTTATTCTCTCCCCTCGCTCCCTCACATGGGTGAGGCGGCGATGAGAGATAATAATCCGATCCGGTAATCCGCCGATATCCCTCGCTACGCTCAGGATTTTGGCGGATCAATTCTTGCAACCACTCGGGCTTCGCCTGTCGGCTCGCCCTCGCGGGCAAAGAATTGAAAAACCGCTCTATTTGAGCGGCCTTTCCCAAAGACATACGTTAAAAAATCAGCTGGAAGTCTTGGGAAACGCCACGTTGTGATCAGTTGTACGCATGGTGCGCATATATCTCATAGCGTATATGCCCCATCAAACCATGTCAATACCTTATACACCCCGTTATAAAATTGGTTTGCCTTGGCTAACTAAGATAAACTCCAAGAAAATCCAGAAGAGCATGGTAACTCATAAAAAACCGCCAGAATTCTGCTGGAGTTGTGTCGGGCAGGGACTCTGAAGTAAGTTACCCAACCAGTTCACCAGCTCTGACGGTAGCTGACCTCGTCCGTGGGACAAGAAGTCTGACCTTGTCCTCGTGGGACAACGGAAGGGTAGCCAAACCTCCGTGGTAAATTCACAATAGCTAAACTATGCTGTAGTGTCAAGAAATAATAGGAATTTCTTAATGAAAGCAGTACATTTTGTAACGGGGTCCACAAATGCCGTGACCAAACAAAATCCGTCGCCGTGGAAACGGCGACGGATTCGAGAACGCAATGAAATTATCGTCCGGAAATGTCGCGTTTCATTCGTTCAATGGCTGATGTTGCAGCATCTTTACCACCGAGGCCAAACGCAAGTCCAAAGGCAAGTGCGAGCATCGCAACAAGTCCCGTGACAAACGTCTGGAGAAGAATTGTCGCAACACCAAGTTGAAGCAGGGCCGCGACAAGCGCGAAGATCCAAATTGCCCAGCGAGCAACAACGCCAACGAACGCTCCACGCATACCCGTAGCTTCGGCCGATGCCCTCACTGATCGATCCACCACTTCGGCGACTTTCACCGCAATGATGAGAATGAGAGCAGCAACAACCACATTCGGGAGGTAGAGGAGCACCTGACTCAGGAAGTCAGATACTTGCGAGAGACCGAGGATGTTGACCGCGGCAAGTAGAAACACAATCACGAGGAACCACTTCACGAGCGCACCAATGAAGGCGCCGGAATTCAAGCGAACTCCACCTCGCTCAAGTGCTTTTTCCACTTCGAGTTTCTGCAAGAGCGCATCGACACGAAGTGACCTCACGATCTGCTCAACGAGCGTGCCGAGAGCAACAGCGACAATCCATCCCACAATAAATACCACGAGCGCCCCGATCAGGAGCGGAATAAAATTCGCAACAGCCGTCCAGGACTGTTGGAGCGATGATACAATCACATCGCCCCAGGTTTGTAGTACCATAGCGTAAGTATAAGAATAACTGGCATCCGAGCTGGACCATGCCCGGTAGTAGAACTTCGAATCATTCTAGCTACCTTGGCTTTCTGCGTAAACCCGATACAACTGGGAATCTCTCGAGATGACTCTCAGTGTCGGTGAAACCCATTCGAAGTTTCACTACCGGGCCATGCATCAGTCGAACTCGTATACCTTCTAAATGAATTAGAGTGTTAAACTTCCTCTCCGATATATTCGGGATCGACCTGGAAGTTGCGTATTTCGCATCTTTATTGTACCGCGCGGCCTCCTTTACATGAAATTCAGTTATACACACGGGGAGAAAGAAGCAAGTAACAACCCGCCTGCCGGAAGGGCAGAGAAGCAAAAAACAGACGTGACACCGCAAATCCTTTACAATAACTCATCATTCTCCTATATTTATTGAGTTCAAATCGCATTATTACTTGTTATCTGTTTCCTGTTACTTTAGTGCTCATGCTTACTATCAACGACCTCAAGAATAAGATGACCCCTCGACACGGCTCGGGGCAAGCTCGGTTTTAAAGCAACTAAACTGTTTGATATTGTTATGCTTTCGATAAATGATTTGAAGAATAAGATGATCGTCATGGTTGAGGGGATACCCTACCAAGTGCTTGAAGTGAAGCACCAGCATATTGGGCGTGGCGGATCCTCGGTCCAAACGCGCCTGAAAAATATCCTCACGGGCCAGGTATACTCACGAAACTTCAAACCAGCCGATACGTTCGGAGAAGCTGATGTGGAAAAACGAGAACTCACCTTTCTCTACGGCCGAAGAGGAGAATACGTATTTGTGAATCCCTCAAATAAGAGCGAGCGTTTCAGTGTGAATGAAGAAAAACTTGGTGATAGTGTCCAGTGGTTAAAACCAAACTCCCCTATTGCTGCAGTCTTTCTCGAAGACAAACTTGTGTCCATTACCCCTCCTATTAAAGTTGACCTCCTCGTCACCGAAGCCGCAACCGGACTTCGCGGAGACACGGTGAGTGGTGCCACGAAAGAGGTGATACTCGAGACTGGAGCGAAAATTCAGGTGCCGTTGTTCGTCAATGAAGGTGATATTGTCAGAGTCAACACCGAGACTGGAGAATATGCTGAGCGGGTTACGAAGGGATAAGAGAATAGAGAGTAGGGGCTAGAGAAAAGACGTATATAGAAAACATCGGCAACGCCGATGTTTTCTATATCTTATATCCCAATCGCAAGAGTTTCTGTCTAATCGTTGCTCGGTTAAGCACGTCGTCATATCTCAATTCAACCAATCTCAGTCCATGTCGGGGTATTAACCTTTGTCGTCGTCTCGTATACCTCCTGCGTTGTTTTGCTCTTCCCTTTCTCCTATCCATGAATTTATTTGATGCAAAGTGTTGTCTACCATGGTATTCAATGACTAAACTTTTTGTTGGTAGATATGCATCAAGTCGTAGGCGGGTTCCACTATCTCCTCGCAGCCAATCGAAAGTTTTTTGATATTCGATCCTCTTGGTTCGCAGAATACCGGCAACTAACTTTATTGCTTTCTTCTCATTTACTCCGTATATTTTCTGCGGTTGTCTCGGATTTTGCACTGCACGTGAGTTCCCTATTCTCTACTCTCCATTCTCTATACCCTATTCGAATCGAATCGTCTCGCCGGGTGTAAGCACACCGTTTGCTCCTTGTGCTGCAGGCGTAACTTCGCGTCCTCTATTCTCTACTCTCTCACCTCTATTCTCTCCGCCACGCCGCAACGACTCCTCAAGCGCCTTTCGTAATTCCGAGAGGTTTTTTTGCTTTTGAACATTCGGTTCTACCCGCGGTCTTGAATTCTCGCGAGGATTTGTATTTCTCAACTGCGAAAGCGGCATTGTGTTTTGAGCCCGATTCTCGCCCCTATTCTCTACTCTCTGCTTGCCCTGAGCCGAGTCGAAGGGCTCTCTACTCTCTCCGCGCTGTTCACTGTTCACTGTTCTCTGCTCACTTCGTTGCGGCTCCGCCACAACGTCGCTTGCCTTAGCGCGAAATTTAATCATCCCCATATGCTCCTCGCAATACACAGGCCTTTTGCCATCAGGCTTGAACGGCACCATAATTTTTTTGCCATCAACAGCACAGATTGCCTCATACATAGGACGATCGGCCTTCGAAGCTGGCGGCCCTTCAGATTCCTGCACCTCTACCGGACGAATTGACCTCACTGGATTCAATTGCGGAAGCACCGCACTTCGCTCTCCCGGGGTTTCACTCCGAACGGCTTGAATCGCACTGTGGAGTTCACCTCCGAACGGCTGGGTAAATCGCCTGATTGCTTCCTCAACCGAGGCGCGGGGTGTGCTGTATGTTTCTCGCGAAGACTGAATGATTGCATCACGGTAACTATCAAGCGGACGCGGGAAGGGAGGCAGGGTTTCGGCAGAAAACGGACGCGATGTAACGCCGTCAATCATGAGCTTCGTATAAATCTGCTTGAACGAGAGGTTTACAAGATCTTGGATGATAAATTCCGGCATAAACTCTTTCTCAAGTAGTTCGGCATCTTCAGCCCCGGTGCGAAACAGAATCATCGTGCCTACGTTTCCAAAAACCGCATGCTGAACTTCCTCCTCCATCTGAAAAATATACTGATGAGCTACGGTAAGATTCAGACGATACTTGCGTGCCTCGGACAAAATATTTGCAAATGATTCGGTGGCAAAATTTTGAAACTCATCCACATAGAGGTAAAAGTCCTTCCGATCTTCCTCGGGCAAATCAACTCGCGACATCGCGGTGAGATAGAGCTTTGTTACCATCATGGCACCGAGTAACCTCGAATTCTCCTCACCGATGCGGCCCTTGGCAAGATTGATGATGAGTATTTTTTGCTCATCCATGATCTTTCGCATATCAAGCGTAGTCTCGGTCTGGCCGATCACGTTTCGGATGAGCGGATTCCCTGAAAATTGCCCAATCTTGTTTTGAATTGCGGCAACTGCCTCGCGCATATACTGCTCGGGATATTTCGCAAACTCATTTTCCCAAAATCCTTTGATGACGGGGTCGGTCAATTGGCTTACGATTCTTTTCCGAAAATCTTTCTCACCGAACATACGATTCACGGAAAGAAGAGTTGAACCGGGAATCTCAAGAAGCCCTAAAATCGCATTTGCGAGGAGGTACTCCATACGAGCCGACCATACATCAGGTCCGAATATCTTTTTGAATACGCCAAGAAGTCCGGAAGACACGAGATGCCGCTGACCCTCACCCACACTTTCCATAATGTTAAATGCAATCGGAAAATCTGTATCAGCAGGATTGAAGTAGATGACATCGTTAATACGATTCTGGGGGATGAAATCAAGCAACCTCTCCGCATATTCCCCGTGCGGATCAACCACCGCAACCCCATGCCCTCTCTGGATATCCTGAATCGTCATATTTTCAAGCAGGGTTGATTTCCCCATGCCGGTCTTTCCGATAATGTAGACGTGCTTTCTTCGGTCTTGCCGTTTAATGCCAAAACGCTTCCGCCCGCCGCGGAAGTTGGTTTCGGCAATAAAGGTTATATCGTTGTCTGGTGAGAAAGCCATGGCTTACTTGACGAAAGTATCAATACTCGATATAAATATACAGCAGAAAGCTCCTCTCATAATACCTCGAGACCACCCTCCATCGCTCACATAGTACCACTTGGGAGGAATCAATGGCTCCAGAAATCGTGAATGGAGACCGCCGTCTGGCTCTCATGTATCACGTTCGCGCTGTAAGCGAGGTGCTCATATGCGCTGCCGTTCTCTTCGTATTCATCCTGTTCATCATCAACCAGATTGGTATTGGTAGGGAAGGCGCTGTCTACTTCGCGCAAATGGTGGCGATCCCGTTCGTGATTTGCTTTCTCTATCTGGGCATCCGGTCCTGGCAACTCGGATGGATGCTCATCTGCGCGATTTCGATCGCCGGAAGTCTTTTCCTTTCGATCGCGGCATGGGTAGTGCCTCACTTTCTCCTGGCAGAAGACCAGGTGAACCTGCATGAGGCCGAACCCAGTCCCCACTACCTCGGGCCGCCGAAGATCGAGCGCCCCTCCACCTCATCCCCCTGACCAACGCACCGGTCGGGGGCGTTTTTTATTTCAAACTACCAAATATCCCTACAAATACATCTTACAAATTATGCACACTCTTTCACTCGCCGACTCTACTCCCTATTCTCTATGCTCTGTTCCTTTACCCTACGGGTAAAGTTGCGGGCGGCTCGGAGCGTTTCGACTCGATCTTCGGCATCATGGGCGATTGGGCGATAAGACTTGGATAATGATAAATCGTTGCGAGCTCCTCGGTATTCAGAACGATAATTTTCGATCGAAGCGTCCAGGTGTCTGTGAATCCTTTCCGAGAGCGATAATAGCTATAGAAGAGACGCTGTTTGTGGAGCCGACGTTTCGCTTTCCATGAGGGTAGCCACCACCAGGGCGTTTTGGTTGCCATTGCTTTCCCATTCACGATAAAGCCATTCATGGTAAGCGTGTTATACGTCCGAAGCGCCCCGATAAATCCCGAAAGATGTGATTTTGAAAACATATCTCGGCGCGCAATATAGCAGAACCGTATGATCACCTCCCACCCAGGCTTCAAAATATTTTGCTCAATCGCTTTGACGATGTTTGATGTGCCGGGGGACAAATGTTGCATAAGTGACGTACCTTCTTTCTCCTCTCTTTTCGGCGCTGTGGCTTTTTCCGAAGACGAGGTGGAAAGAACCGATATGATTTCGCCAAGAAAGTCAGCAACCCCAACAAAAAATGCCACAAACCCGCTCTGTTCCTCTTCTATTTTTCTTCCGATAAGTTTACTGACCAATCTCTCTCCTTCGTCCTTCCAGTTATTATTCTGACATGGCCGCATGATCAAGTGATATCCAATGTGTTCCCCCGGCTGGATTTTTCCCATGACTTCGGCGAGAGACGCAAAGGGATCGATCTTGCGCTCTTCTTCCTTCATAGTTTCGGTCGTGGCAAATTCAATGTACGTACGGATGGGATAGGCATCTTGTTTCTCGAGTTTAAACTCGATGCCAAAGATATCGTATTCCGCGTTCGGTATGACTGCGGGCAATTGATTCATGTAATCCTCGGCTTCGACGATTTCCGACTCTGGATACTGCCCATAAATTTGCGCCTCAATCACGTTTCGATAAAATACCGGACAGCGCACATAGAATTTTGTCTCACCGCCCATGGAAGCCATCTCGAACATACAAAAATCATGCTGGAGGCCTTCCCAGTATATTTCAAGCGGATCGAATTCATAATTCAATGTCTGCAACCCGGCAAAAATCTGCTCCATCGCTTGGGGCGACTTTGCCATATCGCGTGGAATTTTTACTTCAAGCAGTACCCACTGAAGATTAAAGAAGTAGCGCGTCTTAATATAGTAGAGCCAGAGCTTCCAGCCGGTAATGCCAAATAACGGCGGCACCCAAAGCCACCATGTCTCTCCTACAATCGCCCATATGAATCGAAGCGCATCTATAAATGAAGGGGCTGCGGGCATATCTACTCTCTATTGTAGCGCAAAAAACTCCACGACCAAGCGGAGCGAGACTAGTTCGTTCCAAGACTACACAAGCGAGAAACCCTCGTCGGCCCGCTTGAAAAGATCGCGATTCTGAAGATTCAAGAGAATAGTGTTTTCTTTGACGAAACGCGCTTCTTTGACGCGCTTTACAATCTCATCCTTCGAGAGCGGCTTCTTCGCGCCTTTGAGGACCGAAGTAATCACATCTGATACCGTACCGGGTTCGTAGCCCCAATCTTTGAGAGCATAGAGCCCCCTTCCCACGAGTACAAAACGCGCATCTTTAATAAGTTCGTTATGAACGGTTTGGGGATGAGCGCGTTTCGAGGACCATCCGGACTTCGTGATTGCTTGCGCAACTTCGCGAAAGTGAAGGGGTTTCCCGGATCGGGCCATGACTGCGTAGGCTTTATCGCGAACACCGCGCGGGCGGACTGTAGGCCATGAAACAAGACCAAATTCCCCGTAGGGGTTTTGTTTAATCAGCTTTGAGATCGCAAGATACGACTCAAGCATATCCGGAGTCGGTGTCTCACCGAGCACCTCTCGCGTCTGTTTTTTCAAAATATTAAAGAGTTCGGATGCCACAACCGGCTTTCCGATTTCACTCAAATCCTCGGCAGTGCGAG
>JGI1357J11328_10002968_pt1 | contig 11956 bp, 13 predicted proteins | sample Subgrocontami54m_FD_11328 | JGI IMG/M metagenome (IMG submission 11328)
GACGAGCGTCTTCGGGTACAATCAAGGTCCCGCCGCGGCCGTTCGCGAAATGCGCCGCCTGGTCGACAACCCGCCGGATCAGCGTTCCACGCCATGAAGACCAAGCCAATCGATCGTGCGCTCGTTGTTGAACCTCGCTTGCGGCTTAGCGAATCCGCGCGTTCATTCGATTCGCTAAGCCGCATGCGAATTTGTCCATTCGTGATCTTGGGCGTCATCGTCCTCCAATGGTCCGCATGCGCTGTGCACGCTGGAGACGCTTCGAAATCAACACCGCAGCAGATCGAGTTCTTCGAATCACGTGTCCGTCCCATCCTCGCCGAGCATTGCTGGTCGTGCCACGGGCCTAAGAAGCAGTCCGGTGGCATTCGGCTCGATTCGCGTAAGAGCATTCTGGATGAAAGCGAGCATGGTCCCGTGGTCGTTCCCGGTGCGCCCGAGAAGAGCGCGCTCGTCCGCGCGATTCGCCACACCGGCGAGATCAAGATGCCGCCCAAGCAAAAGTTGCCGCCGCAGGCCATCGATGCGTTGACGACCTGGATCAAGACGGGCGCGGCGTGGCCCGAAGCGAAGATCGTGGCGAAGGATGACGATGCGTGGAAAAAGCACTGGGCGTTTCAGCCGATTCGCGATCCGCCGCTGCCGGCGGTCAAGGATCAACGTTGGTTGCAGACATCGATCGACGCCTTCATCCTCGCGGAGCTGGAGCGGAAGGGGTTCAAGCCGGCGCCGGTCGCCGAGCCGCGCGTGCTGCTGCGCCGGTTGTACTTCGATCTAATCGGGCTGCCGCCGACGCCGGAGGAAGTGGAGGACTTTGTCGCGGCATGGGATGCGGCGAGCGCGAAACGGCAAGCCACTTTGGAGCGTGTTGTTGATCGCTTGCTCGCGTCGCCGCATTATGGCGAGCGCTGGGGGCGTTACTGGCTCGATGTGGCCCGCTACGCCGACACCAAGGGCTACGTCTTCTTCGAGGACGCCGACTTCACCTGGGCGTGGACCTATCGCGACTACGTCATCGACGCCTTCAACCGCGATCTGCCGTACGATCGCTTCATTCTCGAACAGCTCGCCGCCGATCAGTTGATCCGAAAAGGGGACAGGACCCCTAAAATCACGGGTCCTGTCCCCTTTTCGGATCAGCCGCTGGGTGATGACAAGCGGCCCTTGCGCGCGTTGGGCTTCCTGACGCTCGGGGGGCGATTCATGAACAACGTCCATGACATTCTCGATGACCGCATCGATGTGGTGACGCGCGGCTTGACGGGCCTGACGGTAACTTGCGCCCGCTGCCACGATCACAAGTACGATCCCGTGGCACAGAAGGATTACTACGGCCTGTACGGCGTATTTGCGAGTTGCGCCGAGCCAACGGTGCCGCCGCTTTACGAGCCGCCGCCCAAGACGGAGGTCTACGCGAAGTTCGACAAGGAGCTGAAGACGCTCGAGCAGAAGCTGATGGATTTCGTGCGGGCCAAGCATGAAGAACTGATGACGAACTCGCGCAAGCGCGTCGCCGAGTACCTGATGGCGGCCCATGCACTGCGCGATCAGCCGAGCACAGAAGACTTCATGTTGATTGCCGACGGCGCCGATCTGAATCCGACGATGACGGTGCGCTGGCAGAAATATCTCGATCAGCGCGCCAAGCGTTTCGACCCGGTGTTCGGCCCGTGGCATGCGCTTGCGCACCTTTCGGAAAAGGACTTCGCCAACGCCGCGCCGCCGATGCTCAAGCAATTGCTCGCCGATCCTAAGCAGCCGGCGAATCCGCTGATTGCCAAGGCTCTGGCGGCCTTGGCGCCGAAGCAACTGACGGAAGTCGCCGAGGCGTATGCCGGCGCACTGACGGCCATCGATCAGCAGTGGCGCGACGCATTCCAGCTCGGCAAGACGCAACTCGACGATCCCACGGCGGAAGAGCTGCGGCAAGTTTTCTATGGCGCCGACGCACCGCCGAATGTCGCGATGCTGCCCTACGGCGATCTGTCGCTGTTGCCCGATCGGCCGTCGCAGGCGAAGCTGCAAGAGCTGCGCAAGGCGCTGGAAAAGTGGCGGACCGCCGGGCCGGGTGCGCCGCCGCGAGCGCTGGTGCTCGAAGATCATCCGACGCCCTACCAGCCGCACATCTTCCTGCGCGGCAATCCGAACAATCCCGGCGAACGCGCCCTTCGGCAAGCGCCGGCCGTGTTGTCGCTCGGCAAGCATCAGCCCTTCGAGCGCGGCAGCGGTCGGCTGGAGCTTGCGCAGACCATCGTGCAACGCGACAATCCGCTGACCGCGCGCGTCCTCGTCAACCGCGTTTGGATGCACCACTTCGGCGCCGGCCTTGTGCGCACGCCTAGCGACTTCGGCCTGCGCAGCGACACGCCCAGCCATCCGGAGCTGCTGGACCATCTGGCGACCTGGTTCATGAACCACGGCTGGTCGATGAAGCAGCTTCATCGATTGATCGTGTTGTCGGCAGTCTATCAACAACAATCAGGAATCGCTCCGCAAGCCCCAGGGCGAGCAACGCGAGCCCTGGGCGTGGAGGCCATCGATCCGGAGAATCGGCTGCTATGGCGCATGAATCGCCGTCGGCTCGACTTCGAAGCGACGCGCGATACGCTGCTGGCCGTGTCGGGTAAGTTGAAGCCGATGATCGGCGGCCCGTCCGTGCGCGACCCACTGACGAACGCCGCCAATCGACGCACGCTGTACAGCCATCTCGACCGGCTCAACGTCCCCGGCCTGTTCCGCACCTTCGACTTCCCCAACCCCGACGCGACCAACCCGCAGCGCGATACGACTACGATCGCTCCGCAGGCGCTATTTCTGATGAATCATCCCTTCGTCATGGATTGCGCCCGCGCCCTGGTCCGCCGGCCGGATGTCGCTGGTGAAAAGACGCCGCCGGCCAAAATAGATCGCCTGCATCGGCTACTGTATGCGCGCGCCGCCACGCCGGAAGAACAGCGACTCGCGCAGGAATATCTGCAAGCGCAGGGCAACGCGCCGGCGGCGTGGGAACGCTATGCCCACGCGCTCTTGCTCGTGAACGAATTGGTGATGGTGGATTGAGAGGAGGCAGTTATGGCTCGCGACGATAGACCGTATTGGCTTGATCAGCTTTTTGAAAAGCACGAATGCTTCCCATACGGCGAGACTGAATTCTTGAATACGGAAGTCGAAGGGCAGAAGGTCAGGGTCATCGTACCGAAATACTATCCCGCTGCGACTGTCTTGAAATGCGGCTTGGTCGATTCATTCCTAGTTATCATCGGTCAGACCACCGAAACACATCTGGATTCGCCGATGGGGGTTTTGATCGTTGCGAAACAACGAGACAAAAACACTTATGAAACGGTCATTTGGCACGAATTGTTTCCCTGGGCGTTAACTCACCTGGGGTTGAAGAAGTACAAGATGCCGCGGCGACTCTTTTCAAAAAGGAAATGACCCGCATGCCCGCCATCCCGCTATTATCCCGCTTTCGCGGTTGCCTGCTCGGCCTCGCCATCGGTGATGCGCTGGGCGGCCGCTTTGAAGCGCGTTCGGGGTCGTCGATCCGGGAGCGGTTTGCATCTGTTGAAGCGCTCATTCGCTACCCACAGGACGAAATCTGGTATACCGACGACACTCAAATGGCGATAGGTATTGCTCAGACACTTGTTGAGCATGGCGAGATTATCGAAAGCGCCTTATGCAAGTCGTGGGTACGCAACTATGTGCGCTCGCGCGGCTACGGGCGCGGTGCCCGCGCGGTAATCGAGGCCATGGAAGAGGGCAAGGACCATCGTGTTATCGCGGAAACCTACTTTGTCGGCGGTTCCTACGGAAATGGCGCGGCGATGCGCGTTGCTCCCATCGGTCTCGTGTTTCGCGACAACGAGTCTCGCCTTTGGGACCAAGCGCGGCTCTCCGCGCTACCCACGCACTTGCATTTGCTTGGAATTGAAGGCGCACAAATCATCGCCCGTGCGGTCGCATGGGCATCGCATGCCGAACGCTTCGATCGCGCCGAATTTCTTGCGCATATGCAGGCTGCATGCACGACGCCCGAGTTCCGCGCGAAACTTGTCCTTGCGGAACGGGTACAAACGCCGGAAGAGTTGGCTCAATTGGGTAACGGCATTGAAGCCATCGAATCGGCGCCGACCGCCATCGCCAGTTTCGCTCTGACGCCCGATTCCTACGCTGACACAATCGCCAACGTGATTTTTCTTGGCGGCGACACCGATACGATGGCGGCGATGGCGGGCGCGATTTCCGGTGCTTTTCTCGGCATCGATGCCATCCCGCCGAATTTGTTGCAGCGGCTTGAAACCAGCCCACAAGGACGTGATTTTCTACTAATGCTTGCGGATAAACTATGCCAACGATATGAACAAATGAAGTATGACGATGCATGACCAAACCCGCCTCGCCGATCTCTTCCTCACCCGCCGCCAGCTGCTCCAGCGCTGCGGCATGGGCCTGGGCACGCTCGCGCTGGCGGATTTGCTGCAACGCGAAACACAAGCGGGGCCGGTCAGCGTCAACCCGCTGGCGCCGCGGCGGCCGCATTTCGCCGGCCAGGCGCAGCGTGTCGTGCACCTGTTCATGAACGGCGGGCCGTCGCAAGTCGATACCTTTGATCCCAAGCCGATGCTTGACAAGTACCATGGCCGGGCGCTGCCGCGGACCAACTTGCGCACCGAACGCAAGACCGGGGCGGCGATGCGGTCGCCATTCGCGTTCAAGCCGTACGGCAAGAGCGGCATTCCGGTGAGCGAACTGTTCGCGCGCACGGCCCGGCACATCGACGACATCGCGGTCATCCGTTCGATGCACGCCGACGTGCCCAATCACGAGCCGTCGCTGATGCTGATGAACTGCGGCGACAGCCGCTTGCCGCGGCCGAGCATGGGGGCGTGGATCACCTACGGGCTGGGCACCGAAAATCAGAACCTGCCCGGCTTCCTGGCCATGTGTCCGGGCGGCTATCCGATCGTCGCTACGCAGAACTGGCGCTCGGCGTTTCTGCCTGGCGCGTACCAGGGAACCTATCTCGATACGAATCAAACGGTCGTCGATCGCCTGATCGAAAACATCCGCAACAACAATCTGCCGCTGGACGATCAACGCCGGCAGCTCGATCTCGTGCGGCGCTTGAATGAACGCCATCTCGAAGAGCGTCAGCGCGACTCCGCGCTCGAAGCGAGGCTGCAATCGTTCGAGTTAGCCTTCCGCATGCAGACCGAAGCGGCCGAGGCTTTTGACATCCAGCGCGAACCGATGAATCTGCGCGAGCGCTACGGCACGCACACCCACGGCCGGCAACTGCTGCTCGCGCGGCGGCTGCTGGAGCGCGGCGTGCGCTTCCTGCAAATCTGGTCGGGCGCCGGGCAGCCGTGGGACAATCACGACGCCCTCGAAGCCAACCATCGCAGCCTCGCCAGCACCTGGGACCAGGCGATCGCGGCGTTCCTCGAAGATTTGAAACAGCGCGGCCTCTTCGACAGCACGCTGGTGATCTGGGGCGGCGAGTTCGGCCGCACGCCGGTCGCCGAATTGCCGCAACTCTCCGGCCGCGACCACAACCACTACGGCTTCAGCATGTGGCTGGCGGGAGGCGGCGTCAAAGGCGGGCAGGTGTACGGCGCCACCGACGAGTTCGGCTTCGCGGCCGTCGAAAACCGCGTCCACGTCCACGACCTGCACGCCACGATTATGCACCTCTTGGGCTTCGACCACGAACGGCTGACGTATCGCTACGCCGGCCGCGACTTCCGGCTGACGGATGTGAGCGGGCACGTGGTGCGGGAGCTGGTGGCGTGAATTGGGCGGGGCGATATGATGAAAGTTGGCATGTAAAGCTGAACGGGGGGGTATCTGTGGACAGGGTCACCTGGCAGCAGATCGCGGAAGAACGTCTGATTGCCGCCCAAGCTTTACTTGCGGCCAATTGTTGGTCCTCGGCGTATTACCTCGCGGGATACGCCGTCGAATGCGGTCTGAAATCATGCATTCTGGTGCGGGTAGCTGCGACTTCGGATGTGATATTCACCGAGAAGAAGTTCTCCGAGAAATGTTGGACCCATGATATCGAAGAACTCGTGAAACTCGCTGGATTGAAGACTGTGCGGGACGCGGACATTGTCGCCAATGCTGCTTTGCGAGACAATTGGCTGATTGCAAAAGACTGGACTGAGAAAAGTCGCTATGAGACGAAGACCGAGCTGGAAGCCCGCAACCTACTTGACGCCATCGCAGATCAAGCAAACGGGGTGATGCCATGGATCCGGAGCCGCTGGTAAGGGAGCAAATCGATGCCGGAGCAAGACTCATCCATGAACTCGCGCAGTCATTTCCGATCAAGGCCGCCTTCTGGGTCAAACCTAGTGAAGACGATCGGTGGCGGCTTTGGGTTGCATCGGACCAGATTCGGGATGCAAACATTCGCGAAGGATATCAGTGCGTAGTCCGCAGTTCCGAGCAATTGCAAGACCCATGGATTAGTCCCTTTGACGTAACGATGGCTAATCCCGACGACCCGCTCGTCAAAGCTGTAATCGAAGCCAGCCAGAAAAATCCGGGCAAAGTGCCAATGCTCTATAACGGCAGCAATCTGAAAGGCGTCAACATCGAGAAGCTCTACATCTATCCTGTTCCAGCACCTGTCTCCCCTTGAGCGTTCGGTGCCTTGAAGCCGCGACTTCCGGCTGACGGACGTGAGCGGGCACGTGGTGCGGGAGCTGGTGGCGTGACGCAAGCCGCATTTTGCGGTTCGCGGCATTGCACAATTCATTCGTTTGCGTTCGGCACACACCCTCAACGCCGAACGAAAAAAACACCAAATGGCGCAACTGCTTGGACGATCAAGGTTTGCGGAAAAGTACCATTCTCGACGTTTTGGTCCGTTCCGAATGAAATGGTGGTCCGGGGTTTTTTGCCGTCAAAATGGGCGACCAGGCTGCGTGCCAGAGATTTCTTAACAACCGACCTTGCACCGGCCTGGTTGGGTTGATCCGGGCGGCGGGTTGCGCAGAGAATCAACGACAAACCCAAATTGGTTTGGTAGACTCGGTTCATGTCGCGCGTGCGTCGCCTTCTGGGTTGGGCAGTCTTCCTCGGCTTCCTTGCAGCCGTCGGCGTGGGCGTCTTTCACTTTGTTCGCTATCGGCCGCGGTGCACGATTCCGGAGTTGCTCTTTGTCCAGCATTTGTCGGCGGACGGTTCGCGGCTGGTGACGGTCACAGGGCCGAAGTTGAATGACGCGCACAACCGCGGTCCCTTGCAAGTTTGGGACACGCACCGCGGCCACGTGGTGCACGAATTGTTCCGTGATATTGCAGCAGGATGGTTCGAGTGTTCACCGAACGGCCTCCGTGTTTGGCGATGATGTGTCGGCTCTGGTTGTCATGGAATCGGCAACCGGGCGGGAGTTGTTTCGCGTCATCAACGCAGGCAACCAACGACATCGGCTGTCCGACGACGCCAGCACGCTGCTGACCGGTGACACATTTGACGATGGGCGTCGCATGATCCGCGTCTGGGACGTGCGGCCGACGCGGGCGTGGCTGTGGGCGGTGGGGATGGTGGCCGGAACGGGTTTGGGATTGTTGGCATTGCGTTGGGTTTGGCGCAAGCGGGCGGCACACAAGGCAGCGGGCAAACGGACGCCTCTCCCTGCTGCTTCAGCTTGAGCATCCGTCAGCCGCTGCCGTGCCCCGCGTGGCGACCCGTTGGGCTTTCGAGAACCAGGTCTGCGAGCCGTCAAGTTCGCCCAGCGCCGTTTGCCGCAGCCTAGACTGGGGTTGGCGACCGTGGTATGATGACGCAACGAATAGCAAATAGTCTGGCAAGGGCCGTGAGTATGAGCGCCAAGGTGTCCGTTCATCAATTGCAAGATTGTCTGCCGGAATGGATCGACCGCGTCGTCAAGACGGGGGAAGAGTGCGTCGTGCAGCGCAATGGCAAAGACTGTGCAGTGATCGTGAACGCACGCAAGTGGCGCGGGCGTCACGCGGCCCTTCAATTGGACGCACTGGGCGCGGCCTACCGCCTAGCGCGCCCGAAGCAGGCGCGGGTCGAGCAACTGTTGGCGGCAAAGGACAAGCGCCCGCTCACGCCGGCCGAGGGGCGCGAACTGAAGAGGTTGCTTCGTGATTGCGACGCCATCATGCGCCGCCGCGCTTCGGCGCTGGAGCGGCTTTTGTGAGTGGGCTTTCCGGCGCCCTTCGTCGGCGCGCACACGGGCTTTGCGAGTATTGCCAAGCGCGCGCGGAACTCACCGGGCACGAATTCACCGTCGATCACATCCAGCCGGAATCGCTGGGCGGCAGCCGCCGCCTGGAAAACCTCTGTTGGTGCTGCTTTTGGTGCAATGCCTTCAAGCAAGCTCGGACCGAGTGGCTCGATCCTCGCTCGGGTGCGCTGGTGCGTCTATACAATCCGCGTGTTGATCGCTGGGAGGATCATTTTCAATGGAGTCCCGATTCGACGCGCATCCGGGCGCGTACGCCGGTGGGGCGCGCCACGGTTCGGGCACTGCGTTTGAATAGGCCGGCTCTGGTCAAGGCGCGGCGGATCTGGGTGCGGTTCGATCTTCATCCACCCTGAGCAGACAAGGGATTGCCTCGCCTGCCATTGGGCAGCTAGGATATACCATAAGAGAAAGCACCAGGCCGCGGCGTTTTCCGGCGAACGAGCGCGTCGCTTTGGTTAAAATGCCACCGGAGTCGGCCATGATCGATTTGATCGAGAATCACCGTGCGGAATTGGCAGCGCTGTGCCGCAAGCACCACGTCAAAACGCTGGAGATCTTCGGCTCGGCGGCGAACGGCGCATTCGATCCGCTGCGCAGCGATCTAGATTTCCTCGTGGACTTTCAGTTAATGGAATCGGGGCAACATGCCAAGGCCTATTTCGGCTTGTTGTTCGCCCTGGAGGATTTGTTTCACCGCAAGATCGACCTCGTCGAGACGCCGGCTGTCAGCAACCCGTACTTCCTGAAGTCCATCAATCTGCATCGTACGGTGTTGTATGCCGCCTGAAGTGGCCAAATATCTGCAGGATGTGCATCAGGCCGTCGAGGCGCTGCTCCAGATGACGCAGGGCAAGTCGTTGCAGGACTACACATCCGACGTTACGCTGCGGTTTGCGGTCGAACGGGCTTTCATCATCATCGGCGAAGCCATGTTGCAAGCCAGCAAACTGGACCCCAATCTGGGACAATCGATCTCGGCCTTGCGACAGATCATCGGCTTCCGCAACGTTTTGGTCCACGGTTATGCGGTCGTCCAGCACAAGACGGTCTGGGAGACAGTGGAAAACGACGTGGCCACGCTGAAGCAGCAGGTGGACACGCTGCTCGGGACGAGCGGCGCCCCGTAAACAAGAGTTCTTCCGTCGATGGTTTCCAAAGTAAGCGGCACAACCGGACGGCGTATCCCATCGGTGGGCATCGTGGGAAACTGCATCTACCAGATGCCTCCAACGAGAACAGTTTCGTGAGGAAGGACGTGATGGTACCAGATGAGTTTTCCCGCCTGGCATGCGGCTAATGTCGCTTGCCCTACTTCCTCCAACGTTTCGCCGTCAGCGATAACTCGGCCGTCCGCGGTATCCCAAGCGATCCAGCGGCCTTCGTATTTCACCTGCACGTCGCGCGGGATTTCTTCTTGCATGAGCGATTCCTCCGCGGCAAGGGGGGCTTTTGCTCAATATACCACAGACCTCAGGCGCAGGGAACTGGAAGCCTTGCGTATCCGCCTAGCGCATTGCTGACCTTGGTTGACGCAACTATCGGCCGCGTTCTCCCAAGCTCAAAGTCCTACTGCTCTGTCACGCATGAATTGATGAGTCGCCAGAAGTAAGAGCCGCGCACGAAGTAAGCGGCCCACTCGCAACCGCTTACTTCGTGCGCGGCTCTTGTGATCCATCATTCGACGTGTGACATAGCACTACTTCCCTTTCCGCGCCTCCTGCCCCGCCGCCAACACCACGCTGCGCCGCAGAACCTCATCCGGCAGCGAAACGTCAAAAAATGCTGGCCCCAGTCGGCAAAAACCCCTATTCTGTACGCAAGTTACCTTTCGCGACTCACGATCCAGTTTCCATCGCTCAGGATTCGCCAAATCGTCGTCACGACGGTCGTTTGCGAACAACGGCGCCGTGCAAATGCGCCGGTCTGCTCGCCCATTTCCTGTCGTTCGGTTGGGATTATGAGCCTGCCGCAGAACAATCCGCAACTGGCACAGGCCCTCTTCGACGAAGCGGGCGATGCTCTGTTTCTGCTCGATCCGGCGACGGACAACATCCTCGACGTGAACCCGATGGCCGAGCGGCTCAGCGGTTTTGCGCGCCAGGAATTGCTGCAGCTGCAGGCGGCCTATCTTTTCCGGCACACGGGGCAGGGGGGCAAGCAGCGGCTGTTGGGGGTTCTGAAGAACACGGTCGCCTTTCATTCCCAAGAGGGCTTTGTGCTGCGGACGCCCGCGGATGGCGTATGGATTCCGGTCAATATCACCATTGCCCGCTTGCACGTCGAGCCGAACACGCTCGCCTTGATCACGGTCCGGGACGTGCGCGAGCAGCGTTCGGCCCATGCCCGTCTGCAAGAAACGGAGGCGGAGCTGCGGCGGGTGCTGGCCTCGGTTTCGGATTGCCTGTGGAGCGCGGCGATCGACGAGACGGGCCTGTGGCAGTACCGCTATTTCTCGCCGGCAATCGAGCGGATCGCGGGGCGCGGCGCGGATTATCTTCGCGGCGGCGCGCACCGTTGGCGGAGCGTCGTGCACCCGGAAGATGCGGCGCGCTGGGACGCAGCGCGCGCGCGCTGGCGCTCGGAGCAGGCGACTCAGGAGGAATACCGCATCCTGGCGGCGGACGGGACCGTGCGCTGGGTCCGGGAAAGCGTCCGGGCGACGCGCGCTGCCGGCGGCGGGGTGCTGCATCTGGACGGCGTGATTGCCGATATCACCGCGCACCGGCAGGCGGAGGAGGCGCGGCACGGCACCGAGGCGCGCTACCGGGAAGTGGTCGAGAACGCCCACGACGTCATTTACACGCATGACCTGAAGGGCAACTTCACTTCATGGAACCGTGGCGGCGAGCGCGTCTTGGGCTACACCGCCCAAGAGATTTGCCAAATGAACATCACGGCGATTATCGCGCCCGAACAACTGGAAGCGGCGCGGCGCATGACCGCGCGCAAGCTCGCCGGAGACCAGCAGACGGTCTACGAGATCACGGTCCTGGCCAAGGACGGTCGCCGGGTCAGCGCGGAAATCAACAGTGCGCTGCAATACGAGCAGGGCAAGCCGGTCGGCGTGTTGGGGATCGCGCGGGATATCACGGAGCGCCTCGAGTTGGAAGACCAGTTGCGGCAGGCGCAGAAGATGGAAGCCGTGGGCCGCCTGGTCGGCGGCATTGCTCATGAGTTCAACAATTTGCTCACGGTCATTCAAGGCTTCAGCGAAATCCTGGCGTCCATTCTGCCCGCGGCTGATCCGACCCATGACTTTGCCGAACAGATCGTCAAGGCGGCCCAGCGTGCCGCCGAATTGACGAGCCATCTGCTCGCGTTCGGCCGCAAGCAAATGCTGTCGCCCCGGGTCAGCGATCTCAATCGTTTCGTCAAGGAGGTCGTGCCGATCTTGAGCCGGGTGTTGGGCGAGGATATTCAAGTCGTCACGGAATTGCGCGCGGGACGGTGCCTGGTCAACGTCGATGACGTGCAGCTCCATCAAGCGGTGCTGAATCTGGCGATCAACGCGCGCGATGCCCTGCCGCGCGGCGGCCGCCTGACGCTGCGCACCGCCGACGTCGAAAAAGATGCAGCGGCGGCGCGCGACCTGGACGACCTGGCGCCCGGCCGGTATGCCCTTTTGGAGGTGAGCGACAATGGCTGCGGCATGACCGAAGAAGTGATGGCGCGGCTGTTCGAGCCGTTTTTCACCACCAAGGATGTCGGCAAGGGCACCGGCTTGGG
>JGI1357J11328_10002993_pt1 | contig 11876 bp, 13 predicted proteins | sample Subgrocontami54m_FD_11328 | JGI IMG/M metagenome (IMG submission 11328)
ATGCAAAGAATATGCCCGAGGCTTGACAGGAAGAGTGCCATAAAAAGCCTATTCTAAATAATGCGTTAGGTGATTTGTATCGGCCAGGACATCCCAAATGTGTAATTCGACTCTCGACCTTCTGCCAAAAATCGTCACGCTACTCTATCAGAAACGACATCTTTTTAAGCGTCTACCGCCGATCTATTCGGACCCTCTCAACTTAAGTATCTAATTTTATAAACATCTTTGTCCCAACTCAGTATAATTCCATATAGGAATATAATTTGCCTGCTAAAATGGGGGAACCTGTCGGAGAACCTTCAACCCAGAGGATAGACGGTTCCTTCCTCTTGATTAGGAGTGTGCTTCACAGGAAAAGAGGGGCCTGCCGATTTGTTTTCCGGGAAAGCCATTTCAGCTCACCCCTTTTTTGTAGATTGTTTGACAAGAACCGTCATCTCTTATATAGTTCGATCAAATTGTTCCAACCGATTTCCTTCTTAAATCTTTGAATTCCCCGTAGCTTGCGACGCGGGATGGGTTTGGTTTTCGTTCCCCCTCCAACCATTTCCTGGAGGTCATGATTTTAGATGCCTCGCAGCTCTACTGCGAGGAGGACGCGAAGCAGTTCCACATGGGAATAAAAACAACCATACATAAACGGAGGTAGAGAATGATCAATCGCCTTATGAAATCGGTTAGAGGACTGTGGGGGATATGGTTGGTGGGAGTGGCGGCAGTGATCACCGGTCTATTCCCCTCGCCCTCAAACGCGCTTGAGTGGAGCGGTTACTTTTCAGCGCACTACGAAAATGAGATCTTTGAAGATAAGCAGCGCGCGAATGGTTCATTTGATGCGTTTGCGCTGGCGCTGATTCCTCGGGTCGACATCACACCCAAATTGGATCTCTACAGCCAGATTGTATTTGAACATGGGGGTTACTTCGAGTTTGGTACGAGTTGCGCAAGCACTGTCACCCCCCCCAGCGGTCTCTCCCCTGCTGACGGCGGCCCCTGTTCACGATCGACCGATCAACGCAGCTCGGGGGAGTTGACGCTCAGTGATGTATACATTACTTACACTTTTAATGACATGCTCAAAATTCGCGCAGGCAAGTTTGCGACGCCGTTTGGCCTCTGGAATACCCTCATGTATGCGGCGCCGACCCACGTGACCGTTCGGCAACCCGGCAGAGAGAGCCTTTACTCCCGAAGTGGCAACCCGACCGTGAATTCCAATCTTTTTGGCCGATACAGTCAGGGGGTATGGCTATTGGGGGAATTTGCCCCCATCTCTTACGATCTTTATCTTGCGAATGGACGGACGCGCGATCAGGACCATAAGGACGACAATGAGAGCAAGGCGGTCGGCGGTCGGCTGGGTGGGACAATGAACCTGGGACCCTCAAAACTGAAATTATTATATTCAAGGTACCAGGATCGGTTGCGCGACACATATGATTCAGCGGCCAACCCATTTGTCGACCAAAGCACAAACGCCGTTTCCGTAGAGCTTTCTCTCGGTGAGTTTGGGCTCACCTCTGAATATGCAATGAGCAAAAGAGGTGATGTCAAAAAAAATGGGTATTATGCGGTTTTACAGTATACGCTGCTTGAAAAGTGGACTCCATTTATCCAATATGAATCTTTCGAGCCAAACAAAGACAAGGATGGGGATAAACTCTCTACGGCTTCAGTCGGGACGGTTTTCCACATTGTTCCGTGGAGGACGATGGTAAAATTGCAGGCGGATCAGGTTAATCGCGAGGATTCCCCGGCTCCGGCAGCGGAGAGGGAGGATTCCAGGAAATACTGGCTGGCATTCGCCACCGCGTTCTGAGTTATTTATCGTATTGGATCCGAATTTCCATCGTAGGGGCTGGTTTTAAACCCGCCCCTACGATGATGACATTGTTTTTAATCAATGCATAAAATTGCTTCGCTTTTCGTTCATGATGACACTTTTTTTAAAAAGGGTCTCTTTTGCTAAACTTCAAAAAAAAACCCGGTATTCTTCCAGTTGTTCTTATCTGCGTCCTCTGCGCCTCCTCCGCCTTTTCTGAAAACCTGGTCGTGATTGTGAACGAAAATTCGCCTCTCTTTGCCGTTAAAAAAAAGCCTGAACTTGAAGACATCAAAGACGTTTGCCTGGGTAAGACAAAATTCTGGGGGAATGATCCGGTGAAGCCGGTGAACCAGAAGGATCGAAAGATATTGGAAAACTTCGTGAGCGGGACTTGCGGGATGAAATTGAACGAATATCAGCACTACTGGACAAAGAAGATGCTGAACGACGGGGTGCGCGCGCCGCTTTCTCTGGAGACATCGGCCGACGTCATAAAGCATGTTCAAAAGGAAAAGGGCGGAATCGGTTACGTTCTAGAAAGTGAAGTTCAGACCCTCCAGGGTGTTAAGACTATTTATGTGATAAGCTTTCCATGACAGGAACCAGACATAAAAACCGTCACTGCTTTTCCCTCTGTGAAACGAGGGAATCGATTATAAAGGCGATTTCATGTTAGGGAGTCAACGATCTAAACGAGGACTCAAATTCAAATTCTTACTCTTTGTGAATTGTCTTTTTATCGCAATGGTCTCTATCCTCGGCATGGTCGTGCTGTTCGGTCTCAAGCATTCCTTCAAAGATCAACTTCAAAAAAGAGGATTATCTCTTGCCAAGAATATCGCATCCAGTTCGTTATTCGGCATTTCGACGGAGGACCAGCGACGGAGGACCAGTCTTTTTTAATGCCGATGGTGAAACAGATCTCTGAAGAATCGGATATCGTTTATCTGATTATTATGGATAGCAGCGGCAAGGTTTTAGCGCACACGAATGAGCATGAAATCGGAAAGAGGTTCGATGATGGTCTCACGCTGCAAGCATTGAAAAGCGAACAACCGGCCGTTTTCAGTCACAAAGAAGGGTCGGATCGTTTGTTCGATATTGCCGTTCCGGCATTCCTGAAATCAATGAATCCGGATTCATCGACACAAGGAAAAGGGGGTGAAAAAATCGGCCTCATCCGCTTGGGTGTTTCGCTAAAAGGGATCCAAGATGAATTGAACAAGGTACTCTGGCTCACCCTTCTCGTCGGGAGCCTCGTGATCGCTGCCGGGATTTTTTTCTCATTGCTTTTTGTCCGGATCATCGTCACCCCACTCGAAAAGATGACGACGATAGCGGTTCAGATCGCGGGGGGAGATTTCAGCCAAGCCATTACCTTCACGACGCGGGATGAGGTGGGCATTTTGGCTGATGCCTTTTCAAAAATGTCGACCGGCTTGAACGGGATGATCAAAAAAATTCAGGATACCTCCCGACAGATCACGTCCGTGGCCGGCCAAATGCGCGTTAATATAAAACAGGTCCGTGACGGCGCCGTCCATCAAGCCGAGGCAACCGAGAAGACCTCCTCCTCGATTGAACAGATGAATGCCTCTGTCAAGAATATCGCGGAGAATATCGACAGTGTCTCCTCTTCCTCTCAGTCGGCTTCCTCTTCACTGGCCGAAATAAGCACGGCGATCAGTCAGGTTGCTTCCAGCGCCACCACCCTCTCCTCCTCTGTGGAGGATACCGCTTCCTCTTTACTGCAAATGTCCGGCTCCATTCGACAAGTGGCCGATAACATTGATACGCTCTCCTCAAGCGCTGAAGAGACCGCCGCTTCCATTACCGAGATGAACGCATCCATCATCGAAGTGGGAAGGAATGCAAAGGAATCAGCCCTCTTGAGTGAGAAGGTGAGCCAGGATGCCGCGCAGTTAGGGGTCGGCGCCATGGAGAAAACCATTAAAGGGATGGAGAAGATCAAAAAAACCGTCGATCAGTCGGCTAATGTGATCAAGAAGCTCGATGAACGCACAGACCATATCGGAAAAATTCTCACCGTGATAGATGATGTCACCCGGCAAACCAATCTCTTAGCCTTAAATGCGGCCATTCTAGCGGCTCAGGCCGGCAATGAAGGGAAAGGATTCGCCGTGGTGGCGGACGAGATTAAAAGCTTAGCCGACCGGACCGGCACTTCCACCAAAGAGATTGCCCAACTTATTAAAGATGTTCAATCCGAAGCCAAAGATGCGGTGATTTCTATTAAAGAGGGAACCCTGAGCGTCGAAGAGGGCGTTCGACTCTCAATGGAAGCGAGAGAATCGCTGAATCAGATATTAGACAGCTCCAAGCGATCTTCCGAGATGTCGTTCCAGATTGAAAAGGCCACCCAAGAGCAGGTCAAAGCAACCAACCAGGTCACGGAGTTGATGGACAAAATGAACATGATGGTTCAACAAATTAATTCTGCCATGCAGGAGCAGGAAAGAGGAACGGTCAATATTACGAAGGCCTCGGAAAAGATGAGGGCCATCACACAGCAGGTGAAAACATCCACCGGAGAGCAGGCCAAAGGGAGCAAACAAATCAGCGATACGGTGGAGAATATCACCGAAAAAATTCAACAGATTGCCCAGGCAATGAATGAGCAAAAAAGAGGGAACGACGTGATCAGAAAATCAATGGTGGAAATCTATCAGATTACGCAAGTGAGCGTAGAAATGGTTCAGCAAATGAACCAAGCGGTGGAACTGCTAATTCATCAGGCAGATCTATTGAATAGTGAAGTCAGCCGTTTTAAAGTTTGATCTTGCCCAAAGCGATTGGAAGATGATCTCTTCCTAACCACCGATCATGACCTCATTCTTTTTCTTATCTTTACTTTGAGTCGACTCTTCCATCAGGGCCGCCACATCCAATACAAGAATCGTTTTCCGATTTCCGAGTTCGGTCGCGCCTGAAATTCCCTTGATTTCTTTTAAAACTCCGCCCAGAGATTTGATGACGATCTCCTGCTGTCCCTCGATGGAGCTGACGACCAATCCGACTCGTTTTTCGGCCAAACCGACAACGATCACGTAAAGCCGTTCGTCAGAAACTTCTTCTTTTAAGTTAAAAACGTCCCGAAGGCGAACCAAAGAAAGGGTATGATCTCTCAGTTGGATGACCTCTCTTCTTTCAATGGTTTTTATATCCATGGCCGAAATCATGAGGCTCTCGGACACCGAATTCAGAGGGATGGCAAACGTCTCCGTTCCCACCCGGACGATCAGTGCCTTGATGATCACCAGGGTAATCGGAAGGGTCACGATAAAAAGCGTTCCTCGGCCTAAAACCGATTCGACGTGTACCAGACCGGAAAGCTTCGATATATTTTTGGCCACCACATCAAGACCGACGCCCCTGCCGGAAATTTCAGTTGCGCTTTCTCTTGTTGAAAAGCCGGGAAGAAACAGCAAATTAATCAGATCCCCTTCCCCGTATTCTTTGGCGGGATCAATAAGGCCTTTCTCCAGGGCTTTATTATAAACCCTCTGCGTATCAATTCCTCTGCCATCGTCCTCGACTTCAATGACCACGTGGTTCCCTTTTTGATTCGCTCTGAGATACAGGGCGCCTGCCTCGGGTTTACCGGCTTTCATTCTTTCCTCGCGGCTTTCAATCCCATGATCCAGCGCGTTGCGGATGAGGTGAAGAAGCGGATCGGCTAAATCTTCCACCATTGATTTGTCCATTTTGGTCTCCTCGCCGGAGATCAGGAGGTTGACCTCTTTTTTCAAATCTTTTGAAAGTTTTCTGACCGTCCGAAGCAGCCGATCAAAAACTTGTCCGATCGGGATCATCCGGATTTCCACCAATCCCTCTTGGAATTCACTCACTCTCTTATCGAGCAGCTTGGAAGCTTTTAAAAGCTCCAGGGACAAACCCGAAAAACCGTTTTGGTCCAAAAGGTCTTTGCTGATTTGGTTGACAACCGCCTTACTCAGGACCAGCTCTCCCACCATATTCAGAAGCGCGTCGAGTTTTTGGATGTCTACCCGTACCGTTTGGGTAAAGCTTCGAATGGACCCACTCTCTGCCGGGTTCGAAGCTTGGTTTGAATGAGGATCAGGGTCCTGAACGGAGGACGAAGATGGAACAGCCTGAGCGGGTGCAGGACCTCCACCTTCCATCTTCTTTTTTGAAATTTCACGAACTATAATTTGTTCTCCCACGATTTGAGTATTGAGAGGAGGAGACCCCGCAAAGCCCCCAACGATCAGCCTGAACTCCATTCCCCCTACAGTGGAGGGACTGACGCTTGGCAGGGTGGTGATGATTTCCCCAATCGTTTGAATTTTTTGGTTCAAGGCGGAGAGATCGGTATCGAAGGTCTCTAATTTGAATGTGGCCTTTACCTCATAAAGAGGGGAATCAGATTTAATGTTTTCAAAAAGACGATGACTTTCATATTCCGTGAGTACCTTGAGAATGTCCGGGTCGAGATCCACATTTTGAAGCGGCTTTGATTCACTCTCTTTTTGTTTCCCTGTGAGGATCGCCGCGATACGCTGTTCCAGAGGAGAGCTGTCTATATCCCCCTTCCCCTGCGAAGCAGATTCAATCATTCTTTGTAATAAGGTCACCCCGTCCGTTAAAACATCTAAGACCTCCCGACTCAACGAGAGCTTTCCCATTCTTACTTTGTCGAGCATATCCTCAAAATGGTGACTCACCTCAGACACTTTTTTTAAACCCACCATTCCTGACATTCCCTTTAACGTGTGGGCGGCTCTGAATATGGCATTAATGGTGTCAGGACGGACCTGGGCCGGATCAGAAAGCCCTTCGATTTGCTGTAAGCTTTTGTGGAGGACCTCGATGAGTTCTTCTGCTTCAGGGAAAAAATCGCTAAGCGCGGAATCCTTCTTCTTCGCCATAACCTCTCCTTAGTTATAAGTTGAGAAGCTCCTTGACTGTTTTTTTCAACTGGTCCGGATCGAACGGCTTAGTAATATATTTCTGGGCACCGAGTGCCAACCCTTTTTTTATATCGGCCTGCCCATGCTCCGTTGAGATAATAATCAGAGGAATCTTTTGGTAGGCCGGATTGCTTTTCACAAAATGGACGATTTCCAATCCATTGATTTCAGGCATATTGATATCGGTAATGATGAGGTCGAAAGATTGCTGAGGGAGCGCTTTAAGCGCTTCAAACCCATTGTTCGCCTCTACTAACTCGACGTCCTTGATTTCCTCGATGATCGACATCAGCATGGAGCGCATCGTGGCCGAATCATCTACCACTAATATCTTTTTAGTCACATCGCCTCCGGATTACCTGGTTGGCTTAATACTCATTCTGATCCGGTTCCTTTTGCTTCACTTCCTGGAGCCTCCGCTCCAGCATGGCCTTTCCAAAAGCAAAACCGGCCACCTTTACAAAAGCTTCGAGGCCCTCCGTCTCTTGAATAGAAGTCTGATACGGAAGATTGTCTCCATACAGTAACGCAATCACTTTTGTACCATTCATTAAGGGCAGGAGAAAAACTTCCTTCGGCCATCCCCCACCCAGTTGGTCGAGAAAGTATTGATGCCATTTTTCATGCGACAGCGAACCCTTGTAGCTCAATTTTTTTTCTATCACTTCTTTAAAAAGGGATGGCTCTGAAAAAGGAATCCGGACATTTCTTATTTTTTCATCAGCAGATTCGTCCTTTAGCGATAATCCGAATTGACCCAGCCCGATGATATCTTCTTTCCTGACCAGAAAAACGATGGCGCGGTTCATCACTTCGCTCGCGAAGCGTAATACCAGCAATGTAATCTCACTGCTGCTGGACGGTCCCGAAAGTTCCTCAATCATTGCCGTCAGCAAAGCCAGATCTTTACGGGAAGAAAGTCTTTCGGAAGCGATGGCGTTTTCACCGGAATTTTCATGAATCTCTGCTAGGGATCTTTTTGTTTCGTTGGCCGGTTCACTCTGCTCGCGAGGCGTGGGAGGGAGAGAAGTGTGGGGGTTCGTTGTTTCCGGTTTTTCGCGCTGACGCTCATCCTGAAGGCGTGTTGCTTCCATCATTAGGAAGTCCATCCCCAAACCACCTTCTAATGAAATATCATTTCCGGGCACATTTCCCAATTCAAAATGAAATGACCCGCTTTCCCAACTCAGAAAGTCGCGTATCACTTCGGCCAGATGGCTGCGAAGCTCCGTTTCGAGCGTTTCCTTCGAGATCGCCCCCATTTTGACGAGAACCGCGCCGAGGGGAACTTTCATTCCGTTGGTTTTTTGTATTCGAAGCGCTTTCTCCAGTTCCTCGTTCGTGATCAAATCTTTCTTGACCAGCGTATAGCCGAGCCGGCTGACGCTGTCCGAGCTTCCATAGATCAGAAGCCCTTTATTAAAAGCAAGGCGGCCCGTTCCATCCTTCCTGATAATCGTTAAAATACCTGATCGTTTGCTCAGGCTGATGATTTGGAAGATGTCCCCTAAACCTAAATCTTCCAGTCGTCCTTCAAGACTCATACATGGTCCTACTGTGAGGGTCTATGCAGACAGGAGCAAAAAACTCCTCTCAATCCGCTTCAGTAATCGGAACTTACCGTTGCTTAAAAAATGAAACCGGGAAGCAGCCGGTTCTTAATAAGAAATGCAACCATGCTGTTTTTCATTCCGCGTCGAGTTCATACCGATATGTCTCGACGATGGTATTCGCGAGGAGCTTTTCACACATCTCTTTGACCGACTTTTCAGCGACATCAATGGGAGAAGGATCCAGGGCCACCTCCAGATACTTTCCGACGCGAACGCCCTTTACTGTTTTGAAGCCCAGCACGGAGAGAGCATGTTCAATCGCTTTTCCTTGAGGATCCAGTATTCCCTGTTTCAGGGTCACATAAACTTTTGCTTTCATCATTTCATCCTTAAATGAGCGCCATAATCTTCCGCGCTTAGGGCCTATTTTAATGGGGATAACACTCCAAGATTAAACGGTATTCCACTGGATCAGTCCTCATTAAAAACCCGCTTATAAATGGTTTCGATATGTCGCACGAATTGCTTGGCATCGAAACAGGCCTCGATCTCTTTCCGGGGGATGGAAGAGAGCGCAGGATGAGAGAGTATTTTCTGTTTAAACAAGCCTCCCTGATGAAAGACCTCCATCGCGGCATTCTGAACGGTCTCATAGGCGAGTTCCCGCTTCATCCCTTTCTGGATCAACAACAGCAAAATCTTTTGTGAAAAAATAGTCCCTCCCGTCAGTTCCAAATTCTGGTTCATTTTATCAGGATAGACAAAAAGCCGCCGCATAATTTTGGTGAACCGGTCTAAAATAAAATCCAATAAAATGGTGCTGTCCGGAAGGATAATCCGTTCCGAGGACGAGTGACTGATGTCTCTCTCATGCCATAATGGAATATTTTCCAGGGCGGCCGCCGCGTGAGAGCGGACAACGCGCGCCAGGCCGCAGATGTTTTCGGAGCCGATCGGATTACGTTTGTGCGGCATCGAGGAGGAGCCCTTCTGCCCCTCTTCAAAAGGCTCTTCCGCCTCCAGAACCTCTGTTCTTTGAAGATGCCTGATTTCTGTTGCAAACTTTTCCAGGCTCGAAGCGATCAAAGCCAGCGTCTGCATATACTGAGCATGCCGATCACGCTGAACGATCTGATTTGAGACCGGCTCCGGTTTTAAATCGAGTTTTTCACAGACGTAGCTTTCAACGGAGGGCGGAAGGTGGGCAAAGGTCCCCATGGCGCCCGAAATTTTCCCGAAAGAGATGATCTCTTTTGCCTGCTTCATCCGGGCCAGATTACGATGGGTCTCAGCGTACCAGAGAGCCATTTTCAGCCCAAACGTGATCGGTTCGCCGTGAATGCCGTGAGACCGCCCGATCATCACGGTTTCCTTATATTCTTCCGCTTTAACTTTCAGGACGCCCAGGAGGGCTGAAAGATCGTCAATAATCAGATCGGCCGCCTGCCGCATCAAAAGCGCCAATCCGGTATCAAGGACATCGGAGGAGGTCATTCCCCAATGGAGAAAACGCCCTTCTTCTCCCATTTTTTCGGTCATGGAAGATAAAAAGGCGATGACGTCATGCTTTACTTTTTTTTCTAATTCGTCGATACGGGCAGGATCGACCTTGGCCTTCGACCGGATCGTCTTAAGGGCCGATTTCGGCATTACGCCCTCCCGGACCAATGCTTCACAGACCAGGAGTTCGATCTTCAGCCATGTCTCGTATTTATTTTTAGCATCCCAAATCGCCGCCATCTGCGGCCTGCTGTACCGATCGATCATCTTTTAGGCGCTCACTTTATCAAGACAATGAACTTGAAAGCGTATACGAGTCTTTCCAGAGGTATTCGCCGTTTTTAATTCTTTGCTGGAGGGTTCTTGCTTTTTCACCTTCCTTCACAACGAAAGTCAAGTCAAAAGGCTCATTTTTTTTCTTCTCTTCCATCCCTTTCAGGAAAGATTCCATTAACAGAATCAGGTCAAGCTGTTTTTCTGGCAGCGTCAGGAGATCGACGGCACACTCCCGGATATTCAACCCGTTCATCGAATGAAACAATTTCCTGGCGATGGTATTTAATTGCGAGTAATCATACGAGGTGCTCATTCCGGACCCGATTAATATGATTTTAGGGATCTGTATCTTCTCCTGCGCGGCAAGAAGAAGGGTCTCCCCTAGCTTTCCGGTAATCCGTTTCTGCATCAGGAGATTGGAAAAAATGCCTCCATAAAGCCAGTCAATCTCCCCTGCCAGCCCTTGCAGCGGCCGAACGTCTTCGAAACACGAAACGACGAGGACCTCTGCATGCAGCTTGGTTAGTTTCCCGGAAAAAATGTTAATCCGCATTTGTTGACCGTCGTATCGTATAGGGTTTGAAAGCGGAAATGGAGGCCTTCAATGCCGCTATGGCTTTATTTGACTCGGCTTCATACCGCTTCGGTTTTATCTTTAAGCGTTCCCGATGCAAGATAATCCTGATGAATATGGTCAAGGATCCCGTTTACGAAAGCGCCTGAATCCTCATTGCCGTATTTTTTTGCAATCTCGATTGCCTCATTAATTGTGACTTTCGGGGGGATCTCTTTCAGAAAAAGAAGTTCGAAAGTGGAAAATCGAAGGATATTTCGATCGATCACGGCCATTCGCTCGGGAGACCAGTGTCGGGTATATTTTTCGATAATCTTATCGATTTCAGGCAAATGTTGAATGACCCCCTGAACCAATAGTTCCGTAAAAGATCTTACTTGCGGAAGGGCTTTATTTTCAGCCCAAAACGAGGTCGGTGGCGCTTTTCGATCTTTGTTAAAATCAGTTTCAAAAAGCATTTGGAGAGCCAATTCTCTTGCTTTACGTCTAAAACCCATTTGACTCCATCAATTCCTGGCCATATTTTTATTTTAAGTTTTTATATAAATGAGCCATCTCAATCGCGGCCATTGCCGCCTCTGCGCCTTTATTAATCTCATGACCTGATCTGGCGATCGCCTGTTGCATGGTGGTCGTGGTTAAGACGCCAAAGATGACAGGCAACCCCAACTCGAGGGAGATCTGGCCGATACCCCGGCTGACTTCCGAACAAATATAATGAAAATGAGGGGTTTCACCCTGTATTACGGCGCCTAAACAGATCAGGGCGTTAAACCGTCCGAGAAGTCCGATCTTTTTTGTAATTGAGGGAATTTCGAAAGCTCCGGGGACTGTCGCAATTTCGACGTCTTCCGGTCTGGTCCCTTGTTCTTCAAGCGTCCGGAGCGCCCCTTTCAGAAGCGCATCGGTAATCGGCTGGTTGAATCGGCTGACAATAATTCCGAACCTCAGCCCGGCGCCGCTTGTTCCCCCTTCCCATGTTCCCCCTTTCGACTTCTGCGGCATTCCCCGTCTCTAGACTTTATCCAATATATGCCCAAGCTTATTTTTCTTTGTCCGAAGGTAGTGGACATTTTTCTCATGGGGCGCCGTTTCAATCGAAACACGTTCGATCACTTCCAAACCGTAGCCGTCGATACCGACAATTTTTCTCGGATTATTGGTCATCAGACGTATTTTTTTGAGTCCAAGAT
>JGI1357J11328_10003007_pt1 | contig 11846 bp, 9 predicted proteins | sample Subgrocontami54m_FD_11328 | JGI IMG/M metagenome (IMG submission 11328)
AAGCGTGCTTTGTACCGCTCCGAGAATTTCGCGCCGCCGGCCATATGGGCGAGCGGCACGCCGGGTAGGGAGCAGTAGCAGCCTGCGCTGGCATCAGCCGCGTTCTTGATGAAATCCGCGTTGCAGCCACCATCGCCCAAGAGGAATTTGGCGGGGACACCGAGCTGCTTGATTTGCCGTGCCATGGGTGCGGCTTGCGGGTCCATGCCGCCGAAGAAAATCAGGTCGGGCTGCTTGCCCTTGATGGTGGTCAGGATGGATTTGAAATCGACCGACTTGTCATCGGTGTGTTCTTCAGCCACCACAGTGGCACCTGCCGCAATCGCGGCTTTCTTGAATTCCGTCGCCAGACCTTCACCGTAGGCCGTCTTGTCGTCAATCACGGCGACGGTTTTGGCGTGCAGATTGTTGACAGCGTACATGCCCAGCACCTTGCCTTGCTGCACGTCATTGGCCATGACGCGGAAAGCGGTTTTGAAGCCCTGCTCGGTATAAGTCGGATTGGTGGCCGAAGGCGACACCTGCGGGATGCCGGCAGTGGCATAGAGCCGGGAGGCGGGTATCGTGGTGCCGGAATTGAGATGACCAATCACCGCATTCACCTTGGCATCGACAAACTTTTGTGCAACTAAATTGCCCTGGCGCGGATCGGACTGGTCGTCTTCGCTCGTCAGTTCAAACGTCACTGCGCGGCCACCGAACTTCAGATTGGCGGCATTGGCATCTTCCACCGCGAGACGCGCGCCGTTTTCATTGTCCTTGCCCAGATGCGCCTGCGGGCCGGTGAGCGGAGCGGCATGACCAAAGCGGATGAGGATAGGCGCATTGGCGTCTGTTGCAGGAGTAGTCTTGCTGCACGCGGCAAGGCCAAGCATAGCTGCCAGCGCAAACAAGAAGGAAGTGACGGAAAGATTCATGGAAATACTCCGGTCAGGATGGATTGTGGAGTGCACATCATACGATGATGCCGTAGTGACAGAAACATGACAGAAACAAAAAAGCCAGTCGTAGTGGACTGGCTTTTTTGTTTGCAGCTAGGCGAAGGAATTACTTGGCGCCAGCAAGGATCCATTTGACCAGGGTCTTGATGTCCTCATCCTTGACCGCTGCATTCGGCGGCATGGGAATGGGACCCCAAACACCAGAACCACCCTTCTTGACCTTATCTACCAGCTTGGCTTCCGCTGTCTTGTCACCAGCGTATTTTTTGGCGACGTCCTGATAGGCAGGGCCCACCAGTTTTTTGTCGACCGCATGGCAAGCCATGCAAGCGCTCTTGGTGGCCAGGTCTTTTTCTTTACTAGCAAAAGCTGAAGCAGAAGACAGAATACCCATAGCGACCAAGGCAGAGGCGATAATTAATTTCATATGAACCTTCCTTCCAGACAGAGTTAAAAAGCAAATTTCGTAATGGCCTCGATTTTACAATGAGGTGAAACACTATTTGGCACGCGACTTACAAGAAATTACATTTGCTCTTGTTATTTATTTGACAGCGAGTTGCGGCTTTACCGCTTCCCAGCAGTCAATGGGTGCTAAGCAGTGAACGCCTCGGCATATCCAGGCGTTGACATGCTCGCTTTCTGGCTTGGCCAATGCTTCAGGTAAACCAGAAAGTGAATTCGGCAAACTCAATATCATGCGGTGCAGGCTGGCACCAAGCGCCTGCTGCCAGGCTGCACATTCCTCGGCCGGGCCACGCAGAATAACCATGTCTGGCGGTATCAAGGTTTCTTCCAGTGTCGCTAACAGGCTGCTAAAACCCATGGTTGAATTCGTTATTTGCGGCCAGTAGAGTCGCAGAGTGCGTTCGGCAGCTTCCACATAGCGCATATTGCCCAGCAGGTAACCCAGGCGCTGCAAGGCAAACGCCGCAATGCCGTTACCCGATGGCGTGGCATTGTCGTGGCCGGGCTTGGGGCGCAGTATCAGCGCCTCGTGATCGTGCGCCGTGAAAAAGAAGCCTCCTGCAGACTGATCTTCAAAATCAGCGAGCAGGATATCGGCCAGTTCGCGGGCAAAAGCCAGATCGGCAGGTCGAAATTCGGCTTGCATCAACTCCAGCAGCGCGGCCAGCAAAAAGGCGTGGTCATCCAGATAGGCCGTCAAATGCACCTGTCCGTTGCGCGAAGTAGCGTAGAGCTGACCATCCTGCCAATGGTGGTTGCGCAAAAAATCCAGCGCCGTTTGTGCCGACGTGAGCCAGTCGGGACGCTGAAAAACACGCGCGGCATGGGCCATGCCTTCGATCATCAGCGCATTCCAACTGGTGAGTATCTTGTCGTCACAACCCGGGCGGATGCGCTGTTCACGCGCTGCGTAAAGTGCCTGTTTGACTACCGTAATCAGCGGTCGGTCGGCCTCATCCAGCGCGTTGGCCACCTTCAAATGCCAGTGGCCTTCAAAATTAGGTGCTTCTTCAAGACCCCAATGTGGAGCAGCAGCGCGCCATTGCTCAGGCGTGAGCAATGCTTGAATTTGCTCGCGCGTCCAGACGTAATATTTGCCCTCTTCGCCTTCCGAGTCCGCATCCAGCGCAGAGTAGTAGCCACCGCCGCTACCCTTGGTCGATGGCGCTTGCATTTCACGGATCACCCAAGCCGCCGTTTCATCGGCGACACGCGCAAAAATCGGATCACTCGTTTCTGCCCAGGCATCGGCGTTCAAGCCAAGCAAGGGCCCATTGTCATAAAGCATTTTTTCAAAATGCGGAATTTCCCAGCACTCATCCACGCTGTAACGGCAAAAGCCGCCGCCCACCTGATCGTAAATGCCACCTTCGGCCATGCGCTGCAAGGTAACCAGCGTCATCGAGCGCACGCGCGGTTCGGCATGGCGCAGCAAAAAGGACAGATCGGTAGGATGCGGAAACTTTGGCGCACGGCCAAAACCGCCATAGCTGCGATCAAAACTCTGCGCCAGTGATTCGGTGGCGGCAATCAATGGCTGGGTATCGAAACCTGTCGCTGCCATGCTGCCCGATACATCCGGCAGCGTCTGCGCCAGCGCGTTGCGCAGTGCGATGTTTTGTTCGTCGATGTTGCTGCGGCGGCTATGGAACGCCTCCGCCACTTGCTCGCACAGATCGGTAAACGCAGGCAAGCCGTGACGCGGTGTTTTGGGAAAATACGTGCCGCCAAAAAACGGCGTGCCATCGGGCGTGAGAAACATGGTCAGCGGCCAACCACCCGAGCGTTGCGCGAGTATTTGATGCGCCGTCTGGTAAATCTGGTCCAGATCCGGGCGCTCTTCACGGTCCACCTTGATATTCACGAAGAGCCGGTTCATAACGGCTGCAACGGCCCCATCTTCAAAAGACTCATGCGCCATGACATGACACCAGTGGCAGGCCGAATAACCAATGGAAAGCAGAATAGGCCGGTTTTCCTCGCGTGCCTGGCTCAACGCCTGCTCATCCCAAGGCTGCCACGCCACCGGGTTATGGGCATGTTGCAGCAGATAAGGCGAGGTGGCCGTGGCAAGCCGGTTAGGGTCGGATGCAGAAGTGGAAGAAGACATGGAAAAAACCTCGGAAAGATTGTTTGCGATGGTAACTGATAACGATCCGTGGATAAGCACCTGGCACAGTAGACCGACCGATTGAACCGTCAAATTTCTTCCCCCAAACCGGGTCAGTACTTACCATGACGCAAAACACCAAATCGATCAGGGACATGAACAAGAACGAGGCCTTTGCTCGTGTCATCATCGACGCCTTGCTAATAGATCAACGCTGGGACACCACCAATCCGAATGCCGTGCCGATCGAGGTCTATGACAATGAAGAAAAGTTGAAGGCAATCGTTGATAAATGGAAAGCCTACCTTAATCATCTTGGGCAGAAATCCATGGCTATCGAGGTTTGGAGGCCAAAACGTCTCGAACTCTTTGTCAATCTGCTTCATGAAATGGTAGGCTTTCTCGTCGAGAAGTTCAATAGTGTCGAAATATCAAACGACATCTACTCGCCAGAAGGGCATGCAAAAATCGAAACTGATCAAGAGATGATTCGCCGAGGATCGCTCTGCTCCTAAGCGGACAGTTTGCATTGCCAATGGAGGTGAAGCAGCTTCCTTTCGCTCTCGAAGACTACGTCCAGAATGCTGTCGCTTCAGAGGCGTATGAAGGCTCATCTCACCCAACAACAACTGGCCGAACGCATGGGGGTAATGCAGGCTTGCATTAGCAAAATCGAGCACCAGAATAAAGTGACTCCGGCCTTGCTCGAACATGCAATCAAGGCGACACGCCGAAAATCTCGAGTGCTTGGAAAACGGCGATGAGGCGAAGGAAGCAATTCACAACTTGATGCAGGCAGCCGAAGGGCACTTCAATCTACTCAACTGCGAGGACAGAGAATTACTCGATACCTATAACCCGCTATTCAGGTCTATCAAGGTTCATCCTGCAATTAAGCGACTCCAGGCCGACGCGACCAGCGGGATATCGACAAGGCATGTCCGACACGCAATTCTTCGGTGTTAAAAGGCGCACTCAGGTCTTCTTGTGCTCTCCCATCTGCAGAAACGCAGTCGGTGCTGCGCGCTATCGCGATGCTGGCCAGAAAGTCGGCGCTGGCGACACGGCTCACTCCGTATGAAGGCTTGCGAAAAATGACGACATGCTATGTAAGCCAACGCTCGTATCGATAATCCGACCAGATACCCTGCTGTCGACGTCTGAAAACCCTGTCGACAACCTTGTTATTTCCCTCATTTTACGGGTAGAGAGTATCGAATACTTATCTACAATGAATACGTGTTATGGTAGCGACATAAGAGTAAATTTATGTCAAATGAATCCACTATAAAGAAGAGCGTCGGGAGGCCATCGGGGAATACGGATAAACAACCAGTTTTGTACTGGCTGCCCAGGTCGTCAATCAGAAATTACTACACATCGCCTGTTTTTTGGATAACGATATGAAAGAGTACGTTGTCATTGGTCTGGATGAGTTACGCATTGCTTTGCGCCTGTCTGTCGTCGATCGCGTGATTCGTGCCATTTATGTAAGCCCTCTGCCCGACGCACCGGAGATTGTGTCCGGCGTGGTCAATGTCCAGGGGCGGGTGATTCCGGTTGTCAATATACGCAGGCGATTCCGCCTCGCGAACCGGCCGACGGTCCTGACCGACCGGCTCGTCATCGCACACACGGCCCAAAGACCGGTGGCGCTCGTGGTCGATGCGGTGAGCGGGGTGCTCGAATATTCTGAACCGGATATTATCGACGCCGACGATATTCTCCCCGGCCTGGCGTATGTGGATGGCGTGGCGAAACGCAAAGACGGTCTGATCCTCATCCACGATCTGGGTCGGTTTCTGTCGCTGGATGAAGAGTCTGCACTCGAACGTGCCATGACGCCGGCCGGAGGCCGGTAAAATGAACAAGGCATTTTCAGATCAACTCAGCATGTCCCTGAGCGATCTGCTTTCTGCGCAGACCGGTTTGCATTTTCCCCAAGAACGCTGGCGCGATCTCGAGCGCGGCATCACCGCCGCCGCTCCCGCCTTCGGCATGCCGGATGCGGAATCGTGCGCACACCGGCTCCTGTCCGCGCCGCTGACACACCACCAGATCGAGGTCCTTGCCAGTCACCTGACCGTGGGCGAGACCTATTTTTTCCGCGAGAAGATGAGCTTTGAGGCGCTCGAGCAGCACATTCTCCCGGAACTCATCCGCGCGCGTGCGCACGCCGGACGGCGCCTGCGCATCTGGAGCGCCGGCTGCTGCACGGGCGAGGAGCCCTACTCCGTCGCCATGCTCCTCGACCGGCTGATTCCGGATCAGAAGGACTGGAACATTACCCTCCTGGCCACCGACATCAATCCGGCATTCCTGCGCAAGGCGGCCGAGGGCGTATATGGCGAATGGTCGTTCCGCAGTGCACCGGACTGGCTTCAGGCGCGGTACTTCAGGCGGAGAAAAGACAAGCGTTTCGAATTATTGCCGCATATCCGCAAACGGGTGACCTTTGCCTGTCTCAATTTTGCCGAGGATGTTTATCCCTCGCTCATGACCAATACCAATGCGATGGATGTGATCCTCTGTCGCAATGTGCTGATGTATTTCAGCCCGGCATGGGTGAAGAAGGTTGCGCAGAATTTCCACCGGTCACTCGTCGATGGCGGATGGCTCATCGTCAGTCCGACGGAAACCTCGAACAGCCTGTTTCCACAGTTCAAGGCCACCACCTTTCCCGGGGCGGTGCTCTATCGCAAGACCAAGGGTGCGGAATCACCGGCAGGCACTGCCGGGCATCCCATCTCGCCGTTTGACTCGTTACCCGATACTTTGCGCATGCCGGAAGCAGTGACGGGCGCATCAGTTCAATCCGTGGCGGCAGAGCCGGCTGCAATCCATCCATCGCACCAGGAGGAGCGGGATGCCCTCTGCCGCACTGCCCATTTCTGCGCCGATCAGGGCAGGCTCGCCGAGGCGACGGCGTGGTGCGAGAAAGCCATCGCTGCCGACAAGCTTGATCCAACAACCCATTATCTCCTTGCCACCATTCTGCAGGAGCAGGGAGAAAATGACCGTGCGGTGCAAGCGCTGCTGCATGCGCTTTATCTCGCTCCGGATTTCGTGCTGGCACACTTTGCCCTGGGCAACCTGCGTCTGTCGCAGGGGCGGCATCGCGAGGCGCGGCGACATTTCAGCAATGCGCAGGCGCTGCTGCATACGCACACGCAGGACGAGATACTGCCGGAGTCAGGGGGTTTGACCGCCGGCCGGCTTGGCGAGATCATTGCGTCGGTGCAGTTGAGTTTGCCGCATCTGACAGTCGCGAGCGGCTGAAGGAAGAGCCTGTATGGACGCCAGTGACCCAAAACCGCGCAAGCCGACAACCACCGACTGGGATAAGGTCAAGCAGCGTCTGGCGGCTGCGCGCGTCGCCGTTGAGCACGTCTGGGCGCCTGCCGCGGAAGAGACGCAACGCATCCTGAAGGCCCGGGCGCAGGCGCTGGCCCGGGAGCCCGCGCCGGCGGAGACCGCCGATGAGCGCATCGAGGTGGTGGAATTCCTCCTTGCCCACGAATGCTATGCGATCGAGTCATCGTACGTCCGCGAGGTCTTCCTCACGGAAAACCTGACGCCGCTGCCGTGCACACCGGCCTTCGTGCTCGGTATCGTCAACCTGCGCAGCGAGATACTCTCGGTCATCGACATCAGGAAATTCTTCAACCTGCCGGAGAAGGGGTTGACCGATCTTGACAAGATCATCGTGCTGCAATCCGGCAGCATGCTGTTCGGCATCATGGCGGATGCGATTACCGGTGTCCGCCGCATTCCGGTGGCCGACATCCAGCCGTCCCTGCCCACGCTCACCGGCGTCCGTCAGGAATACCTGAAAGGCGTGACACCCGGGCGTACCGTGATTCTCGATGCGAAAAAGCTTCTGACGGATGAACACATCATCGTGCAAGAACAGGTGTCCGGATAGAGGCGCCGGCATTCGAACTTACCCGACTGCCGCCCGTAACGCACACAAGGAGAACAGAACGTGAAATGGTTCCTCGAATTTACAGTGCGGGTGATTGCAACCGTGCGCGATCTTGAGACTATTCGCACCCTTGCTGGCCAGGTGCGGGCCGCGATTCCCGAAGCGCATCTGTCGAGAAACCGTGCAACACAGAATGTTCCTCTTGATGGTTCCCCTAGCACGTTTTTTAGAAGAGAAAGGACAGCAATATGAAATGGACCGTGGGAATAAAAATCGGAGCCGGATACGTTCTGGCATTGATCGTCCTGTGCATCTTTGGCACAGTCTCATACCGGAACATCACCGAGTTTATCTACGCCGCCCAGATGCGGAGTCATACCAACCAGGTGCTTCTGACCCTCCAGGAAACGCTTTCCACCATGCAGGATGCCGAGACCGGGCAACGCGGCTACATCATTACCGGGGAGGAGCGGTATCTGGAACCGTATCAGACCGGCACGGCCGTGGTGAATCAAACCATCCAGAATCTCCGCAGGCTGACGGCCGACAACCCCAACCAGCAGAGGCGGCTCGATGCCATCGAACCCCTGATCGCCGGCAAGATCAGCGAGCTCAGGCAAACGATCGATTTGCGCAGAAGCAAGGGGTTTGATGCCACGTTGCAGGTGATTCAGATGGACAAGGGAAAGAAGGTAATGGATGACTTCCGCAAGATAATCGCCGAAATGGGGAACGAAGAGAGACTGCTTTTGGAGCAGCGCGATGCCAAGGTGCAGGCCAGCAGTGAAATCACGATCTCCATTCTTGTTTACGGCACCGCGTTTGCTTTCGTCGTGTTGACCATGGCCGGTTTCTTTATCACACGCACCATCACCGGCCAGCTCAGGGAAAGTATCGCCCTGCTATCGTCGTCCTCCGCCGAAATTCTCGCCACCACGACGCAAGTCGCTTCGAGCGCGGCCGAGGCTGCGGCAGCGGTAAGCGAGACCACGGTCACGGTGGAGGAAGTCAAACAGACCGCGCAGATGGCGAGCCAGAAAGCAAAGTACGTTTCCGACAGTGCGCAGAAAGCTTCGAACGTCTCCCAGGCCGGGCGCAAGTCGGTCACGGACGCTATCCAGGGAATGCACCACATCCAGGAACAGATGGAAGCTATCGCCGAGAGCATTGTGCGGCTGGCGGAACAGAGCCAGGCGATTGGCGAGATCATCGCCACGGTCAATGACCTTGCCGAGCAATCGAATGTGCTGGCGGTGAATGCGGCCATCGAGGCGGCCAAGGCCGGGGAGCAGGGCAAAGGTTTCGCAGTGGTGGCACAAGAAGTGAAGAGCCTCGCCGATCAATCCAAGCAGGCAACCACCCAAGTACGCGCGATTCTTGGCGACATCCAGAAGGCCACCAGCACAGCGGTGCTGGCCACCGAGCAGGGTAACAAGGCGGTGGAAGCCGGCGTCAAGCAAACCGGGGAAACGGGCGAATCCATTCGGCTGCTGGCCGAAAGCATCAGTGAAGCGGCGCAAGCCGCCACCCAGATCGCGGCCTCGAGCCAGCAGCAGATGGCGGGCATGGATCAGGTGGCACTGGCCATGGACAACATCAAGCAGGCCAGCATGCAGAATGTCGCCGGCACCAAACAGGCGGAAGTCGCCGCCCAGCAACTGCATGATCTGGGGCAACGGCTGAGTTCCCTGATCGGGAGCCGGGCTGGCTGATCCGGAGAGCGGAACGAGAGCATGGCCAAAAAAAACGACGCCTTCCTGATAAAACTCCTCGCGACCTTCCGGGTTGAGGCGGACGAACACCTCAGGGCGCTGTCCACAGGCCTTCTGGCGCTTGAAAAAGCACCGGGAGATGGGCGGCACGCGGACATTATCGAGAAAATCTTTCGCGTGACGCACAGCCTGAAGGGCGCTGCCCGGGCCGTGAACCTCACGGAGATCGAATCGGTGTGCCAGGCACTGGAGAGCATATTTGCCGCGCTGAAAGACAACGCTGTTGCCATTTCGCCGACGCTCCTGGATTTGCTGTATCAGTCGGCAGATGCTCTCAGCGTACTTCTTGCTCCGAATGCACCGACAAAACCAGCAGCCGCACCGTTGATACGCCGGCTTAACGATGCGCTGAAGAGGCCAGCGCCCATGCGCGAAGAAGCGTCCCCGGCAATTCCGCGACAGGTGGAGGCTGTGCTGCTTTCCGGCCCCGCATCGCCTGCAGATGCTGACTTGCAGACTGCGCCTGCGGCCCTCGACCTTCTGTCCGAGACAGTCAGAATATCCACGGCGAAGCTTGACGCGGTGATGCGGCAGACCGAGGAATTGCTTGCGCCGCGGCTGGCGACAGACCAACGCGCCAGGGAAGTGCGCGAAACGAGCGCAATGCTCGCGGACTGGAAAAAGCAATGGGCCAGTATCCGATCAACCCTGCGGGCGATGGAGCGCTCGGCGGCACGTACCGGCAAGGGAAACGGAACCGCCAAAGAACAGCAGAAATTTGCGTGGTTGTTCGAACATCTGGATGCGGGAAGCCTTTTTGTGAAAACGCTCGAGACCCGGCTGGCCCGGCTGGGAAAGGCTGCCGAGCACGATCATCGCGCACTGGCCGGAATGGTAGACGGACTTTTGCACGACGTGAAGGAGATGCACCTGTTGCCGTTTTCTTCGCTGCTCGAAGTCTTTCCGCGATTCGTCCGCGAACTTGCACGCGATCAAGGCAAGCTCGTGAAGCTGACAATCCATGGCGGCGAACTCAAGATCGACCGACGTATTCTCGAAGAGATGAAGGATGCGCTAATGCACATGATCCGTAATTGTATTGACCATGGCATTGAAACGCCGGCGGTACGCGAACAGAAACAAAAACCCCCGTGCGGCACGATCACGCTCGCGATTGCGCAGAAAGACAGCGGCAAGGCCGAGGTACTCGTCACTGATGACGGCACGGGCATTGACGCCGGACAGATAAAGGCGGCGGCCCGCAAACTTGGTCTGATCTCTACCGAAGAGACGGCACAGCTTGGCGAGCACGAGGCGTTGATGCTCGCCTTCCAGTCCGGCATTTCTACCAGCTCGATCATCACCGACATTTCGGGGCGGGGGCTGGGGCTCGCCATTGTGCGCGAAAAGGTCGAGCAGCTGGGCGGTACCGTTGCGATCGAGTCGCATCCTGATGCCGGCACGACTTTCCGGATTGCCCTGCCACTGACACTGGCCAATTTTCGGGGCGTCCTCGTTGGTGTCGGCGGGCAGTTTTTCATTATCCCCATAGCCAGCATCGGGCGCGTGGCGCGCCTGGCGGACATGGACATCCGGACCGTGGAAAACCGGGAAACGATTTCCCTCGACGAAAAAGCAGTCTCTCTGGTGCGGCTTGGCGACGTGCTGGGACTGCCATCGAAAGCGGCGGCGGGAAAATCTGCAGGCGAGATGGCCATCGTGCTCGATTTGGGATCCACGCGCATCGCATTTCAGGTGGACGAGGTTATCGAGGAACAGGAGGTACTGGTAAAACCTCTGGGTCCGCAGCTCGCGCGCGTGCGCAATATCGCCGGCGCGAGCGTACTGGGGACGGGCCAGGTCGTGCCTCTGCTGAACGTTCCCGATCTGATGAAATCGGCCGTGAAGTTTGCGGCGGGCATGCCCGTGCAGCCTGCGGAAACAAGAACGCAATCCGTGCTGGTGGTGGAGGATTCGATTACCTCGCGTGCGCTCCTCAAGAATATCCTGGAATCGGCGGGTTACGCTGTTACCACTGCCGTAGACGGGGTTGACGCTTATACCGTGCTCAAGACTGCGGTGTTCGATCTGGTTGTCTCCGACGTGGAGATGCCGCGCATGGACGGATTCGAGCTTACGGCGAAGGTGCGTTCAGACAAGCAGCTTGCGGAGCTGCCGATCGTGCTGGTGACGGCGCTGGAGTCGCACGAGTATCGCGAACGCGGGATCGACGTCGGCGCCAATGCTTATATCGTGAAAAGCAGCTTCGACCAGAGCAATTTGCTGGAGGTCATCCGGCGCCTGATCGGAACGATGCCATGAGGCCCTTCCCGTGATCAATGTCCTGATCGTTGAAGATTCGCCGGCGGTGCGTGAATTCCTCATTCACATTCTCAGTGCGGATGCCGGCATCCGGATAGCCGGCACCGCGCAGGACGGCGAGGAAGCGCTCGATGCCGTGCGCCGCCATCGACCCGATGTGATCACGATGGATATGCATATGCCCAAACTGAATGGACTGGAGGCTACGCGCCGGATCATGGAAACGCAGCCGACGCCCATCATCGTTGTCAGCGGCAGCGAAGATCCCCGCGAAGTGGTGACGACATTCGATGCGATGGAGGCAGGTGCGCTGGCCGTGCTGCGCCGACCAACGGGCATCGGCCATCCGGACCACGAGGCCACGGCCC
>JGI1357J11328_10003017_pt1 | contig 11821 bp, 14 predicted proteins | sample Subgrocontami54m_FD_11328 | JGI IMG/M metagenome (IMG submission 11328)
GCGGCTATTCGCAGATATTTGGTGGCCGGGAACTTAGGCGCGTGGTGCAGGATACCCTGGAGTCGGCAATTGCAAAAGAAATCCTCTCCGGAAATCACCCTAAGGGATCAACCATCACCATCGCCGTCCCAAAGACGCCACAGGCATGATGCCTCATTGCGTCTGCTGGTCGAACAAGAAATCCTTGGAAAAATGAAGTACATGCAAAATCTCATACAGTACTCCTTGTTTCCCCCTATCTTCCAAAAATACGCACGGATGAACCCATGGACTGCCATGGCGCTCTACATGAGCACCATCGTGCTCTTCGCTATTTTTGTATCGGGGAGGTCGCTTGCCCATCTCCAGACAGCACTCATCATCATTGTATTGGGAACTGCGTTGGACTATGTCCTGCATCGAATGCATCACACGCATCAGCGTAGCCCTCCCTATTCCGGCTTTATTACATCACTGATCCTGGTAATCCTTCTGCCTACCAATACTCCAATCGCAGTTATTTTTGCGGCGATCATTCTTGCAATCGGTTCAAAGCATTTTTTGAGAATCTTCGATCGGCATATCTTCAATCCGGCGGCTTTTGGGGCCGCCCTCATTACCCTTATGTTCGGCACTACGCTTGCCTGGAATGCCGACTCATTTCTATGGCTCGTTATTCTTCTCGGAGCGGGAAATATCTGGCGTGTGCGCAAGTTCTGGCAGGTAGGTTCATTCCTCGCCGTCTATGTAACATTTCTCGTTTTTATCGGCTCAATTCAGCACATAACCTTCTACACCCTGTATTTCGTACCGTGGTTTTTTGCACTGTTTATGCTTACCGAACCAGTTACGTCTCCGCCGCGAAAGCACAATGAAATTATTTTCGGCGTTGTGACCGGTCTTACCACAATCGGATTTTCCTATATCCCCGGATTCAACAGTGCGGCATTGTTGTGGGGCTTGCTCACCGCAAATCTTTTCCGTTTTATTCTGCCGACTCGCCCAAACTCCTAAAAAATCGGCCGCAGATGCGACTGACTTTTCATAAAAAATTCTTGGGATATCCTAAACTTTGCGCGAAACCATTTTGAGGGAAACTGACCCGCCTCCGCTTCGCTCCGGCGGAACGCTCGGGCATGGCGGAATTCCCCCCACACCCCCCTTCCGTCGCGCCCTCGCTTTTGCAAGCCGCCGCCATTCAAGCCAACGAAGCTGGCACGCCACATAATTTTAATCTCCTTTCATCCAAAAATCTATAGCGGTTCGCAAAAATTTAGCTCCACGGCGTACAAGTTCAGCGTCTCTCTCACTTTTCATATTTTTCGCGCCGTGGAAAAGATTACATCTGATTTGATAAACAAAATCAAAGACTTGCTCTAAATCATTCTCGTCTTGCAAAGCGACCATCTTGTTTGAGTTTGGTCTCATGTCTTGAATTGGGGAAAGTTCCTTAAATTTTTTGGCATATCCAGATAGCGAACCCCACTTTGCCAAAATGCGATCCCTAAAATCGTTCTTGTTATGATAAAAATAACTCAATTTGTCGCGGTCAGACCCCGACTGGGAAATTTCAGTCAAATAAGCGTCAAATATCATCCAACACAACATAAAATCAAGCCACGGGTCTTGCCATATTTTCAACCTCACATTGTTCAGTTTGGCATACCACCAAACCATTCTTTCCTTAAAATCCTGATTGACCTCGTTTGTGTAGGAGAGAACCATATTTTTACTTGTTGGATTGAAGGCTAAATTTATTAAGTGCAGATTTAAAGATTTTGTCGATTGCTTTTGCGTGTTCGGCATACCACACAAGCACTAAAGGCTTTTGCATAGCATTGAGTTCTCTATCAAACGGAAACTCCTTTAGTGTCTTTTGTAGAAATTCGTGATATGTTGGCGGTGGTGTTAAAAAGTACGCCGAAATCTTTTTTACAGATTCGGACAGAAGAGCTATTTCAACAAGTAATTCGGCCTGATCTTCTATTTTACGATTACTTTGCACGAAAAAGGACAGAAGATGAAGCTCGACATTTTTTAAATTATTGCTCTCTAACAAGTCGCACAGATGTGATAGGAGTAACAATGCCTGCTCGTTCTGATTGAGAAGTATATTTCCATCGGAATCCCTCAATACATTCTTGATGGTGTCTCGAATAAAAAGCAGGTATAGACCGGATGCCATTTCTTCAGCAGATATTTTCTTTTTTAGAAAATTAAACATGTTTATTTCAAAAGCTCGTCGGCAGAAACTCCAAGCGCATTAGCCAATTTTTGAATTATCGCAAGAGTGGGGTTTTTCTTACCATTTTCGATATTACTGATATAACCCCTATCAACCTCTAACGCTCGCGCAATATCGCCTTGCGACATTTTCTTTTTAGCCCTAATGCGCTTCATGTTTTTGCCAAGTTGTTCTGAGATTTTATCCATATTTGTGAAGAACCCCGAAGGTGGCGGCAATTATCAAAAGAAATCCGATACTCGCGTCAAGGCGAGGCGATCCATATTCTCGTCATGGTAATTATCAATATGTGAGGATACACACAAAAATGCGATGATCGCACCCTTAACCACAAACCACATTCGTGGCCATTGATTTGGACGCAAACCAGAGTTAGGTATAACAAGTTCAGTTTTCCAAAGCGTCCAAATATCGTTTTGCGTAATTCAGTGTAGTTTAGCGGGTGAAATCACTTGTCGCGGGGTCGTCGGATTAAACTGCACTTCACACAACCTCTCAAATGCCGACAAACCACCGCGTATAGTACGAAATCGCCGCTCTAGAGCGGCGATTTCTTTCTGAATGCCGTCGTGGTACAAAAACTGAATCATAAATCGCTAAAATCTGTACCACGATAGAAAGCTAATTCGTATGGAATTTCTTTTCGTAACTCCGTACCGATATATGGCGCTTCGGCGTGAGATAATTCTTCCAATTGTTTGCCGTTGAGATGACCATACTTGACGACAATGCGATCAAGCATTTTCCTTTCTTCATCATTAAAAACAGAAAGATCTGGTTCGGCGAGACACTTATATACTTCAGTGGGATTGTACCCTTCGCGTTCCGCGACATGCTCAACCCCAAGCATTTTCTTTTTCATCATTTCAGCTGTGATTTCTTCCAACGCCGAAGGTACTGGTCCCATTGGCAGTGCACAATAAACATCACCAGTGATTGATTTCTGAGTTTTTTCGTACAAATCAAAATCTGCGAAATAGAGCAATTTCGCTAATTTTTTCTTACCGCGTACCTCGCCTTTTAGCTTCCGGCATAAGTACAAAACTGCATTTTGATACTTTTTCCGATGTAGAGACATATCACTATATATGATACCAAATTTGAGCCGAAAAGAACAAGTTAGTGTTACGAGTTTGCAGCCCCTAGTTTAGTTTTAAGGATACAACCGATAACAAGTGTTTTGTCCTCTTTTTTATACGTCATGCCAAGAGGTGTACCCGGGGAGAATGGTTCGACGGGCTCACCACGAGTCGAACTCCCATTTATCGAATGTCCCGACAGCAGAGGTGGACCTACGGGGAATCGAACCCCGATCTCCCGGATGCAAACCGGGTGCTCTGCCACTAAGCTATAGGCCCACCTCTGCCGTCGAGGATGCTCGGCATCTGATTTTTAAATTTCCAGATGATAACCGGCACAAACCGTCCGCCAGCTGGCGGAGCACTACCACCCGCCCGAACGACTGACAGTCATTCAGTCGGGCGGGCTATGCTATAGGCCCACCCGAGCCCGTCAAGGATGAGAATCCTGATTGCAATTTTATCCATCCCCCCAGGAGAATATTATACCTCATCAAGAAGCAGTATTTTCTGTGCTTTCAAATCAGGAGTATATGGCAAATTTATGGAATCAGTTTTGCGTGATGCGGGAGATGATTAAGGTACAAGATTGATTATCGTATAAATTTCTTTAACGTATTTTGGGTGCAGAATTTTGTCACCATGAAACGGGATGTTGATTCTCTTTCCCTCGCTATTCTTATAAAGCTTATGACTGCCGCTTTGACGAATAAAGGAAAAGCCATGGCGCTCGATAAGCGAAATGGCTTCTCCTGCCGTCAGGCGAGGATACCGTGGCATATACTAAACCGGAACCATCACTTTGATAGAAGACAGGCTCACGGATTCGGACTCGTGCAAGTCCCCTTTTGAATTTCCAATATCCTTCAAATGTAGTTGAATTGCGTCTACGATATCTTTTTCTACAGCTTCGTGTGTATCTCCCTGTGCAAAACAGCCATCTAAGTCAAGACAACGGGCAAAATAGCCTTGTTTGTCTTTTTCAATGACGACGTGAAATTCCTTCATCATAATAAGGACATTATAGCACTTTGGCGCTAAAGTGCCAAGCGCTCGCTTCAAATCATGAATATATGGCGAATTTATGGAATCAGTTTTGTGTGATGCGGGAGATGGAACGGACAGGTTCGTCAGATTCGGAATCGAACCTCCGTCTATCAAAGGAGTCGCGTTCTAAAATTATAGCTTTTTTGCACCCAGCAGGATTCGAACCTGCGACCGTCTCCTTAAAAGGGAGCTGCTCTACCAACTGAGCTATGGGTGCAAAAAAGCTATAATCTTTCAGATCAACCTCTGCCGGGAAAATGGGGCTGCTTTGCCGATTGACCTGCCCGCTCTCAATAGGCGGGGCTACGGGGGGACAAAAAAATTGTACCGCAATAAGGTCAAAAATGGAAGCACTGATGCGGAGATTGCTGTTTCCTTAATGATATGCTAAAGAAGAGGTGACTCCGCAATTCTCATCAACCACCCGACGAGAGGAGGCATGATGCGAGTCGAAATGATTCAGCACGGGGACCCCATGATGTGGCCGGCGATATGGGGGCGCGCGATTGCACTTACGGCGCGAAGCCTCCAAAACCCCTATCAGCTCCTGGCAAGAGCCCAGGACAAGACCGAGGCAGTACTGCGAGAGATCTCTCGTGTAAACGACGATGCGGCCCTGGTGGCTGACCGGATCAAACTCATCTACCCATACCTTCGGGTGGCACTCGAGGAGCGGAGCAGTATGCCACTCTTCTGCCACTGGGACCGATGGGAAATACAAAATGCCATCGCTGATGAAATCGCCGAAACAAATGGCATCCCGCCTTGGGCGACAGCCGTCTATGTCGGATGGGAAAGAGACCCGAAGTGTATCAGCGCTCCCTTCCGAAAGCCGTTCTATCTCACCAAGGACGAGAAGTCACGAACGCCGATGTGGCGGATGCACATCTACTCCGGACTAACTCACCCAACGAGGTTCTTCTCCTCCGAGCTTGAAGATCTTGCTGGGTACGCCACGCGGACGATTGCGAAGCGACTGCCGCACCTGATCTTGCCGCAGTGGCAAAGCGTCAACGCAAACGCCGGAACCTAGCCAGGTCCCGGCGATTTTTTTCGAATCATTGCTCTCTATTCTCCATCCCCTACTCTCTATTCTCTACGCTCTATTCTCTCCGTCGCTACTCCACCGTGATCGTACACGAGATTGAGGGTTGTAAATGATCATGACATCTCCAAATCCCCGCTTTGTCGAATGTAAATGACCAGGACTGCCCGGGTCCGACAGGCCGCTTCGGATCAAATTCCGGGAAAATCTGGTGGGTCGGATGAATGTTTGATGCCGGCCAGCGATCCTCGGCGCCTGCATTCAAAAATTTCACCGTGTCTCCTTTTTTAACCGTCACCTTATCCGGTGTGTAAGCCGAATCATTCATCGTGATGACTATTTCTTGCGATGTACTTGAGCTCGGCGGTGGCACTTCGGATGTGCCGCTCGGCGGCGGAGTTACGGTCTCGACACTTGGCGGTGGTGGTGTCGTTGAGGGCGAATTATTATTCTGAAACCAAAAATACGCTCCCCCTCCGACGATCACTAATGCAATGATTGTAATAAGAATTTTGTTCATACGAAGAAATTATATCAACGTAAGATTCTGATTGCAATATGACTGACCCGAGGCGACAACGCACTAGCGAATATAGGAGAGACACCGATCGCGCCAGTCTGGTTCAGCCTTGGCGCAAAACGCCCTAAGATCGGCCTTCGACGTAAGCACGTCTGGCGCGCGAGAAAAAATCATGCCGTAGCAAGCATCCTTCTCGTCGCGATCCTTGAGAAGGGTGCAGAAGCGAATTGCGTGATCCTGACCCGAAGGATCCCAAAACGCATCCTGGGCCGCCCCAATGAGGCACCCGATCCGCATGGCACCCGCGGGTGCAGGCGCGCAGGCCGCAATCGCACCAGATTCATCGAAGCGATGATTCCCGCCGACATCGCGGCCCATGCTCTCAAAACAGCTCCGCTGGTATGCGGCGGGTGCGCCTGAGCAGGCATCAGCAACTTTTTTCCAATCGTTTCCGAAAAGCTGTAGCATCCGCGATGTTTGAAGAAAATAGCAGGAACTCTTGTACTTGTCTTGAAGCTTCGGATCGTTACAGGGGTATCGCGGGTCGCTCGAAAGATATTTCGTGAAATGGCTAGCTCGCTCTGGATCTTTCGCAATATCGGATTTTGCAATGCCGCCCACAATATTCTCCATAAACACACCCGTCCAGCAGGAATCTTGCCGTTCGGACAGGAGATCGCAACTTGCGAGTGCATCAAAAAGATCATAATTCGTCCATGCCATAAGGCCGTGTCCAATGCCGTGGATGCACTGGTGCGAAAAAAATGCGTTTTCGGCCGAACTGCAAATGATCGCCAGATTTTCGGAAAGGTTTGCCGTGCCGTGCTCATTAAAAAACGCCTCAGTCGCCCCGTGATAGCAACCCGAGTGACATTCGGCTCCGCACTGCTGAAACGATTGATTGCCATAGAGCTCATAGGCGATGTGACCTGCTTTGTGGGCTGAATCGTGACAACTTCCGTATGTCGCCGAAAGTTGGGCCAAGTACGTGATAGTTTCCTTTGGTCCAAATTTTTTCATGTATGAATACAATGCGTTCTGGTCCTGATACAAATTCTTTGCATCAACCGAGATTAAAGGATCATACACGTATTTCTCGGCATCGAGCCGAGGAAGAGTTGAGGCATCCTCTCCCGTGGACGGCGGAGGCAGGGAAACACTTGCACCGCGATATTTCAACGCAGTATATCCTGCACCAGCCGCGAGAACGACGACTATTGCGATAGCGATGTAGAGAGGGGAAAATTTCATACACACATACTATTGGATCCCCGCGCCCATCAAACAAAGATCACGTTCATGCGCGGCAAATGCACTGCATCCATCACGGGCCTTGCCTTGATCAGTCACTTGAGCTCGAAGGTCACTTCCGATCCTGCGATAGCAACTCTCACGCCAGTTTACTTGCACCAAGGCGCAAAACGAGCCTGCGCGAGTTGCTTTTAGTTCATCAAAATTGAGGATATTGTCAACGGCGCCGAGCATACATTGCTCCTGGTATGCAGACGGAAATTCAAGGCACAACTGCCAGGCAACGGCATCTTCGGTATCCCCCAAGGGCTCGGTGGCAAGTACTGATTGCCACACCGAATTCGTGACCATGAGCCCAATCGACTGCATACAGGAATCTACTGATCCCGTTGGAGCTTTCGTACATGCGCGAGATGCATCGCGGACGCTGTTCGAAAAAACCTGCATAAGCCACCCGGCGTGATTAATGAAACATTCGTGACGATATTTTTGCTCGAGGGTACTGCAGGGCGCCAAGGGTTCTAATTTTGAAAACACTCCGTCTCGCGCCTCCCCCCGCATGCCGGCATTCACGTTTTCCATAAATACTCCCTGCCAACAGCCGTCAATCGCGGTCATTGAATCGAGCGAATCGCACACGGCTATTGAGCCCGTAAGGTCATAGGCCTCGGCCATCATCACGCCATGCCCCACGCCGTGGTAGCAGTAAAATTTAAACTTAGCCGAATAGGTGGGATCGGATTCAAACGCACCGCAAATTTGATTGATAACTTCTTTGGTCGAGTTTGCTCTTCCAAGCGCATACTCGAAAAATCCGTGCTGACAACCATAGTTAAAGGTTGTGGGGCACAGCAGAAACCCTTGGCCGTGAATACCGAAACGTTCAGCTGTTTTTCTTCCGATCGCATGCGCGAGCTGATGGTCATCGGTCGTTGCTTGAATCAAATGGTTTTCTTCGAGCGTGGAGAGAACATCAAGCGCCGCCGCGGGTCCGAACTCGGCCGTAATGGTTTTGAGCCCTTCGCTATAGCAATTGTCGCCGCCCGAGGAGCATGCACTCATGATGCTGCTGTAGAGTTTTCCTACATCGGCTTCGGGAAATGCAATGTTGCCCTGCGGAGTTTCCGCGACCGGTGAGTTTAGCTCGAATCGAGGAAGTCCGAAATCCCCCCACAAAGATGCCGCACCAACAAAAACAAGAAGCGCGAAGACGGCGCCACCGATAATAAACATCCTCGAAGATACCTGCATTATATGAGTTATTGTAGCTGAAGTTTATACACTCGAAAAGTGACCTCGCCTTGAGGATTTCGTATTTCAATGGGTCGGATTCCTAAGTTCGCAAAATCTCCTTCAAGCGCATTAATAACGAAAATCTCCTTAACGCCCGCATTCTTGAAAAATGCCTCCCCTCCTCCATTCTTATACGCATCAAGTGAATTGATAGGCCAGCCCTGATATGTAATCCGACGGAGGAAAACCCAGAGGACCGACGACGGATTCAACCCATCCGCATACACAATACCCCAGGGTACGAATTCCTTTTTGTCGCGTTGCGCATCTGAAACTGCAACCTCAAGAATTTTACGAGCAAATGGATAGTCGAAGGTAATCGCAATTTCCGGAAATTTCTCGTTCAATGCCCCTGCAAAGTATTGCTCGAGCTCGTTATATCCATAGAATTGGGTCTCAATTCGGATGGCCCGAGCATACGCCCATACGCGTGAACCGTGAGATTCAAGAAGATAGAGCGAATTGATGCTGTAGCCAAACTCAACGGCAAGCACGATCACGAGAACCACCCCAAACTTCCACGCACGCGTGCCAAACCGATGCTTGATTGAGCTCATGAAGTATCCCGCAGGAATCGCGAGCCACGGCGTGAATATGGTAAAAAATCGGTACGCCGGACCTACCAGTACAAAAAATGGAAGAAGAAAAAGAATGGCTACTAGGATTTCACCATGAACCCCATGAGAAGCTTCGCCTCTAACGGGGCGAGGACGATGGCGCGATTTCCAATGTTCCCAGAACATCAGCACGACCCCGAGCAAGGCAAGAAATAAGAAGTAAGGAGAGTTCGCATCCAGAAGCCACGGAAAATAATGAATGATGCGATTTTTGGTATCGCCGAGCGACTCTTGACCCGGACGCGCTTGCCATTCCTCCACGTTTTGATGAAAGAATTGTGAAAATTGAAAATCAAAATGACCGAAATTTCTATAAAGCTCGATGTTGTAGATGATGACGGGAGAGGCAACTGCGAGAAAGCAGAGAATAGAGAGTAGAGAGTAGTGGCTGAACACGAGATCGCGGCGGCGAAAGAAAAGAATCACAAGAAAAATTGGAATGAGAATAAGCGCGAGATATTTTGCGAGAAACGCAAACCCGAGAAAAATCCCGGCACCTAAAAGCCACCGCGGACGTCCACCGCCTCCACGTTGTGGAGGCGAGTCTCGCCCATGGTCAGCGGGCGGAAGGCCTTTCAAAAACGCCCACACGCTCGCGAGCATGAGTGCGATTAGAATGGATTCCTGGAGTCCGATACGTGAGATCCATATGTGATTCGCCGTGAATGCAAAAAGAGCTGATGAGATAAGCCCGACCTCGCTCGAATACAATCGCCTGCCGATAAGATAGAGAAGGAGTATTGAGATAAGGCCTGCCAGAACCGATGGCAGGCGGATCGCGAATGGATTTTCACCAAAGAGTGTGATTGAGAAGTGCTGAATCAAAAACACGAGCGGCGGATGATCGTGAAACGAGAGATGCATCCACCACGTTATCTGATCCACCCACTGCAGTGGCGTCGGCTGTTCAATCCCAAAATCAAAATCCACCATGCCGATAGCACGCGTTGCGTATGAGGATTCATCGGTAATGATGTCGGGCCTTCCAAGCTGCCAGAAATAGAACAGGGAAGACGCGATAAAGAGACCAATCAGCAACCACCGTGCTCTTGATGTTATGATTGACATTATATCAATTATAACGTAATACAAGGCTAAGAGTCACCTGGGGAGGTGAGCAAATGAACTGTGTTGAATTCCGGCGTCAGATTCAAAGTTGCCCCGGAAATGCAGGCAAAGACGCGAGTCTCGAGGAATACCTCACGCATTTTCGGTCTTGCTCGCCATGCAAGGAGTTTGCTCTCTTCACGCTCGAAAAAGTCACAGACCAGCTCATCGCGTCACAGCGTGTGCATACGAGCCTCATGGCGAAAAACGCACACCTCAACTGAAAACCGCGTATACATGAGGCACGAGGTGGAAATGAACCTCAGCGCCGACTGAGTCTGTCCCACACAAGTGGGTGACCTGTATGATCTGTGGCGATTTTCGCACCACGGCCCGCCTGGCTTCTGCGATGGCTTTACAGGACGAGGCTATTCGGGAACTCAGGGAACATCGCGGAGTCTGTCCAGAGTGCGCGGACTGGCTCGAGAAGAGCGACCAGCATCTCCGACTCCGGCAGCGAATCGACCGAGTCGACAAGCCGCAGCCGAGCTTCATCAGGCGTCTCTTCGGGCGGCAGTGAGTTTTGCAAAAAGCGCGACCGAAGAATTCGGCGCGCTCTTTTTTCTATCCCTAAAACATCAAATCAATAGATTTGATGTTCGGGCGGTCAAGCTTTGCTTGACTTAGCCCTATTCTCTACTCTCTACTCTCTACTCTCTATGCTCTATGCTCTATGCTCTTTCTATATCCCCTCCTCTTTCAACTTCTCAATTGTCTCGCGAACTTTTTTCGAGAGATGACGCGGAGTCAAAATTTTAATCTCAACGAGCAAGTCGCCGCGGCCATATCCACGAGGACTCGGAACGCCCTTACCGCGCACTTTCAAGATATCGCCCGACTCGGTGCCCTCGGGAATTTTTAGCGTAATCGCGCTATCGGGCGTTTTCACTTCTATCGAGCTCCCCAAAGTCGCCTGGGTAAACTTAATCGGAAGCAACATCACGAGATCATTTCCCTGCCTGCGAAAAATCTTATCCTGAATCACGCGCATTTTTGCGTAAAGATCCCCGGGAACGCCTGCCGCACTCGATGCTTCCCCCTTTCCCGAGACTTTCAGCATCTCCCCGTCTTCCACACCCTTGGGCACGAAAATTTCTATTGACTCGTTCCGCTTGACCGCACCCTTTCCTCCGCACTCCTTGCAAGAAGTTTCGGGCATCTCTCCCCTGCCCTGGCACGTGGGGCAGACCGTGACCTGACTAAACGCGCCAAGGAACGTTCGCTGAGTGCGTTCCACGCGGCCTCTCCCTTGGCATGCCCCGCACTTTTGCATTTTGGTGCCGGGCTCACTCCCCGCTCCCTGGCAGTGCTCGCACACAGCAATTTTGTTGATCTCAACCGTGTGCTTGCCGCCGAAAATCATCTCCTCAAAAGGAATCTCGAGTTCGATTTGAATATCGCGGCCACGCTTGGAACGGCGCTGCTGCGATGAGCCGCCTCCCCCGAAACCAAGGCCGGAAAATACATCCTCAAATACATCGCCAAAATCAAATTCCCCAAAGCCCTCCCCACTACCTCCGGTGGTGTTAAAACCAAATCCTCCCGGGCCCCATTCAAAGCCTCCCGCTCCCGGCCCCCTTCCCGCTTCAAAGACCGCCCCGTACTGATCATACTGGGCGCGCTTTTTTTCATCCCCGA
>JGI1357J11328_10003028_pt1 | contig 11799 bp, 7 predicted proteins | sample Subgrocontami54m_FD_11328 | JGI IMG/M metagenome (IMG submission 11328)
CACGCCCCGCCCATCCACCAACGCAAAGCACGCAGTTTGCAAAGCGACGAGCAACTCTTTCGGCAGGTTATTCAACAGCGATCGATAACGGCTGGCGTCCATGGTGTCTGAAGTCCCGGCTTCCAGCACGACGTGGCGCTCGGCCAGATCCCGGGTGAGCGCTGCTTGATTGGCCGCAGTGACTGTCACCGCGGCCGGAAGGCCGACGCAGCATCGCTCCCAATGGGTCGAGCCGCCCGCGCCAAGAGAAAAATCCGATCGTGCCATGAGCTCAGCCATGTTCGAGACCTGCTGGTGAAACGTAACATTCGGCATCTTACTGCACTGAGCGGAAATATCATCCGCGCGCGGATTGCCATCGCCGACGACGACATCCACCGTAATATCCTGGCGCTTCAGTTGCCGCAGGGCATCAAGCGCCTTTTCCGTCTCCTGCGTCAAATCCACGCCGCCGAAGGAGATGAGAATGCGCCTGATCGTGCCGTCACGCGCACGCAGCGACGCGCGCGCCTTGCGAAACTCCGGCCGTAGCAATGCGTAGCGCGGACCGAGCAGTTGCCTGGCATGCCGGGGCAGCAGGCCCGTGTAGCGCTTGTCCATGTCGACATACGGGTTCTGGTCGAGCAACAGGTCGCAGTCATGGAGACGATCGGCCAGATCGTCGATTACGAATATGCGTTCCACAGCGGTTTTGAAATGCCGCTCCCAGGCGGCATCCAGCCCGTAGTGATCGACGACCAGCCAGTCGGGCCTGAAATCGCCGAGCGCTTCAAGTGTCTGCCTCGCGTCTACGGACAGTTCTACGCCCGGCAAGGCAGCGTTCCGGCCGGCATTCCGAACCGGCCCACCGGCTTCAGGGGTTGGCAATACGGCACAGGTATAGCCGTCATCGCGAAGCAGCCGGATCAGGTGCCCGGGATACTCGCGGCAAACGAACCGGACTTCCGCGCCACCACCGCGCAACGCATCGGCAAGCGTCCTGCAACGCATGACGTGGCCGCTACCCAGGTTCAAGGACGCGTCAACGCGAAAAACGACCTTCACGCCTGATACCTACCGGACTTTGAACAATGGTTCAAGCGGCTGGCATTTCAGGTGGCGAGCCAGGCTGCAGTTCGCGATGACCTCCTTCAGCAGCCCGAGAAATTCATCATACCCGTGCAGAAGTTGCGCCACGTCCTCGTCAGTGTGGGCATAACTCATGTTATGGCTGCCCAGAGTAAGGATGCCACGCGCGAACATTTCCTGAAGGTAAAGGGTTTTGAGCTGCCATGACGTATAGGGCGGCGCATCATTGATCATGAAAAAAGTCCAGGGTGCGTTGCCGCTGACTGCGCAAACATCGGCAAGACCGTGCTTTTCGATCAGGCGGGCGAGCCCCTTCATGACATTGCCGCCCTGCCGCCACAACGCTTCTATCACCGGGGCCGTTTGCAGCTTGGTCAGGGCCGCCAGAGAAGCTGCGAGCGACAGGGTCTCACCGCCGAAGGTAAAGGAGAAGAAGATGTCCTCCATGAGACTCATCACCTCTGCCCGGCCCGCCACCGCGGAAAGAGGATAACCATTGGCGAGCCCCTTGCCGAAGGTCGCCAGATCCGGAGTCACGCCAAAGAATTCCTGGGCGCCACCTTTCGCGTAGCGGAATCCCGTGATTGTTTCATCGAACACCAGCAAGGCGCCGTGGCGATGCGTCACATCCCTGAGTCCTTCCAGGTAACCCGGTGCAGGATGGGTAGTGTTCATCGGCTCCAGCACGACTGCAGCGAACTCGCCGGCGTGCGCCTTGAGCAGAATATCGAGTGCCGAAAGATCATTGTAAGGAAAATTATGCGTGAGTTCGCGCACAGCCTGGGGAACGCCCCGATTGCGCGCGGTGGAGCCGATGTACCAGTCCTGCCATCCATGGTAACCGCACACCGCGACGCGATCGCGGCGGGTATAGGCGCGGGCGAGCCGGACCGCGCCGGCAACGGCATCTGAACCGTTCTTGCCGAAGCGCACCATCTCCGCGCACGGCACCATTTCGACGATTTTTTCCGCGACCTGCATCTCGATCGGGTGCGGCAGGGAAAAAATTACGCCAGCTTCGAGTTGCGCCTTGACCGCGGCATCGACATCGGGATCGGCATAGCCGAGCGTTATCGACGCGAGGCTGTTGACGAAATCGACATATTCGTTGCCGTCCGCATCCCACACGCGGCTGCCGCGCGCCCTGGTGATGAAGTAAGGCGATACGCCGAAAGGATACTGGGTTTTACTCTTGCTGAAAGTCTGGCTGCCCAGCGGGATGGTCCGCAGGGCGCGCTCCAGCAGGGTCTCTGATTTTTTGTAACGTGTCGACATTATCGTTCTCGCGCGAGCATCTGCTCGCCGGCCCGCAGCAATTTCTTCAATCCCTCGTTACGTTTGAACTTTGAATTGATCGACCGCAGGCCCGGATGTCTCTCCAGCAGATTCAGAATGTCGTCCGTCGTGAAAGCGGGTTTTACCGGATAGAGCTTCTCATAAACGGCGCGAACGAATTCGAGGTCTTCCGGTTCGTCGACCGTCCAGCGCATGCCCGACCGATCAACCGGAGAAACGTAATTACCCAGGCGGAACCGCTCCGGATGTGCCCGAAGATATAAAGTCACATGCTCGCGCTCTGATGGAAGCGTCGCCTCGCGGCCGGCCCGCTCCAGACAAGCAAAGCGTATTACCTCGACGTCCAATCCGTCGGGGAATGTGGGCGGATTGCAGTTGGACACGTAGTCATAGTCGCCGGCATGGAAATAATTTATGACTTCATCGATGAGTGCCGGATCGGCGAGCGGACAATCACCGGTGAGGCGGACAACTGCCTCGGGATGATAGGGCAGGGCCGACTGAATAAACCGGTCAAGCACGTCGTCAAGGCTGCCCCTCGTACACGCAATTCCGCGTGCCGCACACTCGGACACCAGCGCATCGTCCAGCGAGTCCACGCTGGTGGCCACCACCAGCCGTTCAAATGCCGCGCAACGGCGCAGGCGCTCGGTCTGCCGGAACAGCATCGGCTGCCCAAGAACAGGGTTCAGCACCTTGCCCGGAAGACGGGAAGATGACAGGCGGGCCTGAAGGATGGCAAGGTTCTTCAATTCGTCGGCTGACGCCAGGCTGACGGGTCGATGATGGATGGGTCCGATACTGAACAGGATTCCGGCGCAGACAGGCGCGCGCCGCACTGTTCCGCCGCACCGAGAATCTCGTCAAATTGTTTCACTGTTTCGCAACCAACGATAACCTGATCGATATCCGCCTGATCGAGGCAAAATCCCAGGCACGCCTGCACGGGCGTAAGGCCGGCCTCGCTGATTCGCTGATGCAGCCGGGCGTGATGGTCGCGGATGACGTCGAATTGCTCCGGCAGATCTGCCGGAGGGAATAGCAGCAGCCCCTGCAGAAATGCACCGCGGGCATGAATTTCGATTCCGGCCTGTTTCAGCCGGCCCAGCATTCCGGTCTGCACGAAGCGTTGGTCATACAAATTGAATGGCAACTGCACCAAATCTATCCGGTATCGCTCGAGAATTGTTTCGAGCTGGTCCGGCCGATAAACCGATGCGCCAATCTTGGCCACCCGTCGCTGTGCCTTGAAATCCTGAAGGATCGCCCACAAACGCTCGCCGCCTGCGGCCAGCAGATTGTCGGCATGATGAACCAGCAATCCATAAACCTGGTCGCATTTTAGCCACCGCAGTGATTCGAGGAAAGCCGCGGCGACCAACGCGGCGGCCTGTTCGTCTACGGCACCCGGACCGACCGGCAGGGTCTTGGTCACCACTCTGAAACCCTGCGATGCCACGCCGTGCTCGCCCAGCACCTTTTCCGCCTCACCGTAAGCACGCGCCGTATCCAGTAACGTGACGCCGTAACGCATCGCCGTCTGCATCAGGTTGCCGGCCTCAGCCGGCGTGGTTTGCCCTGCGCGATTGGCAATTCCGTAGGTCATGCCCCACTGCACTGTGCCCAAGCCAAGCTTAGGCGTGCGTTTCACGCCAGCGCCCTGGCAATAGCCTGCACCACGCTGTCCTGCTCGCGCTCGGATAATCCCGGATACAACGGCAGACTGATGGCTTCCCGGGCGTAACGCTCGGCTTCCGGGAATAAGCCCGGTCCGAAGCCGAGGTTACGGTAATAAGGCTGCAGGTGTAGCGGCATATAGTGGAGACTGACGCCTATGCCCTGTTTCCGCAGCAGATCAAAAACCTCGCGCCGGGTCTTCGCAACCGCGCCGCTGCGCAGGCGCACCACATACAAATGCCACGCCGGCCGGTTCCCGGGCTGCACTACCGGCAATTGCAGCGGAAGCTCAACCAGTGTCTGCTCGTAACGCCGGGCCAGAACGGCGCGTCGCTCCAGGAACTCATCAAGGCGCGCTAACTGGCTCAATCCCAGCGCCGCCTGCAGGTCGGTCATGCGATAGTTGTAGCCCAGTTCAATCTGCTCGTAATACCATGGGCCTTCGGGTGGGTGCCGCATACGAGCCGGATCGCGCGTAATGCCATGGCTGCGAAAAACGCTCATGCGATGGGCCAACTCGTCATCATTGGTCACGGCCATACCACCTTCGCCGGTGGTGATGGTCTTGACCGGGTGAAAGCTGAATGTCGTGATATGCGACCATTTGCAACTACCCACCGGCTCGCCGTTTCGGAATGCGCCGAAAGAGTGTGCGGCGTCTTCCAGCACCTTGAAGCCGAATTCCCGCGCCAACTCCCAGATCGCTTCCTGTTCGGTAGGCTGGCCGCCAAAATGCACCGGTACCACGACCTTCGGCAATTTGCCGTCGCGCCTTGCCCGTACCAGCTTTTCGCGCAGTGCCGGCACACTAAGGTTCCACGTGTCCGAAGCAATGTCGACGAAGTCCACACTGGCGCCGCAGTAGCGGGCGCAATTGGCCGAGGCAACAAAGGTATTGGGAACCGTCCACAGCACATCACCCGGCTTGAGGTCGAACGCCAGACAGGCCACGTGGAGGGCCGAGGTGCCGCTATTGACCGCCACCGCGTGTCTCGCGGCACCACGCGCCGCTATCGCCTGCTCGAAGCGCGGAACCGCCGGGCCCTGGGTAAGGAAGTCCGATTGCAGGACCGCCACCACCGCATCAATATCGGCCCGGCTAATCTCCTGGCGGCCGTACGGAATCATTTGACCGGCGAGAGGGTTGAGGCGCGGATTTCTTTATTGTTCAAAAAATGCGGATTGTTGCTGGAATTATATTCGAAGCCCTGCTTGACCGGGTGGCCGGTTTCGCCTGATGCATTCGTCTCGTACGTGTGCCCGTGTCCGTCCCAGAATTTGATGGTGGGCTGGATTACATAATGGTCGCTGAATTCCAGTGTCAGATGCGAGTCATCCTGCGGGCACATCACTTCGTGCAGCTTTTCCCCGGGGCGTATGCCAACGATGCGGGTGGGCATGCCGGGCGCCATCGCCTCGGCCAGGTCGGTGACCCGGATAGACGGAATCTTGGGCACGAAAATTTCGCCGCCGCGCATACGCTCGAAGCCCTTCAGCACGAAGTCGACGCCCTGCTGCAGGGAAATCCAGAAACGGGTCATCCGCGCGTCGGTAATCGGCAGATGGCTTGCCCCCTGGTCGATCAGCCCCTTAAAGAAGGGCACGACTGATCCGCGCGAGTCGACCACGTTGCCGTAACGCACCACGCTGAAGCGGATCGGCTGCTCACCGACCACGTTGTTGGCAGCAACGAACAGCTTGTCCGAGCAGAGCTTGGTGGCACCGTAGAGGTTGATCGGGTTGGCCGCCTTGTCGGTCGAAAGCGCGATGATTTTGCGCACCGTGGACCCGATCGCTGCCTGGATTACGTTTTCCGCGCCGTGCACATTGGTGCGTATGCACTCCATCGGATTATATTCGGCTGCCGGCACCTGCTTCAGTGCTGCTGCGTGCACCACGTAGTCTATCCCGTTGAAGGCCTGCTTCAACCGGTCCCGGTCGCGAACATCGCCCAGGAAATAGCGCATCACGGGGGAATCGAATTTCTGCGCCATCTCGAATTGCTTCAGTTCATCGCGTGAAAAAACCACGATTTTCCTGGGACGATAGCGTGACAGCACCGTCATCACGAACTGCCTGCCGAAGGAACCAGTCCCACCGGTTATAAGAATCGCTTTGCCGTCGAACACTTCCGGTTACCCCCAATGGCTGGTGCGTTTAACTTTTGATATACGCGGCTGATGCGATTGATACATCAAACACGCACCGGCGCGGTGCTTCGCAGTTCGCCGGCAATGCTCTCAATAATATCGGACCAGGACTGCCCCCACCTGCGCCGGAAACACCTCATCGCCGGATACCACGGACTGTGTTCGGCCCCAAGCGCCGTCCAATCCGCACCCGCGCCGATCTGCCAGCACGGCACCCCGAGCGCCCCGGCCTGCGCGCTCATCGCAGTCTGCGCCGATATCACCAGATCCAGCGCCTTCATCAAACCCGCGGTTTCGTCCAGATCGTCCATCATGTCAACTTCGGAAAAATGATGCAGCGTGACGCCAAACTCCCCGCGCGCCTGCGCAAGCTCCTCCACGCATTCATCATACTGCAGGTTCACGAAGTGAATCCCGGGTACCGCAAATATCGGCCCCCACTGCGAAAGACTGGTGTACTCGAGCGCGCGCTCGCCTTTCTGATTGCTGCTGCGCCAGCAGATACCGACTTTGAGACCGCCGCCCAACGCGGCAAGGCGCTCGCGCCAACGGGCAACGCGTTGCGCATCGGCAATTAAATATCCATCGTGCACGGGAAAATCCCGCAATTCCCGGCGCAGGTGCAGCGGCAGCGATCCCGCCGCGATCTGGTATCCGATTCCGCGCGCAGTCGCAGGGTGCGGAGGATCACTTTTGGCGACCACGTGCGCATCGGCAAATGAGCGCGCAAACAGCGGCACCAGCTTGGCCGAGCATTCAATAATGCAGCTCCCGGCGCGCTCAATCAAGTCCGGCAACACGCCGGCAAACATGATCTGGTCGCCTATGCCCTGTTCGCCCCACGCCAGTATCGTTTTTCCTGCAAGGTTCTCGCCACACCACACCGGATGCGGGAAATCGCGCTTTTCGGCACCGGTTGCCGCGAACCGCTTTTCATACTCACGCCAGCCATCCTCGCAATTGCCCAACGCAAGATAAATGTAACAGCGATTAAGCACGGCATCGCCAAAATCAGGCCGGATTGCCAGTGCCTCGTCATAGCGTGCCAGCGCCTCATCGTAACGACCAAGGTCACGCAGCGCGTGGCCCATGCAACTCACGGTTTCCGGCAGCCGCGGTTTTGACGCATGCGCAGTACCAAAATGGGCCAGTGCGCGTTCCGGCTCGCCGCGATGGAGAAAAAGCAGGCCGAGATTGTGATGTGCTTCGGAAAAATCCTTCCGGTTGCGAAGCGCCGTCGCATAGTGCGCCTCCGCCTCATCATACCGTCCTGACCTGAACAGTGCGTAGCCCAGGTTGCAGTGCACTTCCGCGGAATCCGGCGATATTTCGAGTGCACGGCGATAATGCGCAATAGCCTGATTCAGGTCACCTTTAGCCTTATACAGGCCCGCAAGGTGCACATGCGCGTCGCCGAGACCCGGGGCAAGCTCGAGAGCCCGGTTAAGCGTATCCATCGCTTCGTCCGTCCTGTTGAGCGCGCAAAGCGCAATACCCAGGTCAAGGTGCGCGGGCGCCATCGCTGGCGCAAAGTGCGTAGCCAGGTAAAAGCAGTCGGCGGCGTCCGCGGCATGCCCCCATGCCAGGTGGACCCTGCCGAGATTGTGATGAGCACCCGCAAAATCGTGCTGCAACTCTATCGCGCGCGCAAAGTTCACGGCCGCCTCGTCGGACCGTCCGCTTTCCATTTCAGACAGGCCGCGCTCATTGAGTATCCGGGCGCTCAAAACTCCGTCATCCGGTTGATGTGGCGTTCCCGATGGCGCCATCGCGGTGCTTCGCAGTTCGCCGGCAATGCTCTCAATAATCCCGGACCACGACTGTCCCCACCTGCGCCGGAAACACCTCATCGCCGGATACCACGGACTGTGCTCGGCCCCAAGCGCCGTCCAATCCGCACCCGCGCTGATCTGCCAGCACGGCACCCCGAGCGCCCCGGCCTGCGCGCTCACCGCAGTCTGCGCGGATATCACCAGATCCAGCGCTTTCATCAACCCCGCGGTTTCGTCCAGATCGTCCATCATGTCAACTTCGGAAAAATGATGCAGCGTGATGCCAAACTCTGCGCGCGCCTGCGCAAGCTCGTCCACGCATTCATCATACTGCAGGTTCACGAAGTGAATCCCGGGTACCGCAAATATCGGACCCCACTGCGAAAGACTGGAGTACTCGAGCGCGCGCTCGCCTTTCTGATTGCTGCTGCGCCAGCAGATACCGACTTTGGGGCCGCCGCCCAACGCGATAAGGCGCTCGCGCCAGTACGCAATGCGTTGCGGATCGGCAATCAAATACCCGTCGTGCGCCGGAAAATCCCGCAATTCCCGGCGCAGGTGCAGCGGCAGCGATCCCGCCGCAACCTGGTAGTCAAAATGCGGCAACGCATTCAGATACGACATGTCCGCTGCCAACTGGTCTGCGACCTGGATAGTTGCCGCCGGGAACGAGCGGCGGAACAGTGATTCGAGCTTTTGCGAACACTCGACGACGCACTGCGCACCGGCCGCAAGCAGATCAGGCACGCAGGATGCATACAGGATCTCGTCACCGATGCCCTGCTCGTTGTAGACGAGCACACTGNGTCCCGCCAGCGCAGAACCGTCCCACTCGCGGTAGGGAAACTTCCGGACGCTGAACTCCGGCAGCACCTGCTTGCGTGCTTCATNATCTGGCCATGCCTCGGCCAATCGACCGAGCTCGAGCCTGGCAAGCGCNCGGATGTAGCGTGCCTGGTGCAGCTTCGGTTTCGCCGCCAGCANCTGATCGCATACCGAGATCACNNCNTCGAGTCGCCCCTGATGCGACATCACAATGCAGTAATTGCACCATGCACCCGGGTCGCCCTTGTCGAGATCAAGCGCGATCTTGATATGCGCCTCGCCGCGTTCGAAATCACCGAACTCACTGATCAACACGTAGCCGAGGTTGCTGTGTGCGGAAGCATAGTCCGGCCTGAGCGCAACGGCTTGTTCAAATTCAGCTGCGGCCTGCTGAGGATTGCCGAGTTTTAGCGCACTCGCGCCGCGGGCATTGTAGGCCTCGGCGTAATCGGCGCGTGCCGCTACCGCCCGATCGAGAAAACGCAACGCTTCACCATGCTCACCGCGCCGATGCGCCGCCAGCGCAAGCTGGTAACACGCCTCGGCGTAGTCCGGGCGGAAGTGCGTTGCCAGCACGAAACAATCAACCGCGTCCTCGTCGCGGCCTTGCTTTAAATATGCAAGCCCGAGATATTGGTGAGCCTCGGCGTGGTCGTGCTTGGAATCGATTACGCCACGGAAAAAACCGGCCGCGGCCTCGTAATCTCCGTTTTCGAAAAGGGCGATGCCGTTGCTGAGGTTGAAATCCGCAACCTGCGCGGACCCCGCTCCCGATTTCTCGACAGACGCCGCCTCGCCGGGACCGGCTGTGCGCCCGCTCAGCAGACCTGCGATTCTCCCCAGCCAGTTCATCCAATCGGCCATTCCGGATTCAAGGCTATCACGTGATTCAGGCCTGATTGCTGCACCAGTCTGCCCAGAGCTCCCGGAATCGTTCCTCGAGTTGCCGGGTGAACCGCCTTGCGTCGGTTAGCGTTGAGGTCAGCATGCGGTTACGCAAACCGCGCCTCAGCGCGCTCAATTTCTCAAGATCCATGGCGAGCCCGACTGCGATTTTCACGTACTCATCCACTGAATTCGCGATCATGCCGGCCAGCCCGATATTCGTGAGCATGCTCACGCCGACCCGTGATACGTGGCTTTTCCCGGCGAGCGTGACCACCGGCAATCCCATCCAGAGGGAATGGCAGGTTGTCGTGGTGCCGCTGAACGGGAACGGGTCGAGCGCAATATCGGCCTGGTGGTGCAGGGCAAGAAATTCATGCAACGGCAATCGTTCGCGTAATTCCACGCGCGACGCATCGACCCCGTTGGCGTTGAACATTTCCAGAACCCTGTCCCGCGCACGACCGGCGGGCACCGTTGCCATCAAAAACCGTGCACCGGGAACGGACGACAGGATTCTGGACCAGGCATGCACGACCTGCGGCGTGATTTTCGACAAAGCGTTGAACGAGCCGAAAGTAAACCTGCCGGACCGCGCCGCCGGCAGGTCATTGACCTCGGGGCTGTCATCGGGCGGCCGGAATACCATGTAGACGTCAGGCATTCTGACCAGCTGCTCGGTGTGCAGGTGCTCGGTCATGCCCGGCGGATCCGCAAGTGCATCGGTAATCCGGTAGTCCATCGCCGACATGCCGGTGGTGTTTGCATATCCGTTCCAGGTTACCTGTACAGGCGCCGGTTTGCGCGCGAACGAGAGCAATCGGTGGCCTTTGGTGTGTCCGGTCAGATCCACCAGGATGTCTATCCTGTCCTGCCGAATCGCCTTTACCAGTTCGTCATCATCAAGCTGCGCGCACTCACGCCAAACGGCGCTCGATTGCATCAGGCGGGCAGTGTATTCATCCGCCTGGACGACGTCGGAATAGCAAAATATTTCAAACTGCCGCGCGTCGTGGCATGCCAGCACGGGCTCGAAAAAATAAGTCGCAGCGTGATTCCTGAAGTTAGGCGAAACGTAGCCGATTCTAAGGCGGCGATTTACCGATACCTCGTTGGCATAAAATGGGGCCGGGGGTTTCAGCGGCTCGGCATGGCAGCGCGCCCATTCCAGATGCGCCTCGAACACCTGTGACGGCTCGTAGCCCGGATCGAAATTCAGGGCGTAAATGAAGTTGCTGTGCGCCGCGACAAAAGTCGGCCGCAACGTGTACGCGCGGCGGTAGCATTCGATCGACTCCGCTATTCTGCCCTCGTGGTGCGTCAGATTCCCCAGATTGTATTCCGCCTCGGCAAAATCCGGCCGCAGTTCCAGCGCCCTTCGATACGCGCGTTCAGCTTCATCCAGCCTTTCCGCATTTCTCAGCGTGTTACCCAGGTTGCTCCATGCCTCGGCAAAATCCGGTTTTAATTCGAGTGCTTTTTCAAAGCACATCACGGCGCGGTCGTATTTGCCGAGCGCTCTCAGCGCTCCGGCAAGATTGCAGTAGGCCTCGACGCACCCGGGCTGCAGCGAGATCACACGCTCAAGCAACGCCGATGCCTCATCAAGCCTGTGTTGCAGCAGCAGATTGCTCGCGAGCAGATGCATCACATCGGCGTTAAGCGGACTCTCCTCAAGAACGCCGCGGAACATGGCTTCCGCGTCGGCCAGAAGTCCGCTTTTCTGATATTCAAGCGCCGAACGCAACCGTTCCCCTGCCGGAACCGCGACGGGCGTTACTTCACGCCGGAGCCGGAATATCTGTCCGAGCAGGTTTTTCAGCACTAATCGGTCCCGATTCCCGATCAGCCGCTGATTTTCTGCTCGATAAGCTGCTTGCCGTCCGGAGTATCGGCGCTGGACTGGACTCGAATCTCCCAGACTACGTCCGGATGGCGCGAGGCGGTATTCCGCACCAGATTCTGCCACCATTCGATCGGCTGAATGGTGCAGTGTGCGTTCTCTCCGGTCGGCAAATGCTTGTCCGCCGGATAACATGCGACGTTGGCAAACACGAAGCGCGTCGCGTAACCGAAAATCTCATCGACAATCCACGGCACGTCCTGCTCCGGGCAATGCTCGAGCA
>JGI1357J11328_10003041_pt1 | contig 11775 bp, 8 predicted proteins | sample Subgrocontami54m_FD_11328 | JGI IMG/M metagenome (IMG submission 11328)
AAGCGGCGCCGCACCTTCTTTATACATCAATTCCCGAACTGAAAATCCTGTGGGAAATTCCAGATATTTTTTATTTTCTTCTGTAAACAATCGGACGGGAGTTTTTTCTTCTCCCAAAAAAATTTCGTCCCCCTCTTTGAGTCCACGCATCGAGCGAATGAGACACTCCCAGACCTCCCCCTTTCCCCCCCTCCTTACAAAGGAGGGGGCCGGGGGGAGGTCTCTCACCAACAGTACTTCTATTTTCCCCCCACTTTTTTTCTGAGCACACAAGCGTGCAGGGATCACTTTCGTATTATTTAAAACGAGCACATCCCCTTCCTGAAAATAAGAAGGAAATTCCCTGAAAAAAGAATCGGCGATCGTCGCAGCAGATCGATTGAGCACCATCATGCGCGAAGCATCGCGTTCTGATAAAGGCTCTTGCGCAACCCCTTCAGGAGGATACTCAAATAAAAAATCTTGTGTTCGCATAAAATTTATTAAATATGCTCTTGGCGCAAACCAAAAGAAATTGCTAGCCTGTCTTTCCCATGGAACTTTATTTCGAATATTTTCATCACTTTCACTATCTGGGCCTTTTTATCTTGTTACTGCTCTGCGGCATGGGCCTTCCTCTTCCGGAAGATATTGTTATTATTGCGGGAGGTTATTTTGTCTACTTGGGCTCTACCCAACTCATTCCCACGATGGGGGTTCTTTATGCAGGGGCCTTGCTGGGCGACATTTTACTTTACGGAATTGGAAGAAAATTCGGCCCTGACATTATCGCTCATCGACGCCTGAACTGGCTTTTTACTCCCCATCGTATCAAAGCCATCAACTACTATTTTCATCACTATGGAAGCTTGAGTTTTTTTATTGCACGATTTTTAGTGGGCATCCGCTCCACTTTTTTTCTCACCGCTGGCGCTTTTAAAGTTTCTTTCAAAAAAATGCTGCTCTTTGATGGATCCGCAGCCTTGTTATCCATTCCTCTTCTTACCTATCTCGCTTATCGTTTTGGAGGAGAACTCGATCAGTTCCTGATTTGGATACGACGGGTAGAACACTGGATTTTTATATTGGCTGGCCTTCTCGTCATCGTCATTTTATTTCGCATCTATCACCGCAGGAAAATCGAAAAAGAAGAACCCAAAAGTAGTGAAGAATTTCAGAAACCTCCGATTTGAGTAGCAACTAAAAATAAGAATTGTCGAAGAAGCTTTTGATATGCCCATTACCTCTCTCACTTCTTATTTGAACACTACCTCCTTCGGGGACACGAACGCCTCTACCCGAAACCAGCAAGAGCTGGCCCTGACTCTGGATTCTGCTGCCCGTCAACTGGCGGATTGGAAAGGCCTGGCCTTCATGAGCGCTGGAGGTGGGGCTTTTGAGGTGGGTAAATTACTGGCGACCACTTTTTTCAGTGCGGTTCCCGTTCTTTCGGCTATTCCCTTACTGACAAACACTTTTACTTTTGTCTCTGGCGTCACGGCAGATACGGCGTTTACGACTTTCTTAAGCCAAATCTTTGGGGAGGCTGGGGAAAATGACACCCCCTTTTGGCAGCAGGTTCTAGATCAAGGTTCTGTGCGGGGGATGGGTTTGCTTGGAGCGGGTCAGGGCTTTGCGGTGATGCAGCTTCTTACAGGATTAGCGTCGGTGAGTGGGGGAATGCTGTGTGAAGAAAAATCCAGTAAGGGCCCCGCAAAAGGGACATTCCTGGATTCTCTTATCCAAGGTCTTCGCTGTAATTTGGGTTCCGGGGCTTTTGGAGTTTTAAGCGGTGGAGTGCTGGGTGCGGTGGAACAGAGAATCAGTCTCAAAACAAGAAATATGAATAACGTAGGGGCGAATCTTGTATTCGCCCAAAACAAAGGGCGATCACCCTCCACACAACTGGCGGGCAGGCAAGGATCGCCCCTACAGAATTTAAGAAAAACCATTTCAGAAACTTTAGAAAAATTTATTCCCAGACCTCTTACAGCAATTCCTGCAGGAGTTCATTTCAGAATAGTGGATGGAGGCATGGATGCCGCAGGAGGAGGGGGCGGGGGGAATCCTCCACTTTCAGGAGCAGAAAGAATTCAGGCTAAAATTTTGACAGAAACAGGAATTGAAATCACTCCAGACCTGGCAGAAGTGCTTTGGCAAAAAGCCCAAGGCAAATATATGAAAGCAGAAGGCGCAAAAACCATTCCTCCCACCGCTATTTTTGAAGATCACAAGGCTTTTGGGGATTTAATTGCCCAAGAATTAAAAACCAGAATGGCCATACTGATTCCCGAAATACAAACTTTAATATCTGTGAGTGGTCTCCCGGCTTGGAAAGACTTGGAGGCCGTTTTAAATAAATCCGATCAAGATTTATTACATGTTGCTCCTAGTTTTTTTAGACAAGAAAGTGACGTGGCAGAGACGAAAAAAGTCATTCGAGAATCTCTTCAAATTTCTGTGGATTTAAGTCGAGTGGCCGAGGTTTACACTGCCAGAGCAGAATATTCTGCAGTGCAACAAGGTTTTTGGGAAGTGATGGCTTTTAGAGGAACAATGCTTGGCTCTAGTCGCGGCCCAGAACAAGTTTCTCCCTTGCTTCGATTTCTCTCCTTTATCCCTGTTGTAGAAGGGTATTCAGGTTTACGGGTTACAGAAGGTGTAGTAAAAGAAAAATATTCCTTCCCAAAAATTTACAGTGCCTCAAGGCTTTTGATTTTCGGTGCACAAGTCAAAAAATTAGTTGAAGAAAAAACAGGAGTTCAAATTACAGAGGCAACGATAAAAGCTCTGACAGAGCATTTGATTTCAGGGGCCCAACATGAAGAACTTCCCACGGCACCTTTCATCGATGAATCTCTCCAAAATCTAAAAACATTAGCCCATGTTGTGGCAGATCGGGTGAAATCGATGAGTAATCTTATTCTCTCTTTTGGGTCAAGTTGGGAAGAGGTGAGTGGAGTTTTGAGAAATCCTGAAACAGCGCCTTATCTCAAGGACTTCGAAATCGCATCGGAAGTTTCAGTAGAACTTTTAAGAATGACAGAAGCCCTCACAGATCAAACAGAGTTTATCGATGGTTTTTTAAATTATTATCCTCCAGAAAGACGTTCCACTCTTGTGACCCTTTTAGGGATATTAAGAGGTTATCGCCCTGACTTGGACTTCCCAAAATTTCGAGCAGCTTTAACGGTAAAAATGACACCCTCCGCCTAAGTTTTCTCCCCATTTTTTTCAATTTTTCCCATTGACTTCCTAAAAATCGGCGCTATTTTCCCCTCCGTTTTACTGACGAGTCGCCAATTAAACTGACACAATGCGACTCTCTAGTACAACCGTCGGTAGGGATAACCCGCTCCCGCAAGGGGACTTCCTTGATGGTCGTCGGGCTGTCAGATAAATTGCCGACTTGTTAGTCAAAAAGGAGAATTTTCATGCTCGACCGAATTCCTCTATCCAACCTTCATCAAACCTTACTCAAGGCCATGGGAGTTCCTCCTTTGAAATCCCTTCGAAATTTGGATGAGCGCTTGAACGCATTGGAAAAACATATCTTGGATTGGGAAAAACAGGTCAGAAAAACCCCCAAACTTTCAAAGACAGTCCATAAAAGGGTTTTGCTTGCCGATACAGAGCCCGCCAATTTTGATACGGTTCGAAAAATGTTGCCGAGGGATATAGAACTCCGAATGGTGAGAGATTGGGATCAGCTTTTCAAAGAAACCCGAAAAGCGGAGGTTCCTCTCATCATCATTGATTTGACTTTACTCGGATCCGAAGGAATTTATCACATTAAAAAATTGAAAGCAGAACATCCCAAGCTGCGCATGGTGGCTCTGGCAAGTTATTTAAGCGAAACCTTGGCCCAGGCAATGCCGGAAGGTTTGGAGCTGTCGGGAATTTTGCAAAAGCCTTTGGATGCGGCTTTACTTAAGGAAAGTTTGAACAAATACCTTGCTTAGAGGTTCAACCCTCCAGGAGGGGAGAGAACTCTTCTTCTCCTTGGACATCAACCAGTAGGCCCCTTCGGGGGCCTATTTTTTTTTGACTGTTGTTCACCCTCTCCCTTGATGGGAGAGGGCCGGGGAGAGGGTGATTCCGAGTACACTTGAGTTTCACCCGCCCCCTAACCCCCTCCCATCGAGGGAGGGGGGATAATACATTAGCGAATTATAAAATTGATCACTAAGCCTTATCTTTTGCGAGATGCAGTAGTCGAATCACCCCGGCAATTTCTTCTTTCAAGCAAGCATTCGAATAAAGAGTGAGCCCACTTTTCCCCAATTCTTTTTCATGGGTTTTGATCAGCCCTTTATCGCGGTAGGCGCGCAGGGCGTTTTTTATAGTGAAGCGAGAAAGCGATTCCAGTCGGGTAATGTCGCCTTTTAAATAGAGCGGATGGCCAAATTGTAAAATTTTTCGAATGAGTGTTTTTTCATCCATTTTTTCAAATAAAATTCTCTGCAAATAAAGAGCGACCAGTTCATAACTCTCAAAAAAGTTTTTAAAAAGTTCGCTACAAATTTGCAGGGTGAGTTTCTTGGGGCTTCCGGGTTGGCTTAATATTTGAGCAAGCTCAGTTTGAGCTTCTTCATGGTTTAAAGGTTGAATGAACTCATGGCGAAAAAGTTGGGCAAGCGCCTGATAAGATTCCGGGCGATCTTCCGGAAGAGAAGCCAGTAAACAGAGAGAAGCCAGGTGGTGCAGGAGGGAATTTTTGTAATAGTCGAGTTGAATACGCCGGGATTCTTCAAAGGTGTAAAAAGTTTCCACTCCATCATGGTGCTCGTAAATCAGACGATGAAATTTGTACCGGTTGAGAGACTGACGGATAAGTTCGGAAAAATTATTTTGAAGCGGTTCAGAAAAAGGCGCCTTTTTAAAAACGAGAATTTGACGGAGGATTTCAATATTTTTCATCAGCTCTGAAATCGTCAGCCCTTTTTTGGGAGTCGACAGAAGCCCTGCGGCAACGAGGGCTGATCCTGTGACCACGCTGACTTCCTCAATATCGCGGGCTATTTTGCAGGCGAGCATTTTGATTTGTTGACGTTTGGTTTCTTCGGAATCCTCCAGGCGGATATTATTTTGAGAGACATAATTTTTAAGAGAAATGGGTTCGGCCACACTTAAATAAACACGACCGGAGGAATGTTTCAGATATTTCCCCAGGTGCAGGAGATCCCACAGGCGTTCTTTTTTCTTGGTGGCTCCCCTCACTTCTTCGGCATAAGAAGTGGCCTCCAACACTTTTTCATAATCCAGGGAAATGGGTAAAAAATAAAGTTCTTCTATTTTTCCTTCGAGATGAGAATCCAAAAAAAGAGAAAGAAGCCCCGTGCGCGGATTTTCAAGCTTTCCTGTGCGTGAGCGGGTGCCTTCTATAAAAAATTCCTGAAAATATCCTTCTTGGGTCAGGGTGGTAATGTAACTTTTAAAAAGAAGAGGATAGAGCTTGTCGTTTCCAAAACTTCTGCGAATAAAATAAGCCCCCGCTTTTCGAAAAAGATAACCGACAGGCCAAAAAGAAAGATTGGTTCCCGAGGCGACCAGAGGCATCGAGATGTTTTGTTTGTAGAAAATATAGGAAATTAAAAAATAATCGACATGAGAACGGTGAGAGGGCACCAGCACCAAGGGAGCCTGTCTCGCCCATTGTTTGATCCGGTTCAAAGTTGCCTCGTCGATCACCAATTCTTCATAAACATATTTGAAGAAAGCATTTAAAACCACCGACCATAAATCAATAATGGTGTAATTGGGGTCCGAGACCATTTCTTCCAGAATTTTTTCTGATTCCAGATAAATTCTGTCCAGAGGTCTGCGGGTAGAAGAGGCAATCTCCTTCAGAGAAGACTGGAGTTCAGGAGCGCTCATGATGAGCTCTATCATTTTTTTTCTGGATTTTAATTTGGGGCCTGTAATCGCCTGTTGTTCCTTGAAGAAAATCTGATGCAACTTTTTTCTTAAAAAGACACTTTGTTCCGGAACAGAAAGAGCTTCATAAGGCGCAAGGAATTCTTTTAAAGAGAGGGGATCTCCCACCTGGGTGAGGGCTCTTTTATAAGCATGTCTGAAGAAAAGAACTGTTTTTCTTAAGAAACCCGGATTTTCTTTTTCTCCAAATAAAACATCGACCATTGTTTTTGCTTCTTTGCCCGGTTTTCGATCATAGACAAAGGTGAGTGGAATGAGCTGTACAGGCTGATTTTGAAGGGCTTGAACTGTTTTGAGCAAAGACGGAATAGGGTCATGAGGTAGTTCTTCTTTTTCATCAAAAATGCTTGGAAGATTCAGGAAAAGAAAAAGCGGTTTTCCCGCCTGAAGAGCGCTTTGAACAGGAGAAGGTTTTTCGGCCCCTGAAATTTCTTGGATATAATAACGATCCAGACGCGCGATGATTTTACGCCAGAGAAGAGGGAAGGGTATCCAGGCATACATCCGGATCAGATTGGCATGATGAGCCAGAGGCAGCCCTTGCCGGATCAAAAGAAGATTGAAAAAATTATATTCAATCTGTCCCCAGTTTCTCATCATATAAATGATGGGCTCTCCACTCGCCGTGGCTGTTTTGATTTTTTGAATATCTTCGGGGCTGATGCGGATTCTGGAAAGCAGTTTTCTGAAAAAGAGACGGTGTAAAAGATTAAATTCCAAAAGCATGGCGGAACCATCCAGAGAACCTGCTTGTCCGATCCATTTTTCAAAAGCGGAAGGGTATCTTTTTTTCAGAAAAAAATAGAGGGGCCGTAAAATTTCAAGCAAGAGTCTTTTCATGTTAATCGTCTATCTTATCCAATGAGGGATGATGGGCAATTTCTGTGAGTTCCAGTCTTGTTTTGCGATCCAGATGATAAATGTAATAAAAACCCAAGGCTGCCCATAAAGTCATCCGAATTCTTCTGAAAATCTGGATGGATGTTCCTGCTGCCGGATCTTGTCCGATGAGTAAAAAGGCTCCCGCATAGGCTCCTTCAAGCACTCCCAAAGATCCAGGAATAAAAGCGAAGATCATATTGATAATGGCGGTGAGAGAAACCAAAAGATAGGCGGCCACCCAATCGATGGGGATTTGAAGAAAATAAGCGACTACGTAAATTTCAATTACCCCCAGTAATCGGGCCAGGACTTGCAGAAAAAAAGACGCTGCAAAAGCAGTGCGGTGATGGCTGTAGAATTGGGAAATGAATCGGTCAATTTTTTTGACCTGACTTAAAGTTTCTTCAGACCAGTTTCGTTTGATTCGAAGGCGGGTCAAACAGCGAATTAAAAATTCAAAAACACCTTTGTGTTGGCGGTGATACCAATAGAAAGTCATGCCCGTCATGAAGAACAGAGAAAGGATGAATCCTATTTTAAAAGGGGGAGGAAGGCTCAATTTGATAAAAGCAATAAAAACCCCAAAAATCATAAAAACGACCAGGGCCATGGAATTTAAAGTGCGATCAATCACGACGCTGGCGGTTCCTTCCGCAACAGGCACCCATTTTTTGAGCAAATAAATTCGAACAGGATCGCCTCCCCCCCAACTTAATGGGGTCATCATATTGACGGCTTCTCCAATCACCTTGATCATGAAAATTTTTGAAAAAGGAACCTGAGACAAGTGCTGGGTTAAACATTGTCTCCAGGCTTCACTCAGCAGAAAAAAAGTGAGCAGAGAGGGAATGAGCGCCGTGAAAAAATTAAATCCCAGGCGTCTGAAGTTTTCCAGAATATCCTGCAGCCCCAGGTGATAGATCAACCATCCCAAAAAAAGAAAACCCAAGGCGAGCAGGGCATAGCTCATCCCCATCGATTTTTTTATAAAATGAGAAGAAGAAGTCATCGGAGTTGAGTGCTTTAGCAAAAGGAAAATTTTTTGTAAAACTTTATAAAGGGCAGATTCGGAAACTCTATTTCTTCCACTTTTTTCCAAATGGCTTCACTGCCGCCATTTGGAAAGCCAGATGAATCAAGGATATTAAAAGCAGTAAGGGACTTGATTCATCTGATGCCGTTCCAGAAACAGAGTTTCCGAATCTGCCATAAAGCTAAAAGATTGACCTTATTGCCGGATAGTTTATGGTGTCGACTTATGTGCAAACAAATTGTGTGAGTGAAGATCCCCGCATTGCGGGGTCTTAACGCCCGCCAAAAGCGGGTCAGCCTCTGGCTGAAACAAAAATGGGGAGCGGGGTTGCGGTTTACTGCAACCCCGATACAAATGATTCGACAAGCGGTCATTTTGGCAGCAGGAAATGGAAGCCGGATTCAAAGATTTCAGGGAGATATTCCCAAACCTTTAAGAAAGTTGGGGGGCCTCACCCTGATTAAAAGAGCCATTCTTTCGGCAAAACAGGCGGGAATTACTGATTTCGTCGTGGTTGTAGGGTATCGGGCGGAATCCATCATCCGGTCCCTTTCAGAAGATTTGAGTTTGGGAGTGCGTCTTCAATTTGTTGTCAATCCCGACTATCATCGATCGAACGGGCTTTCTCTTTTGTCGGCAAAATCTTGTGTGCAAGGTCCTTTTTTGCTCATGATGGCGGATCATGTTTTTGATTTCAAAGCGCTCGAACAAATTTTGCAGCAAACTCTGGATTCTGAAGAAGTCAGGGTGGGAATCGATCGAAAAATTGACGAAGTTTTTGATCTCGCCGATGCCACCAAGGTGAAAATAAAAGAAGATCAGGTTTTAGAGTTGGGAAAAACTCTTTCCGATTATCAGGCGATCGACATGGGAGTTTTTCTTTGTTCTGAAAAAGTGTTTGAAGTTTTTGAACAAGAGTTTCAAAAAAAAGGGGATGTCTCTCTCAGCGAGGGCATTTCATTACTTGCTTTGCAAAACAAAGTCGGTTTTTGTGATCTTTCTTCTTATTTTTGGCAAGATGTCGATACTCCCGAAACCTTGGATCATGCTGAAAAATATTTGTTTACCACTTTGAAGAAACCGATGGATGGTTGGGTTTCCCAACATATCAATCGCCGCATTTCTTTTTTGATCACACGTTTGTTTCTTAAGACCCATTTCTCCGCCAATCATGTAACGGGTTTGGTGACTTTGATCGGTATTTTATCGGCTTATTTTGTTTCCACTGGCAAATATTTTGAGGTGGCTGTGGGAGGCGTGCTGTTTAATTTGGCTTCTATTCTGGATGGCTGCGATGGAGAACTGGCCAAACTCAAAATGAGCAGTTCAAAATTGGGAGAATGGTTGGATACTTGCAGTGATAATCTCACTTATCTTTTTTTCTTTGCCGGAACAGTAATCGGGATTTCTCGTCAGGGAAAGTTGCCTTATCTTGCTTTTGAATCTGTGCTTCTTTTTGGGGGGCTTGCTTTCACCCTTACTTTGTTTGTTTGTTATTTGATCCGTTTCACCCAGTCGGGTTCTTTTGTGACCTTGCAAAAAGATCTTTCTACTCCCCAGACTTTGAAAAAAAGAAATCCGTTTTTTTCGGCGCTCACCAAAATTCAATTCATGATGAAGAGGGATTTTTTTGCCTTGTTGTTTATGAGCCTTGCGCTTTTCAATCAACTTCCCTGGATTTTACATTTGAGCACCTTGGGAGCCAACCTCACCTGGATGGTCATTCTTTTCTACAAAAGAGAAATCTTTAAATTTCAACCCGCTGCTCTTTTGATAAAAACTCCTTCGGTGGATTAAATGAAGGCTATGGGTTTGTTCCAGCGATTTTTATACTCTCCCTGGTTTGTTCAACTGGTTATCCTTCGTAAATGTAATTTGAGTTGTCGTTATTGTAATGAGTTCGACAAAACCTCTGCGCCGCTTTCTTTGGATCTTCTCAAAAAAAGAGCCCAAAAATTAAAAGAGCTGGGAACTTTTTCCATCAATCTGACGGGAGGTGAACCTACCTTGCATCCTCAGCTGGCAGAGCTCATCCATTATTGTCGTCACGAACTAAAATTTTTAAAAACCAGTATGATCACCAATGGATTTTTGATTAAGAAAGAACTGATCGAAAAACTGAATGAGGCGGGTCTTCAAGACATGCAAATTTCAGTGGATGGAGTAGAGCCCAATGATTCTACGATTAAAGTTTTAAGTCATTTGCGCTCAAAATTGGAACTTTTAAAAGAGTATGCCCAGTTTAATGTGGTGGTTTCGGGAGTGATCGGCTCTTGCCCTCCCCAGGAAACCTTTGAAGTCATTCAATCTGCGAAGCAAATGGGTTTTAAACCGCGTGTCCTCGTGATTCATGATGAAAAAGGACAAGTCCAATTGAATGCGGAAGAACTTCAGGTTTTTAAAAAAATTAAAAAGTTGATTCCCAGAAAATTTCCCGAGTTTACGGATTATCACCAGGATCTGATTGAGAAAGGAAGCTCTCCTTTCAAATGCCGGGCGGGCAGTCGTTATCTTTATATCGATGAAAATGGAGTTGTAAACTGGTGCTCTCAAACACGAGAAATCTTTCAAAAAGATCTCATGGAATATTCTTACAAGGATCTCAAACGAGAATTTTATTCTTACAAATCCTGCCAAGACAAATGCACTTTAGGTTGCGTTCGTTCTTCGAGTTCGGTAGATGGGTGGCGGAAACAAGAGACCCCCTCAATAGGTTTCGAGAAAGATCCAGATGCAAGGCGCCCGACTGACAGCGACTGAGATGTACTGAGTTGTACATTGAAGGAGCATGGAAGGAGGGCAACGCCGCAGATGGATTTTTATCGAAACCGGTGCCAAGCCGGTGTGGTGAAATTGGTAGACACGCACGACTCAAAATCGTGTGATCGCAAGGTCATGTCGGTTCGATTCCGACCACCGGCATAAATTTTGTCCCTTCGGTCCAAAATTTATTTCGAGGCTCCCATGAAAATATTTCGCATTTTGCTGTTCACTCCGATCTTGATGAGCGTCACTTGGGCCTGGAGTGCAGAAAGAACAGTCGATTCCATCCCCTACGCTTCGGGCCAGGTCATTCAGATGGTTTCCTCAAATCAAAATGGACGATCCATCACCTATAGAGCTTTAGTGGTGCGGGCGGGGGCTGAGCCGGAGCGTAACCTCAATTTGGTACTCCAGAAAATTCGGCAGATTATTTCTTCTACAGGGAAATTTTCCAACAAACTCATCGATGAGCTGGTAATTCCCACCCAAAAACTTCCTTCAGGAAAAGAAGCCGTTTTCAAATCTTTAGAATGGGGAGAGGTGAATGATACTGCAGCCTTTATCTTCACCTTTGATACGGGAGTTTGCACCTTCAACTTCGATGGATCTGGTACGGGAACCGAATTAAAGCTCGAATATTTTTCGTGTAAGAAATAAAAATAAAACTACCGCGAAGTGAATTTATGTAAATAATTTGACGGGTTCAGTTCCTCCGAGGTAATTTTTAAAACTTGAAGAAGTGGGCCACTGATTCAAGAGTAAATCTTCCAATTTCACCAGGAGGTTGATTGAATAAAAAATCCTTTAAAATCACAGCGATCTGTTTGGGATTGCTGGTGCTTATCATTGCTGCAGTTTATGGATATGTTTCGTATGTGAATCCCTATCGTAAAATTAAACGGCTGGAAAAGCTTTCCGCCGCCGCGCTGGCTTTCATCTATGGTTGTCCGGATCAGGATGAAAAATGCAAAAAGGTCATTAAAAATATTAAAAAACTTGGGGAAATTAAAACAGAATCCCATGAGCTTGCTTCGCCTGTTGAAAATATTCTGAAAAATCCAGACTTCATCACTCTATTAAAACACCCTGATGGAAGCTTTTGTTTTCTCACCCATGAACCCAATCGCGAGATCTCCGATAGTGAATTACAAGAGTGGCTTGGTAAATACGGTGAAAAAAAA
>JGI1357J11328_10003046_pt1 | contig 11759 bp, 3 predicted proteins | sample Subgrocontami54m_FD_11328 | JGI IMG/M metagenome (IMG submission 11328)
CCCTTCCCCAGCGGAAAAGAGCCGCGTGCCCTGCCTGAGTATTTCGAGGAGATTCATGTTTTTCGCGATGATGCGTACAGGGGAAACCACCCCTGCTTGCCTGCCGGGCAGAGGGGCTGTAGCAACGAATCCCTCCGTCGTCTCCTCCACGCCGGCAGCCGGTTGGGCCGCGACCGGCGGCGGCAGACTGTACGGCGAGTTGAGCGCGGTGATCTTCGCCAGGTTCAGGTGGAGCGGGTAGGTCGCTTCGACCGAAGCGGCGTCGCCTCGCGGCGCCAGGTTGCCCACCGCCCGGATGAAGGCCCAGTTGTAGTAGGCCGCCTTGGATCGGATCGGCTCGAAGGCGGGGGCGTCGAAGACATCCTCCACCCCTTCCACGGTTCCGTTCTGAGTGATGGTGAAGTTCAACCCCACCGCGATCGGGATAGAGTGGGTGCCGGGTGAAGAGCGATCCATCGGCACCGGAAGGACAAAGGCCCAGTGGGAACCCCGCTCGTCTCCCTCGGTGATGAACAGCTCCTTCTGCATCCACTGGAAGACGAAGGAAGCGAATTCCGAGTCCAGAATCGAAACGGGATCGTCCTTCCCGGCATAGACGCCGGCAGTCACTTGGTACAGCCGGTCGGTGGAGTTGACCGCCACGAGCCGGATCATACCATCGGCCTTTTTGGTGCGGATCGCCTTGATCTGAAACTCGTTGACCGCCCCCAGCATCCGCTGGATTTCCCGGCGGTCTTCCAGATCAGCGTAATCCAGGATGATCGGCTCTTGCGGGATCTCTTTGCCGTTCGCGTCGTACTCCGGACGAACCTTTTCCAATTCAAACAGCGCGTTGGTGTAGACACCCGCCGCCAGGGCCGCTTCCGCCGCCCACATGAAAGGCACGCTGAAGACGCCTGGTGAGGCCTTGTCGTAGGCCAGGATGGACCATGCGCCCGGGGTGATGTACCCCTCGGCCGATCCAATGCCGGAACCCTTGACGTTGCCGGTGAAGCCGATCGCCTTGGAGGAGATGACCTTCTTCTGCCGGGTGCCGGCCTGCTGAGCGGTGTATTCACTATCCCACTCCGTCTCGACTTTCTTCAGCTCGGCCGCGTCAATGGCGCGCGGATCCCGCTGGGAGAGCGTTTTCAGGTTTTTCAGGATCAGGTCCCGCGCGGCGGGGGTCATGGCCGCCTCTATCCATGCGTCCAGGTTTTTCGCGTTGGGAAGGTCCTGCATGAGGCCGTAGGGCTTGCGTTTGAGCACAACGTCGGCGGCCCAGCCGGCCGCCCAAAAGGCGCGCCAAGCCAGTTTGTGAATCTCCGGATCGCCGATGGGCCGATGGTGGACAACGTGCAGCTCGATATCGTCCCCGGCGCGGAACTCGGTGACCTGAATCGCGCTGCTTTTACCCGTGTGCTTGACCAGGTAGTCCACAATGAGGCCGCTCTGCTTGGCCTCCTCCAACACCGCGCGGGTGGTCGCCATGAAGACATCCAGCGGGCCGGTGTGGCCCAGGTAGGAACCGATGTCCGCCTTGAAAACCCCGGTGGTCAGCGTGCCGGTCTCGAGCTCCTTTGCCCTCTTGTTCTCACGGGCCATGAACCTCCGGTAAGCGGCCAGCGCGCGGGCATCGGCCTCCTCGGTCTTCAGGAACGGCTGCGCCTCGCCCTGCCCCAGCAGAACCCGGGCAAACTCATCGCGGATCTCATTGAGCTGGGTGGAAGAAAACTCCGGCCCCTTAATGGGGTCCGTGAGCTGATCAAACTCTCCATTGTTGAACATCTGCGAGCCCCACCAAATGGACGGGGCGTAGCCGGCCAACTCCCCGGCCAGCTTGGCGGAATTCAACGTGACCGCTTGCTCCCACGTGACCGGCTTTAAGGAAAGCCGGCGGTCGCTGCCGTCGATGATCCTCGGCGCGGTCCCGGGACCGGTGATGCCGCCGATCGCCTCCCAACCGGCCTGGGAGTTATAAACCGCCAGCTGCAGGCCTCCCAGCGAGAAGGTGGCCGCCGCGGGTTCATCCACCGGAGCGCGGCCTCCCTTGCCGGTGAAGACGGCGCGGATGGCATGGTTGGAGGTCTTGGCCACCGCCAGCATTTCAAATAATCCCTTATTGGTCTCCCCGCCAGGCAACGTGAAGCCCAACCGCTTGGAAGGATCGTCCGTGTTTTCCACGAAGAAGAAAGTGCCGTGCGTCCCTTCGATGGCCTGCTGGGTGGTGATGTTCGGGCTGGCGTATAGATCGAAGAGAATTCCGTCTGCCGCCTTCTGGGAACCGCCCACAATCACCTGCCGCAGCGTGGGTTGCGAGGAGCGCTCGGTGTAGCGCCAATGGGCCTCGTGCCAATCCAGGGCGTTCCAGTCAAAGGTGACCACGCTTACCCCGGTACCCAGGGTCGCTTGTCCTTGCCGGATAGCCTCGATGACCGCGTTTCCGATCAGCGTCCTGATTTCCAAATTGTTAGCCGGTTTCTGGTGAGAGACGTCGAAAAGCAGATAGTCTCCGATCCGCTGAACAATGAAATCTTTTATCTCCCCTCCCTTGGCGGCTTCCAGCACCATCTCAGCCGCCTTGGACACCGCCTCCGGGATCTGGGAGAGGGGACCAAACACGTTGCTCAGCTTGACACTAACGAACGTCTCGGTCACCCGCTTGGCATCCTTGTCGGCCCAGGCCTTCCTCTGCGCGGCCAGGTCCTGCTGCCAAAGAGCGGCAACCTGTTTCTCCAAATCAAGCAGATCAGCATTGAAGGTGGGCGGCACGGTAGAGGTCAGAGTCCCTCCCTGCCCGGATGGATTCGGGTACTGTCCGCCTGCCAATATCAGCTGGTCCTTCAAATGCCGAAGATAAAGCGCCAGCGTCTGGCGGATCTTCTGCGCGTCGGCCGGTCTTTCTTTAACGAGCTGCGCGATCCGCTTCAGATGGGCCACGCTCAAGTAGAGGGTATTGGGAATGGAAGCCGGTTTTCCCTCCACGTCATAGGGATACGTGCCGGCAAGAGCGACGACGCTGTGGTGGGAATCGGTGCCGGACTGGCCTTCCTCATACAGCGAAGGAGCGGCCGAGCCATAGTAGGTGTGCACCTTCGGGCGGAAACCCATCACCTTCTCCACAAACTGGGTTTCCTCCAAATTCTTCAAAGAGGACTCCAGGATGAACGCATAGCGGGCCCCCTGCAGCGCCGGCGTGACGCCTCCCGGCTCCAAAGCATCCAGCACATCACGGATCAGCGCAACGGCGGCAGCGAGATCCTGCTCCGCCTGCTTCTTCTCGGCGGGCAGAACCGGCTCCAACTCCCGCTTGGCCCGTGCCGCCGCCCACTGCTCCACGAACTGCCCGATCTGTTTCGGATCAGCCGCCTTCGTGATGCTCGGAACTGAAAATGCCCGCCCCTCGCTGAACGCCACGCTAACAGCGTGTCCCGCCCTTTGCGAGAGAGCTTTGCTCTCTTTCGGCTGCAGTGGGATGGGGCTCACCACCACCGTTTTTTCCTCCGCGCCGGCAGCGGCCGGACGGGAGGTGGCGCCCACCGTTCGTCCTGAGCTTGTCGAAGGACGAACGGTGGGCGCCGGAGAGATCGCCGCGCTGGTGGGAACATCGGACACCAGAGCGAGCCGGACATCCTCCGCGCCGGCCTTGGCCTCGGTCTTGTTGGCGGACCGGAGGGCCCAGGCGGGAGCGGACCAGGAAACAACGGAGGTCAGGGTGAGAACAGCCGCGGTGATGGAGCGGGACAACGGTGCACGCATTAGATTCCTCCTAAGGTTATTATATTTGCAATTAAATATAATTCTTTGTATATTATTACTATGCAGCCCAAACCGATCATGCGACTCTCTCGTAAACAGCGAGAGAATCTCGGAAAAGCATTTTTGAGCGCTGGGAACGCCGTCTTGGCTGTTTGGGTGTTTAGCAACGTCTTGGGACAGGTATTCCGTTTGCCAATGCTGTTGTTCGGGTTGATAATATATCTGGGTTTGATTCTGCTGGTCTTGTGGGTAGACCAATAAGGAGAATTCGCATGGATGTGGATGGGATTTGGGGGGTATATGCGGCCGCAGGAATCCTGATCCTGATCGGCCTCGCTGTGGTCTGGTCGGATTGGCGAGTCCGCAAGCGGCGGGAGAAGCGCGCCCACTAGATTTTTTAGCCGTTCTCACGCTCCAAAACCCCCTCATTGCATTTGGTTTAAGGTGTCGTACGTCTCTCCGAGGCCGGTCATCACCTGCTGGATCACCGGTTCCGGAATCCCCATCTGTTCCAAACCGGCCGCCAGTGTGGAGCGGTCGTAGACGGGAATAACCCGCCGGCCCTGCGGAATCAAGCGCGCGGAGACATCGGAATAAACCGCGGCTTCCCAATTCCCCGTGCGGCCCTCCACCACGGAAAAAAGGCGCATTTCCGGAACGAGCGCGGTGTAATCGGACTCCTCCCTCCCAGGAGGGATCGCCCCAATCAGGCGCTCAGGAGGAAAACCCAAACGAGCTTGGCGGAAGGCGTCATCCGGGTCCGCCGCCACCTGAAACACCTCTTCCAGCCCCGCGTTGCGCAGAGGAATCCCCGCGGCCGGATTGAAACTCAGCCACACGATCGAGGCCCCTTCCTGGGCCTGCTCCAAACCGGTTTGGGACGATTTTACCTCCGCGTTAACGGCGGCGGCCTGCCACGGCTGGAGAGTAATCCGCAGAGAAGCCCCCTCCGAAATCTCGGGGGGAGATTCAATGTTGATCCGGAGATTTTTGCTCCTCGCCAGCTCGATCGGAAGTTGGGCCAGCTCGGGAGGCAGACTTTTGCGGAGAATCCTTGTCAGATCGTCCACGCCGCGTGTCCCGTAATAATCAACCAACGCATCCGGTTCGAGCATCAGCACCGTTTTCCCATCCGTCCAAGCGAAGAACGGCTGCCGGCTCTTTTCTTTATGCAAATCAAACCAAGAGGTAGTCTCTTTAGAGCGCAGAGCCCTCAGAACCCCATCCTCGGGAAAGAGCCCCCGCAAGCGGAGAATCCTTTGAGCAGCAGCATCGTCCACGCGAAGGCGAACCTCCTGCAGGGAAATCCCTCCCGGCACGTCTAGTTCCGGGATGACGCTCTCCACCGTGACCGCGAAGGTCTGCTCCGCGCCGGCGGCCGGCGGCTTGAAGCCGAAGTCCAGGATGATCACCCCCTTGAATTCCAAACCGCTGATAGGGGCCCTCACGTAGAGATCACTCAGGTCGGCATCCACCCCGCGACGCAGAGAAACCTGGGGGGTTTTCCCCAGCAAAGCCAAATTCTCAACGCTGACGCGGAGGAGCTGGCCGGTCATGATGTAAGGAGCCGGGTGGTCTCGAGTGGCCGGCTTATTAGGGATGAGAAAGATTAGCTTGGGGTCCTCCAGGCCCAAGAGCGTCGCTACGACCATGGCCTCTGCCATAGGCAGCGGCCCGAGCTCTCCGGCTTCCTGGAATTGCCGTACAAGCTGCCGGCCGCCCCTTTCGGCGGGCGACGGCGCCTTTGGCTTGCCCTCCGCCCCAGCGGCCACCGGGGGCGTGGCGGGAATGTAGTCGTAGCGCCCCGCCAGCGCTTCCAGGTCCCATTCCTCAGGCTGGTTTTGGCTGTTGAGCACGTTCACCTTGCCATCGGCCGCCGCCGAGGCCACCCGCCCCAGGACGTTATGGCCGTTCTTCAGGACCAGCCAGTCTCCAGGACGCAGAGATACGGAGGTGTGGATGGGATAGCGGTGGGGCAAGCCGGCCGGGAGGACGGAGATCGTTTTGCCCAGGTACGTGCTGACCACAAAAACGGTGGTGAAGGGGGATTCCTTCACGGCGGACTGCAGATGCGCGCGGATATTTCCCTCCGTCAGCAGGTCCCCCGACAGGTAAACCGACCGATCGTTCAACCAGAAGATCAAAGAATCCAGATTGCCGGCCCGCTGCTGCTGCAGGATCATTTCGAGGGCGGAGGAGAAATCTTTCTCTTCCTCCACTCCGGCGGGAACCGCCCGCTCGACTTGCTCGTCCAAACGGTTGAACATTTGGACCATCCGCTCCGGACTCACCGGGTACCGGACGTAAGAGACCCAGGGGTGATCCTGCAGGAAAACCGTTTCACCCCCCTTCGCAGAGCGGACGGCTTGGCTCCCAAACAAGAAAACCGGGACGTTCAGGCCCGCCTCTTGGACCGTGTAGGACCAGGGCATCCCTTCTTCCTTCTGAATGAGGAGGGCGTCCACTTTGCTGAGCCCCAGCGCTTCCAAAGCCAGTTTCAACTGCGCGACAGATCGGGCCGTGATGATGGTCATCGCCGGGTTCCACCTCGCAGCACCGTTGGCAAAAGACTGGAGACCGATATCGACTGGGTGGATGATGCCCAGCGTCCGGAGGTTTTTCAGGACGGCATCGGCCGGGAAAAATTCCTCCAGTTTCCCCTGAAGTTTTATGATCTCCGGTCGCAGGGAAACCAGGGATTCCCGCCGGGCGGACTGCAGCAGGAACAGGTCCGGATCCTGCGGGGAAACCCGCAGGATATTGTTGGGATTCCGTCTCAAAGACTGTCCGGCTTGATTCAAAGAGATCGCCATCACGGGATCGGCATCCCGGCTACCGGAGATACCGATCCTGTATGCCCTCCCCAAATCCTTGGGGCCATGCTCCAGCGCCCGGAGGATGCGCCCGCTCAGTTCATGGAGATGATCCCGCGCCGCCTGCCAGAGATCCTCCCGTTCCAGCGGGAATACGAGATAGCGCGTGGAATTCCCGCCGTCACCGGCCGGAGGCGGTTCGATTTCAAAGCGGATGCCCTGTTGGGCCGGTTGGGGAACAGCCAGGATGGGCACTCCCGCCAGCCGGACCCCGCCGCCAGGTTCCCCCGGCGTCCAGGGAACTGCTTTCAGCACACCGACACGCTCAGGCAGGTTGAGGAGGTTTCCCTGAAGCGCCTCCGCCCTTTCGACACCCCGGTTGAACGTCAAATAAGTAGGGACCGTGGTGGAAACCCGGTCCGGCGCGTCGAGGCGAATGAGCTTTATCGAGCCGCGGTCCAGGGGCTTCCACTCACCTGACACGGGCCGGACCGGCACCAGCAGAAACCGGTCGCCGGGCCGAGCCGGAATGAAGGGCTTGGACGGATCCAGCACCTCCGCCGCCGGACCCCAAATCCCCCGGTATGTCTCGCTCTCCTCCGCCCCCGCGGCGGGGGCGGAAGGCATCTCGGTTCGAATGGCGGAGGCGACGATCTGCGCGTGGCGGAGGCCCTCGGGAACACCGGGTTGGTTGTCCAGAAAAGTCACTTCATACGCGCGCTGGAGCACGCTGTTCTTAAACGCCGTAAAGAGCACCGGCCCGATCACGCCGCGGGCATTCCCTTTCAACCCCTCGTACCCCTCGCGGTACTGCCCCATATCCACGCTCTCTTCATACACCTCCAGCGACCAGAGTTTCGGCTCGTCAGCCAGAACTTCCTTGAGCTCATCGAAAGATAGCGCCGATATCGAGAAGGGGATCTTTGACTGCTTCTCCGCGCCGGCGGCGGGTTCGTCTGCCAGGGATTTTCGCTTCTTCCGCAAGACTGCCGCTATTTCTAGGATCAGGGGTTCCTGATCATCCAGGTCGCGCGCAAAAGCATCCAGCGCGTAAAGGGCGAGATCCACCTGGGAAGGATGCGTGTAGGGGAGACCCAGCAATACCTGGGCCGCCGACGCGCGAACCTCGTCCGGCTCAAGAGAATCCCGCGCAACCGCGTTCAGCAGAAAGAGATTCCCGAGACTCGGAGCATTCCGGAGCCCCTCCAACGCAAAGAGGCGGTGGGCAATCCGTTCCGTGAGGGAACCGGGCGCCTCTGAGAACTCCATGCTGAAGACCGCCGTGGCCCGCTCCAGGGCGCCGGCCTGATCGCCAACCAGCCGGAACAACTCCCGCCACCCCTCCAGCACGGGGAATTGATCCGTCAGATCTTCCCGCAAACGGCGCCGGACTCCTTCCTGCACCTCCGGCTTCACAATGGCCCTTTCCTTCCCTCCCGCATCCGTGATGACTTGCGTGTTTGCGAGGATTTTCACGATCAGCCCGGCGATGATTTGCATCTGCGGTTCCTTCATCCCGCGGGAGGTGGGCCCCGGCACGCCGATCCGGATGCCGCCGGCCCGGGTCTTGGTCTGGCGCAGGCGCTCGTCCAGCTTGAGCTCAGCCGCCGCATCCACCGGAATCATGTTCGCGTTGGCCAGGATCCCCATGGACTCCAGCGCCTTCTCGGCCTGCCGGCCGTTCAACCCGAACGGCCGCACGTCCATCAGCAGCAAGTGGGTCTGCGGGATCTTCGGACCCACCAGCTTCACACGGGGATCGGCCTTCAGCAGCGCAGCCGCCAATGCTTTGGCGTTGATCCCGATCTGCTTGGCGAAGCCGTTGATAAACTCGTCGGACAGGAGGACCTGAGCCCAAACCGCCGCGGCCGCGATGTCATGGAACTTCGGGCCGCCCTGCGTGCCGGGAATGATGGCTGCGTCCACCAACTCCGCCAGCGTCCTTTTCTGCCGGTCCTTCTCGCGGACACCCACGTGTTCATTCACTCCAGGGAGGACCTCTTTCCGGCTTAGGATGATCGCTTTGCGGGGACCCAGGGTCTTATGTGTGGTAAAGGTGACGAAGTGGGCGTGGGGGAAGGGGGAGTTGTAGTCGCCGGCCAGGATCTGGCCCAGGTTGTGGGAAATGTCGGCCACCAGCACGGCGCCGATCTTATTGGCGATCTGGCGCGCCCTCTCCCAGTTGATCTGAGTGGTCACGGCGGTCCCGCCCAGGATGATCAGCCGGGGGCGGTCATTCTCTTCCATCTCCAGGAGCTCTCTCTCCACTTTATCCCAATCAATCTCGCCGGACTCGGGATCCACGAGGATCTTCGAGGAGTGGAACAGCTTCCCTGAAAAATTCAGGTTGAACCCGTGGGTCAGGTGGCCGCCGTAATAGAGATCGATGCCGGCGGTGGCGTCCAAGGCCTGCAGGACCGCCATGTGGACGGCGAAATTCGCGTTGCTGCCGGAGTGGGGCTGGACATTGGCCCAGTATTGCTCGTGGATCTCCGGGAAAATCCGGCGGAAGGCCTCCAGCATCCTCCAGCGGGCGAGCCGTTCCAGCTCATCCAGCACCTCCATACCGGGGTAAAAGCGCCTCTCCGGGGTTCCCTCTCCGTATTTCGCGTCCAGCGCCGGGGAGAGGGCCATCGCGGCCAGAACCAGCGGGTGGGTGTGCGTCTCCGAGGCAATCAGCGTGAGGTTATCCTGCTGGCGGTCGTATTCCCGGCGGAGGATATTGAAAACATCGGGATCGGCCTCCAACAGCATGCGGGCCAAATCTCCCAAGAAATTGTTCTCTCCCGTCTGCTCCGCTCCGGCGGCGGTTCCCTTCCCCTTACTGAACGTCCATCCTCCGGCCTTTATCTGGGATTCCGTTATGGATTCGTTCGTTCCTTCGTAAATAACAATGCGCGATTGGATCGGGCTACCCGGATCCTCCTCATGGAACCGTCTGACCATGTGCTCTTCCCCCCTCGGAGATTTAATCCAATCTCCGAAGACCCGCAACTTCATCTCTTGGACAGTCAACGGCTGCCAACCTTTTTCCTCCACGCCGGCGGCGAGGGGACGAATGGTAGGGCGAACGGTGGGAACGGGCTCCTGCGGGAGCAAGCCGGCGGCGCTGGCGAATTGCTGGAGCGTGTCGCCTAATTCTTCGAGGCCGGATCTTTCGGCAATGGATTGCTCTTTGAGGGCGAAGGCGGGGACAGCGGAATTAAGAAGCAGAGAAAGGATAAGCGGAAGCGAAGCTTTTCTTAAGCTTCGCTGTGACGGCATTAAAAGCCGGACAGAGTAAGGCCTTTTTCGGGTTGCCATGATTTTTATCGGGGAGCTACGGCTAAAAAGCGAACTTGCACAAAGTGTATCTGAGTACCAGGGAAGCTGTCAAGAGCGCCACGCAAAAACTCAATCACCATTAACCGGTACGACGTACCGAGGTACGTCGTACCGGTTAAGGTTCTGTTTTCTGGCCCAGGTTGGGGCGGACTCCCGTCGGCGGTTCAAGGATATCCCGCGCTTCCTCTATAGGGGGAGCGGCGGTCAGGGCGGTCCGGTCCCAGAGGACCCGGCCGCCGTGGGTGACGAAACGGATGCCGGTCACCTGGGCCTCCTCCAGCCCCATGTCCTCCGCCAGGATCTCCAGCTTGGCCCATTGGTCCAGCTCGGGCAGAGGACCGTAATACCAAAGCTCTTGCCCTTCCTGCGGTTTGAAGACCTCTTCCTCCCCTTCCCAGTAGACGCCTACCTCGTCGCCGGAAGAGAGCCGGAACTGAAGGGCGATCCCTTTGGGCGGGTTAGCGGGGTCTAACCAGACCTGCTGCGTGATCATCTCCTTCGCGGTGACGGGGAGCGGCTTGGGCAGGGTGGCGCCGTGCGATTGGACCCCTTCCCCCGGCGGATGGCCATGAGAAAGTTCCCCGGCGGAAAAATGGGAGTCGTCCCAAATCCAAACGCCGTCGGGAGCGGCCCCTTCGGGAAGGGCATCGTCGAGGAGGAGAGTTTCGGGAAGGGGCACAACATCCGTACCAGGTACCGAACTTTGAAGATCGGTACTAACATCCGTACCAGGTACCAAACTTTGAAGATCGGTACCTGGTACGGTTTCGGGGGAAACATCGGTGCCGGGAATCTCGGAAACCGGAACATCGGTACCAGGTACCGTTCCGGTACCTGGTACCGCGACAACTACCGGTTCGGTATCGGGTACCGGTTTGGGTTCGGGCTCTACCGGCTTCGGTTGCGCCGCCGCGGGCTTCGCGGGCGGCGGGGGGTCCTGTTTTCGGCCCCGGCCAAAGGTGAAATTGCTGGTGGCGCCGGTTAAGAAGAAAATGGCGAAAACCAAAATCAAACATCGGTACCAGGTACCGTTCCGGTACCTGGTACCAAATTCAAACTCGCAATGACGACTACGCGTTGGCGGTCTCCCGCTTGGAGAAGCGCAGCGCGGCGGCGATGATCAGGACGCCTACGATCACGACGCCCCAGCGCACCTGCGGAGTGGCCTGGTGGGCCAGGATCAGCGGCACCGCCAGCATCGCCACCATGTTCATCACTTTGATCATCGGGTTGAGGGCCGGGCCGGCGGTGTCCTTCAAGGGATCGCCGACCGTGTCGCCGGTGATCGAGGCCTTGTGCGCCTCGGATCCCTTGCCGCCGTTCTGCCCGTCCTCGATGCATTTCTTGGCGTTGTCCCAGGCACCGCCGGCGTTGGACATGAAGACCGCCAGCAGCTGGCCGGAGAGGATCGCCCCGCCCAGGAACCCGGCCAGGCCCGCAGTGCCGAAGGCGTAGCCGACCACGATCGGGGTGACAACGGCCAGCAGCGCCGGGCCGATCAGCTCCTTCTGCGCGGCGGCGGTGCAGATGGAAACCACCCGCGCGTAATCCGGCGTCTTCGTCCCCGCCCAAATCTCTTTATCTCGGAACTGGGCCCGCACCTCCTGAACGATCAGCCCCGCCGCGCGGCCGACCGCGTGGATGAGGAGGGAGCTGAACAGGAACGGCACGGCCCCGCCGATCAACAGGCCGATGAAGACGTACGGCTCCGCCAGCGTCAGGGTGGCCGCCACCTGCTCGTACGATAGTTTAAGGATGGTGCCGATGTCGGTGATGTAGGCGTTGAACAGAGAGACCGCCGCCACGACCGCCGAGGCGATCGCGATCCCCTTGGTGATCGCCTTCGTGGTGTTGCCGACGGCGTCCAGGTCGGCCAGCGTCTGG
>JGI1357J11328_10003051_pt1 | contig 11743 bp, 9 predicted proteins | sample Subgrocontami54m_FD_11328 | JGI IMG/M metagenome (IMG submission 11328)
GTGGCCGCTGCTATTGCAGACGAAACTGCAGGAGCGGCTTGGCAAGCCGGTGCACGTGCTGAATTTTGGCCGCGACGGCTACGGCATCCTGCAAATGTTCGATTTGGCCGCAGCGAAAGCGGCGGAGTGGAAGCCAGATCTCGTCATCATTGCCTTCATCACCAATGATCTCGCACGGATAAGAACCTGGCGGGCTGACACGATCGTAAATGGCCGGCAGCGGCTGCTCACCACGTTCCAACCTAGTCCCAATCCTGATATCGAGACCACCTACGAGACGTTCGTGGTCAATTCAAAGGCGACGCGCGAATGGTGTGAAGCCATCAAGAATACCGACCGGCGCGACACGGTGCTGGAAGAGATCGAGGACGCCTATCAAAACGCACGCAAGCCGGGCGGCAGGAGAAAGGCCGACATCTGGACGCTGAAGCATTCCTACCTGTTCGCGAGAGTGCGGCGCGGCGATCCGTTTATCGGCGTGACCAGCACATATTCCTTCCCAAGTCTGCAGATCGCGAGCTACGCCGACGACAAGCGCTTTATGGAAAGTTTTCGTGCGCTTCAAGCAACCGGCGTGCCGTACATTATTTTCCACAATGCCTTTTATCCCGAAATCAAGGAAGGCAAGGAGTACATTACAAACTTCCATGAGGAGAGGCTGCTCAAGAGCCTTGAGGAAACAACCGGCAAGACGATCTACAAGACGACCGATTACATCAAGATGCCGGTCGAACGGCCCGAGCGCATGAACGCCTCCGAGACCAATTTCCATCCCTCCGAATGGGGCATGGAACTCTATTCCGACGCGGTGACTGAAGTGCTGACTCGCAACAAACTGGTACAGTAGGTGGCCGGGATTACGCCCAGCTGAAGCCATCATGGTCGAGCCGATTTTGCCGCAGAGCGAATTCTGATCGCAGCCAAGTCGTGATCATATAATTGTTAAGCATTGCGCTTGGTAATGCGAAGATTCGTGATCTCGCCGTTCAATCCGAGCGGACTTGCTCCCGGCCTGCCGCCGACGCTGATATCTCGATTGACATCAGTGAACGGTCTCAGTTTGCTTTTGGCAGCCGTGTTATTATCAACAGAGATGGTGACTTCCTCTTCACTACTCGTAATGTCGATCTTATAGCGTCGTCGCAGCTCGGGCTTAAAGGGAGCGCTTATTTGAATCGCTCCGCCATCGGTCTGCAGAATCAATTGCGCACCGACAAAGAGCAGATGCCAGCCGGGTTCGCCAGAAAAGGATTGACCGATGAGCAGTTGGGTGTTGCCGGGGTTCAGATCACCAAATTCCACCGTCAGCGAAAAATTACATCTAGAAGTGAGGCACCTGAGGTCCTTTGTGCCTTCAATCGTGGTGTAGCCTTGGCCTTTGAATTGGAATCGTGTCGTGTCCCGAAAGGACTTTTCTGATGTGGCGCTATCACCAAATGTCGCGATCGGAGCGCCGGGTGGCTGCGTATCCTGACGTACCGATGTGCTGACAACCACATCATAATAGTCCAGGCCTTTGAGCGTAATCCAAAAGGATGCCAGGACCACGAAAAGGCCACCAACAAATTTTACAGCATTTCGTCGGAACATGAAGCGCTAATCTCGTTGCATCGAAAGCGCGGGTAGCCAAGCGTCAGAGTATTCAATTGCACGGAATTTATCGCAACACCTCTTGTATTGTCCAGGATACTCTAATCTGCTGAAAACGTATCCGCAGTCGACATATATGAAAAGATTTTGGTCACAATTTCGCCGCATCATACCTTCGATGAAATCATCCAGTCGTTACCGGATCGAATGAATACACATTTCGAGAAACACTTCTATCGGGTTAAACCTTTCGCGTGACAACCGCGATATTTCCCAACTTCACCCCGACCATCGGTCTCTCCCAATTCGGACAGAACGACAGGGGCAATCCCAGCACGGCGAAAGCAGCTCTCGCTAGATAGGTCAGCGGAAAGTAGTTCTCCGTCTTAACAATTTCAGCAATCTCATAGCCGGCCGAGCGCGCAAGTTCTGCTAAAGATTGTCGCGAATAAAGCTGTGGATGCTGGAGCGTGAAGGGCGGCCAACGCGACCCCAGCAGTTTGGCCAACGCCGATTGCACGTCATGGGTCACGATCAGCAGCACGCCGCCAGGTTCGAGCACGGACCAGATTTCGCGCAACATCCGGCGGGGATCGAGCAGATGGTCGAACACGTGGATCATCGCCGCCGTTGACACGCTCCCCGCCGGAAGGTGCGCGGCTGAAAAATCGTTGCTGCGAATGGCGATGTTTTGCGACCGCAAGCATTCTGCCAATTGATCGTGTACCTCCCGATTTGGTTCATAGAGCGCGAAATGCTGGAATTGACCGTGACGAGCGAAATATTCGGCAAATAAGCCGATATCCGCTCCAAGCTCCAGATAGCCACCCGCCATTCGACTATGGCGGCGAAGCAGGTTCGCATAGGCCTCTTGGGTCTTGCGTCGGGCAACCAATGGGGCTTCCGACATGTTCTCGGCTTGGCGGCCATAGAGCATGTCGAGTTGGCTCTGCGTGTAATACACCGGGCAATAAAATGCGCTGCACTGGCTGCATTCCCAGAACGTAAAGAACACGCGCTTTGCCGAGTAACCGGAGAGAAACCGGCCGTGCTCAGCCAGGTCTAGATTCTCCGCCGGCGGCCGCGACGAAACCTTCGGATTTGCACGCTCAACGGAAGCGCCACAGCAGGGGCAGGCCGCCCGCTTGAGGTAAGACGACAAAACGATTTCCTCGTTATCCGGACAGTCAGTATCAATATGGACCGAGGCCATTCCGAACTCCGATCGAAAAATGCGCGAGATACGTTCCTAGCTTTGCCTACTTAAACAGATACACCCTAACCTGGCGAAGCGCGATTTTGAGAAGCGAGTGGCCAACCGAAATAAAATTCCGAAGATTGATGGAGCCGGAACCTTCACGATCGATGGCGACGACCGACACCTCGATATAGGACTTCCCTTCGTGCAGCAAGCGCGTCAGGAATTCGGCCTGATAGCCAAAACCGGTAGCCTCGACGTGAAATCGCATGACATCGTATCTGCGATAAATCGGACAGCCATTGTAGTATTTCAATGAATATCCACTCGCGACGTTGACAGCCGCGGTGTAAAGACGCGAAACAATATGCCGATGGAGCTTTCGACCCTCTATCTTGGTGAAATAAGGAACGATGATATCGGCTTCACCCATGCATTTCAGGATCCGCAAGTGCGTTTCGAGCGGTTCGATATCGTCGCCGCATACCAAACGGATGTACTTTCCCCGTCCCTGGAATGCCGCCTCCACGAAGTTGCGCGAAACGCCTCGATTGATCTCGTTGGCGAACAGCCTGACCGGCAAGTCAGGATGCGCTCGCCGGTAATCCTTGACGATTTTGACCGTACGGTCCTTGGAGCAGTCGTCGAAGATCAAGATTTCATAGGAAAGTTGCCGTCGTCTTGCCAATTCGACCAGCTTCTCGATCGCGCCAACGACATTATTCTGCTCGTTGTAACAAGGCACGAAAAAGGTGATATCGAGCTCAACCGAGTTTAACGGCGGCGTGTGGTGTCCATTGGGGTGAGAAATTTCCATCAACCGCGCCACTGCCCGCACCTTCGCTCAAAGCCTAGCCGCTGCGCTCGATCCGAAACTGACGCTGCACCCATCCGACAACGGCCGCAATTTTTCGACCCTTGTCGGTGAGCTCGATGCCGCCTTGCCTTTCGATCCCCCAGCTCGATGCAAGCAGGACCGCAATTCGGTTCGCAAAGCTCTCATTCTCGATGTAGCGCGCCAAAATGGCCGATTGACGCTCGCAGCGGCCAGGACGCTCCAACAGGTCGCACAGAATCCGCAACGACACCGATTTATACATCGCTCCGAAAAGCATCAGATAGCAAATCGCCAGGAACCAGAAGGTGGCGGACAATGGCCAAAACATGAGCCTGATGTCGAATAGCATCGCAAGCGTCAGAATCGAGCCATAGACCGCCACAGCGGCACCGACCGCGACAACGGCGGGAGCAAGCTGACGAAGCCAGCGCAGCAACATCACAACGATGCCAAAATAGGCAAGGAAGCCGCACCCGCCGATCAGGAATGAGGTTGCCATTATCCAGTTCGTCGCAAGCCGTGGATCTGAATTAGGATCTTGTAGATGCAGGCAACAGGAACTCCCAAATAGCGGGTCAGGGAGACATTATCGCCATCGAGGCGGACCATCCGGGTCGCCAATAGCCCGGACAGCCGGTGTTGCATGATCCAGTCCAAGCCGAATCCGCCACGGTAACTGCGCGCCAGGTCCGCTGTCGAAACCGGCGATCGCGCCTTATGCAGTGTCAGCATTAGTCCGAGAGTGTAACCGCGGGACAGCAGCGCCCAGATTTCAAGATAGATCAGGAGAGCACCGCCAAGCAGCATTGCCCCGACGACCCAGTCGATCCAATGATCGAGGAACGGCCCGCCAAAGTAGGACGAGGCCGTGACCCAGCAAGCGATTGCGAAAGTTGCGCTAAGGAGAAACTGCAAGGCGTTCCGGCCGCTGATTGAGCGTTGACGCACTGCGGCAAATAGGATCGCGGGGAACATGATGGCCACTGCGAGGGCCGCGACGACCGCGCCAGACGCTGTGAAATCGAAAGGGGGCATATCAGGTTTACCTGCGCTGCTGTCAGCAGTCCCAGTGAAGCATCGGCAGTTTCAGCAATCAACCCGCATGGCGCGGTAGACATTGGAGGCGTTAGCGGCCCCGATCATTGGAAGTTCATGCCCTGCCGCCTGCACCGCCGGGCGCGTCGGAGACCGTTGATCCAGTTAACGGAGGTCGTTCTCGGCCGCTCGACCAGCGCAATACGTAGTAGACGGCTCCTGGCAGGCTTATGACGACACTCGCCAAACCCAGCAAGGCGGAAACCAGGAGCGCGGCATCACCATCGATATTCACCGCGCGTAGCACCAGGACCATCGCGAGCTCACGGGTTCCCCAGCCGCCTGTCGAAATGGGTAATGTGCTGGCAAGAAGTACGGGCGGGATCAGCACGAGGAACCACACGTAGGACACAGCCTGTCCAACGGCCCATGCAAAGATGAAAACCGTCAATATTATGTTGAGGTAGCTCACGATGCTCAATCCAACGAGCGAGAGCGTCGCGGGAATGTTGAAGAAGATTTGCCGCGTGGCAGCAGCAAGGTGACCCATGCCGCGCAGCATCTGCCAGCGAAATGCGCCTGGATCACGCCCGCAAATCGCTATGAAAAGTATGAGACTAATCACGCCAACCATAAGCAGCACCGGGGCCAAAACCGCGAGCTGCCCGAACTGGAGTAGTGAAGCAAGCCACGGCGCCGTGATCGTGACCATGAGGATCAGTGTCAGAACCATGATCAGCCGCTCGATCGCAACGCTGCTCACCGCATTCTTGACCGAACAGCCGTCTCTGTACGCGAGCCAAATACGAATTCCGTCGCCTCCGACGGTTGCGGGCAAGATCTGTCCAAAGAATGTTCCGATATAGGTGATGCGGCAAAGCTGTCCGAAGGGCAACGGATTCGCGAGCGCCGAAAGAGCGATCCGCCAGCGCCACGCTCCGAGCAACGGTTGTATCGAGAGTTGTGCAATTCCCAGCACGATGAGCAATTTGTCAGCCCCGCTCATGCGGATGGTGACCTTTTCGATTCCCACATTATGCAGAACAAACCAGAGCAAGCCCCCGGCAACTGCAAGCTTTGCGAGAATAAGAAACTGCTTCATCCAGCTGCGTCCACGGCTACGGCAACCCTAGCTCACTTTGTAGGCTCTTACTGCAACCCGCGTCATCGGCCTTTGCCGCCTTTGTCAGCTACGTGGTCTACGGCATTAGTATCCGGTCGAGTTCCTTGCCGTCGCGAATGCGGCACTTGCTGTTGCCGAATAGGCCGAACTCCATTTTGATGTCAACGTCGACAATGCGGTCAAATTCAACCAAGGTTTGGATCAGATTGGCCCGATGGAGTTTGACATTCTCGGTTCCGCTAACGCGGAAGCAGTGAGAATACTGAATCGGCAACAGGAGAAGCGCACGCCCATCACTTTCGGCGCGCAGATGAATACCGCCTCGGATGAGGGTGACGATGCCATCGCGCGCCGACACAAATGTACCCTGAATTGGTTCGAAAACAAACACGTTCCTGCGGAGCTGCCCAGGATCTTCTCGCACGCGACGGAAGAAGTCACTTGCTGAGCGGACGAGAATGGGGTGGGTTGGACTGTAGGTAGCAATATTCGCGTCCTTTATTTCATAAAGGTCCAAAAGGAGATCGGGTTGCTCAATGCTCGCACGGAGAATCACTGACGGATCGGACAATGGCGTGTCAGTAATCAGAAAGCGAACCCCAAGAAACCTGAGGACTGAAATATCTAGCTTGTAAATATGGACGCTTGATGGAAAAGGCTGCGCCTCAGGAGGGGCCAACAACGTCTGGACAAACAGGAACAATTGGCGCGAAATCCACTGCCCATATTCCTCGAGCGTGGGAATTCCAAAATTCCAAAGATCAGTGTAGATGTGCATGTTGCCGGTCTTAATTCGCAAGTGCAGGCGTGAGTTTGTATAGACGCTGTAATCAAGCACGTTCAGTCGTGGCGGATTATTCAAGATCGGAGCCAAGCGCCGAAGAGTTCCCTCTCCGTCGCTGATGTACGTCGCAGTATACCCCTTGAATATTCCGCCAAGCCGGACTGCCGCTTCGTTTTTGAGCAACCCCAGGATGGGTCCGCGATCAATATCAGATGGATGCTCAAGCGGTAGGCGCAACAGCTTGGTCCATTGCTGCGCTTGGATGAGCGGAATTGCGAACACGATGAATGCAGTGCTTGCGACCGTCAGTTCCGCCCGCAGCTTTGGTATTCTATCAACGATAGCTGAGAGAATTCCTAATAACGACGCTGCATATATGGCATAAATCGCATAACAGGCGAACACGAGGATGTGGACCGAAACAACATGCAGTGAGCCTAACATGCCGCCAAGATAAGCATAACCATACAGCCACAGCAGAATGGCGAAACACAAGAACCAAATCGCGAGTGAACGCTGCAGACGAGTTCCGACAATGATCGACCAGATTGCTCCGAGCGCACCGGCTACGTGCAGGCCGATAATCGGATTATTCCTGCACCACAACCCCATTGGACGGCTACATATATTAATATTCTGGAATGCGCCCTGCCATCGATCGGGACTGATTAAATCTAGCGCCTGTCTGGCAACGCGCGCTGACACGAGACCTGTGCCGACGTACAATTCAGGAAAGCCGACCAAAATGAAGGCAAGAACGGCGGCTAGCGCTACGCCTGCTTTCCAGGCAATTTCTCGCCGGGTACAGGCCGAAGCGAATATAATTACGAGACCGGCAAAACAATAAGGGATCGCAGAAAATACGAACGTAGCCATGGCGGTCGTGATCCCGACGAAGGCCAAAGCTGATATGCCGAGGCCGCACAGAAAATTCATGCGCCAGTCGGTAAAGCGACCACAGACAATCAATAGAACCAATACAAAATTCAGGATAGAAATAATCTGAGCATTCACCGGCGCAGCTTGGAAAAATGCCCAATCGCTTGGATTGAAGGGTGAAAATAAGAGAAAAATGTACAGTTGAGCAGCGAACGTACCAATTGCCAGACTGTACCCGAGCATTCGAGCCAACACGACGATTGATAGCGTTAGCTCAGCACCGTAGACGATATAGGACGCCGCATATGCGATGCGCGGAGACACCGGCAGCATAAGTGGCCAATCGCCGGGATTGAGCCATGGTAAATTCGGCAAGTAGATCGATCCCATTCCACTGAAAAAATTGAAAGGACTAAAACTCAGAAACCCAGCAAAATACGCAATAAATTTTGCGTTCCAAGCCGCCCATTCGCCATCGGTCTGCGAATAGATCCCGCGTGTCGTGTTGTTGAATGTATGAAACAGCGTGTAGACGCAGAAAAATGCAAAAATGCACCAAGAAATGATGACATATACGTCAATGAACTTATTCAGCTCACGGCCGTCTGAATTTTCCGCTGGTGATGAACTGATGTCCTGCTTCGTCATGGAAGAAGCTTGAGCTCCGCCACGAAAAATATTGTCGACCCGACCAAATCGGCGGCTTTGTCTCCGAATTGAATCTGAAACCACAAGCCGAGCATTCTTGCGGGCGACTCCGCGGGCACCACAATATTGACTGTCGTCCAGTCGGGCCCTAAATCGCCGATGTCTTGTTTTAGGATCTTCTCACCATTGCTCACAATGACCGAAGCAAAACTTGGGCGAGCAGCTTCCAGCCCGCGCAGTTTCATCGTTACGAGCACGGATTTTCCCTCAAATCGGCGCAAGCCAAGGAACTCATGTCCCATGCGCCACTCACTATTTTGATCAGGTGCATTCGGCATTTGGACAATCTTGACGCTACATGCGCGCACACCATCGACCATATCGTCTTTGACCTCGATAACCGGGATTGGAAAGCCGATAGTTCGTACTTTCCAATTCACAATCGCGGGTTGGTCCGGCACGCCCTCCGTTCCATGCGATAGCCAAATTGGACACGCATAGTCCGAATCGACTGGAAGACGATTGGAAGATGGAACGGTGCGGTTTCCAAGGACAAGCGCTCCAACAGCAACAAGCAATGGCAGCCCAATAAGAGCCCATTTGCTTTTTGCCAATGCCTCAGCCCTGGTCATTCGGCCGCATCTGTGTAGCTAGAGGTACCGAAAGAAGATCAAGCTCCGCGCCGTCGCGAATACGACACGCGCCATTTCCGAATAAGCCAAACTCGAATTTTATGTGAATTTCAAGACGTTTGTTAAATTCAACTAGGGTCTGCAATAAGTTGGCGCGGTGCAGTCTGACGTCCGCTGAATCATCGCCACCATTCACATGTGATACACGCAGGCAATTTGAATATTGAATCGGCAGCAACAGAACGGAGTGCCCGTCACTCACAGCCGAAACGTGAACGCCATCCTGGATGAGCGACATCTTTGCATCGCGTACCGGGACGAACGATTTTTGGATAGGATGAGTTACTACAACAATTCGATCAAAATCTCCGCTATTTTCTCGAATAGCATCGACCGTTTGCGACAATGTTGCTGCTTGAACGATTTGGGTCGGACTGTAGGTCACGAGGTTAGCCCCCGCAATTTCGTAGAGATAGAGACGTCTCCTACCAATACCCTGTTGGGTCAAGCGGAGGGAAAGGCGAGCATCCTCCATACGTTCGTCGGTGATCAAAAAACGAACGCCAAGAACCTTGAGTATCTCGACATCCAACGCGAAAACGCGAAGAAAATTTGGATGGAGAAATACATTGAACATTTCAGGTGGCAACAAGAAATGCCTGACGAATATCTGTGATTGCCTTGAAATCCATTGGCCATACTCGTCAAAAGTTGGAATGTTGAATCGCCATAGATCCATTTCGGTAAATGAATTGCCGAATTTGCTTCGAAGGAACGATCGACCGTAGACAGAGACAAGGGGCTCGACCGTGTGCGCGCCCCGCGCCATAGCAATGATCTCTTTAGTTGGATCGGTAAGATGCAAGGCTGTATATCCGCGAAAGCTTTGTCCAAGATCGATGCTTGTCTGCGCAACAAGATACTGAACAATAGGGCCGACCTGGAGTGGCTCCGGTTTGGGCTGCGATGGAATTCGGTCCCGATGCCAGAGGTATGTCGCCGCCAGAGGTAAAATGAGAAGCGCAATGGCGTGCATCGCAGCGGCTGTCGATCGCCGGGAGACGGGCGCCCGCATATCTGCTAGCCCCGGACCGATTCGTTCAATAAGCGTCCGGATCGGTCCAGTGCTTGGAGATTGAAGCAACGACGAGACGAATGCAGTGACAGCAATGACCGCAAATACGGCGCTGAAAGTGTAACTCGACCACATCAGGAAGTGCACGGAAAGCGCCCCCATGGGACCAATAAGCTTCAGCTGGTATGGGATCGCGTAGATATGGACGAACGCCACGTAGCAAATAAACGATATAGCAATATGCCGGATGCGGTCCTTCTTGAGAACTACGCAGATGAAGGCACCCAAGAGCGCCAAGACTTGGAAGAGCAAGAGCGGGTTGCCTCGGCACAATAGTGTTCTAGGATCGTTGCAAATATTGGACATGTTCAACATACGAATCCAGCCATCAATTGACAGGATCGTTGCCCAGTCGACATGCGAGGAGGGTGTACGCGCCACCGCGGCCACCGTACCAGCGTAATAATCAGCCGTTCCCGCAGCAAGCAGCAGCAACGCCGTAACTACAACGGTAGAAATCTTCCAGAAAAATTCTGAATTCGCACCCGATCGCCACCAGCCTAAGGCCAATGCTGCCGATGCGTAGGGTGGAATGAAGAAAACGAAGCTAAATGGCGCCGACAGCACTCCGACAGTGATCAACAGCAACAAGCCAACGGACAGAGAAATATTCCTTAGGAGTGATGCAGGTTCGCCACAGCGCATGAATAGGACAAAAGCAATATTCAATATTGAAGTCAGATGCGCATACACCGGCGCAGCCGAATACCATTCGACCGGTTGAAAAACCGCCGAGAAAGGTGGAAACAGCAAGATTAGATGCACCTGTGCGGCCAAGTGGGCCTGCAATGTTGAGCATCCTATGGCACGCGCCAAAACGATGATCGAAATCGCAAGCTCTGCTCCGTAGACCACATAGGAAATGACTTGAACCGTGTGAGATTCGAATGGCAGACCTAAACTCAAGGCAGCCGGATTCAGCCACGGTAGATTGGGCAAGAACATAGAGCCCATACCCGAGAAAATATTGAAGGGGCTCAGATCCAAAACGCGGCCAAAACGAAGAATACTTTCAGCGCTCCAGAGCGCCCAATCGCCGTCCGTGTTGGAGTAGATACCACCAATAATATAATCAGATATACGATTGATTCCGACGATGGACCAAAACAGAAATAGACCCCAAACAAGAGTGTAGACCAATCTGTTCTGGATACTCATGCTAACGATCTGAGTTCGTGCGATCCCGACGGCAATGCATGAAGATCATCTCGCATGACAAGAAATCAGTAGTTGCAGGTGATCTCCGCAAGTTCCTATGCTGCTGCGCATCTCTACCTCATCATATCCCATTGAATTGACACGGTTTCATTTCTAGCCAGCTTGTGAGGCAAGTCCGGTCGCAAAATGACTGAAGTTTGGCTCGATGAAAAGCGTATTCGAACTTTCGTTCTCGATGGTCTTGGAATTTTGCGCGTGGCACAATTCGATCTGACATGCTCGCTGAGCCGCCGAAGCAACAGGAACTACGAATCGGATAGAGCGACACTATATAAGCACCCTCAAGCAATAATTGTGGACACTTTACCAGATTGGAAGCGTCCGCTATTGGGCTTTCTTCTCCGAATTCTCACATTACTAACTGGACTAATCGCCATGCGAAAGTTCATCCTTCCTCTAACCCCAGCAATTATTGGCGGATTGCTCGGTAGTTATTTTATCCTATCAGTGGATCGAACAGAAATGTCCAACGTTGCCGACTGCCCGCTTCAGGTGTCCGACGGACTAGCCAAGGCTCTCGGTAAGCGCTTCGATCCGGAACTCTGGACGATTTACCGGCACGACGGCGAAACCAGGGCCCCCGTGGTCCGGGTGCGCAGAAATACCTCGGACGTGCCGGACCCGCAGACCGCGGCAGTGTGCGAGCTCAAGATCGTCTCGGCA
>JGI1357J11328_10003069_pt1 | contig 11717 bp, 9 predicted proteins | sample Subgrocontami54m_FD_11328 | JGI IMG/M metagenome (IMG submission 11328)
GAGTCCCTGCCTACCGGCAGGCAGGCCTGCCTACCGGCAGGCAGGCGCGAGTCGAAGGGTAACCCTATACATAGTGGATAGCAGTCAACGGCTAGTTTATACTTAGATAATGAGAAAAACTGTCGCGCTTATCATTCTCGATGGGTTTGGCATCGGCCGCAAAGACGCGACCAATCCCATCCACGCGGCTCATCCCGAGATGCTCGGCTATCTTAAGAAAAATTTTCTTTACGGCTCGCTCCAAGCTTCGGGTATCTCGGTTGGCCTCCCATGGGGCGAGGAAGGAAACTCCGAAGTAGGCCACATCACCATCGGCGCCGGCAAAGTCATATATCAGCACTATCCCCGCATCTCACTCACCATCAAAAATAAGGAGTTTTTTAAAAATAAGGAGTTAAAAAAAGCCTTTGATTATGCCAAAGAAAAAAACAGCTCTCTGCACTTCGTTGGAGTCCTGACCTCGGGCAATGTTCACGCCTCTTTCGAACATCTAGAGGCTCTGTTTGAATTCACTAAACTAGAAAATACTCAAAAACTATACATTCATATCATAACCGACGGCCGCGACAGTCCGCCGAAATCCGCGCGGGAACTTTTAGGGAAGCTTGAGGGGTTAATCAAAAAATACGGCCGCGGAAAAATCGGCAGCATTTCCGGGCGCTATTACGCGATGGACAGAGACGAACACTATGATCGAACCGAACTCGCTTATTCGGCTATGATCGGCCTCGCTCCCGTTCCAGCAACCGCAAATGAGTGGCTGGAAAAAAATTATTCCGAAAATCTTACCGACGAATTCGTCCGACCGGTCACTCTCGACCCCGAAGGACGGATAAAAGAAAACGACGCGGTTATATTTTTCAACTATCGCGAAGACAGCATTCGCCAGCTAGCCAAAAGTTTTGCCCAAAAAGACTTTGACCGTTTTCCGATCAATCATTTCAATAATTTATTCATTGTGTCGTTCACGGACTACGCGCCAAAACTCGGGGTTGCGATTGCCTTTCCACAAGAAATCGTGCAACAACCTCTAGGCAAAATCCTCGAAGATGCCGGCCGCATCCAGCTACGAATAGCGGAAACCGAAAAATACGCCCACATCACCTATTTTTTTAACGGCCTCCGAGACGCTCCTTTTCAAAATGAGTATCGCATCCTGATTCCTTCGCAAAATCTGGCTCGCCACGATGAACACCCGGAGATGCGCGCGCGCGAAATCGCCGATCGGATTATCCAAGGACTCTCCGAGGGAGGCAGTGATTTTATTCTCGCCAACTTTGCAAACCCCGATGTCATCGGGCATACCGGCAACTTTGAGGCCGCCATCAAAACCATCGGGGTCATAGACGGAGAAATCCGGCGGATCTTCGACGCCACTATGAAATACGACGCGACCCTCATCATCACCTCTGACCACGGCAATGTCGAAGAAATGGCCAACCCCCAAACTGGCGCGATCGAAACGAAGCACGATAGCAATCCCGTGCCCATCCATATAATCGGCCACGAATTCATCAGCTTGAAAAACGCCCGCGACATCGAGTCATCCGAGAGCGAGACCAGTGGCGTCCTCTCGGATATCGCCCCCACGATCTTGGAGCTTCTAGGGATTCCAGCCACCTCCGAAATGACTGGCATAAGCCTCTTAAAAAGTTTAAAATAATCTTATGAAAACTATAATTCACCTGCTTTCTTATGTCGCGGGAAACTTCATTGGTCTTTATATGGCCGCTTACTATATAGACGGGTTCATCTTATCAGAAGACCCCTTTAAAATTTTAGTGGTCGCTCTCCTGCTATTGCTGGGCAATATCTTTATAAAACCAATACTAAAGCTGATACTATCACCATTTATCATCATCACGCTCGGCCTTTTTATTCTGGTTATAAACGGCTTCATTCTTTATCTTATTGACTTTCTAAGCGCTTACATTACAATTAATGGAATCGAACCGCTTGTATATGGCACGCTGATCATAAGCGTCGTCACAGTCTTAGTCGCCTTAAGCACCAAGCTATTCGTGCGGGAATTATTCATCAAGCAACTAAACTAAAGATGACTCTTATTCTAAATGTTTCTCAAATAATCGTGTCTCTGCTTATTATCGGCCTCGTTCTCATCCAAGACCGTTCATCCGACGCCGGCGGAATTTTCGGAGGTGGCGATACGGGCGGATTTTATCAGGCTCGCCGTGGTCTAGAAAAAATAATCTTCGCGCTAACCATCATAGCCATCATCATCTTTACCGGCCTCGCTATTGCTCATTTTTTGATATAAATACAAATGCTTTCCAAATTTAGAAGCATCATTAAAGCTTGGTCTCCAACTGAGCGACACATCTTTTATGCCGCCGTCTCAGTTTTCGTCTTAGCATCGACCATGTTGAGTATCAGGCTATATTTCCGTCTCACTATCGAAATTCCGGACTTCGGAGGAGAATATCTCGAAGGCCTAGTCGGCCAACCCACCATCATCAACCCAGTCATACCTTCAGGAAACGATGTCGATCGCGATCTCACTAGTCTCCTTTTCAGCGGCTTAGGCATTCTAAGCGAGGAAATTAAAACTTCCGAAGATGGTCGCATTTGGACTGTCGCTCTAAAAAAAGATTTAAAATGGAGCGATGGCGAACCGCTAACCTCCGACGATGTCTTATACACCACCGATGCCATCCAAGACATCAACACCCGCTCGCCCCTTATCGAAACTTGGCGCGGGGTAGTAGTCGAAAGATTAAGCGAAAAAGAATTAAAATTCACCATAAAAACTCCCTATGCCTTTTTTGCCGACAATATCCGCGGCCTAAAAATCATACCCCATCATATCTTTAGCATAGTGCCGAATTCCAACATGCGTCTTTCGAACTTCAACCTGGAACCGGTAGGTAGCGGGCCCTTTGTTTTCCGCCGATACGAAAAACGCAAAGATGGCTTCATCACCGACTTCTATTTGGATAGAAATGAAAACTACGCCGGAGATAAATCATTGATCGATAAATTTCATATTGTTTTTCTCCAAAACAGCAGCGAAGCCATCGACAAATTCAACACGCTTATGCTCTCCGGTTTTGGCGCTCTCGATGCGCGCGAGCTTGTCAGGCTAAAAGCCGGTTTCAACGAATACCGCATCTCCTTGCCCCGTTATTACGCGATTTTTATGAATCAAGGCACTCATCCCGCGCTAAAAGAAAGAGATGTTCGCGCAGCGCTCGCGCGCGCCACAAACAGAGCCGCCATAGTCACGGCCTCGCTCGGGGGACAGGCCGAGGCGGTCTATGGACCCATTTTGCCAAGCATAGAAGGATACGACGCACAGGTTTACGAAAAAGAAATTTTTTCGACGGACGAAGCTGGTGCTATCCTGGAAAATGCCAAATGGATCCGAGGCGAAGACGGTGTCAGAGAAAAAATTTATGGTAAAAATAAAATCCGGCTGGAATTCGAGTTAGTCGTGCCACAAATACCGTTTTTAATAGCAACCGCCAATGCTATAAAAGATGACTGGGCGAAGATTGGCGCCAAGGCAGTCGTGGTTTCCATCAATCCGGCCGAAATCAACGACGCAGTCATCAAAACCCGCAACTATCATATGCTGCTTTTTGGAAACATTTTAAGCAACAATCCGGATGTTTTCGCTTTTTGGCACTCTTCAGAGCGTTTCTACCCCGGGCAAAATCTGGCAGTATATGAAAATAAAAAACTTGATATCCTTCTCGAAACTATCCGCCGAGATCTAAACAAAGAAACCCGAGCTATAAATATTAAAAAACTTCAAGAAACCATCCTCGCCGATCGACCCGCCATAATCCTCTTCTCCCCCACTTATCTCTATATTGCCACCAAAAATCTGAGGGGTTTTTCTCCCAATAACATTACCGCCCCGGCCGAAAGATTCAACGATGCCTCTCATTGGTATATTAGAACTAAAAGGGTGTTAAAAAGTGGCTAATACCGCGCCACTTGCTTTTTTATCGATAGTTTGCTATAATGTAATTACTGGTTAATACTCCAAGTTTAATAGTTAAATAAGTGCTTAGCCTTTCTTACATTAAAAATCCCATTAGAAGTCAGACAAATTTGTTTTGTTTGTAGTCTGTTTTGCGATTGAAAAGCGACAGTTACGAGAGAATTTGATTGGTCTGACTTCTAACGGGGTAAATATTCTTGGAAAGCCGAGGTGCCCGCCGGAGGTTTACCCGCCTCCGGCGGCGCCAGAGGCGACCAGGGCGGGTAAAGCGAATGGCAGATTTAGTCGCCTCTGGCGACCGCGCGCTATGATTAATGTCTATGTTATAAAAAGCTTATACTATAATTTTAGATATGTTGGTATAACTAATGACATTGATCGTAGATTTAAGCAACACAATTTAGGCTTGGTCAAAAGTACTAAAAATTACAAACCATTCGAATTAATAAAAACAAGGGGATTTAGTAGCTACGAGGAGGCTAGATCCAGAGAGATATTTTTAAAAAGCGGGGTGGGAAGAAAATTTTTAGATGGATTATAGCTATGCCCCTGTGGCGAAATGGCAGACGCGCAGGCTTCAGGTGCCTGTGAGAGCAATCTCGTGGAGGTTCGAATCCTCTCGGGGGCACACATTACAAAATTATAAATTAACAACTAATTATAGTAGCTTATCATATGAGTCCAAAAATAGCAGTCTCAAAATTTAAAAAATCAGAATCTTCGCGCGAAACAGCGTCTCGCCCGACCCTTCGGGGAGTAAAAACTTATAAAACCCCCGACGGAGACGCGCTTCGTATCGTGCCTTTGGGTGGTCTCGAAGAAATCGGCCGAAATTCGACTTTTTTGGAGTATAAAAATGAAATAGTCATCCTCGATATGGGCATTCAATTCCCCGAGGAGGAGACCCCCGGCATCGATTACATAATCCCAAATGTCAGCTATCTCGAGAAAAAGAAAGAAAATATCCGGGCTCTTGTCATCAGCCATGCTCACTATGATCATATTGGCGCCATACCATACCTAATGGGCAAAATCGGCAATCCGCCACTTTACGCAACCGCCCTGACTAAAGAAATTATCGCGAAACGGCAAGATGATTTTCCGAACGCGCCAAAACTCAATATGATCCTCGTAAAAAACGGCGATCGCGTGCCACTCGGCAATTATTTCTCAGCTGAATTTTTTGATGTTGCCCACACCGTCCCGGACACAACCGGCGTAGTCTTTATGACTCCAGCCGGCAATGTCGCGCATTGCGCCGACTTTCGTATCGATTACGACGAAAAAGGCCTGCCACAAGGACTGGAAAACTTTGAACGAGCCGCGAAGCTGGGCGTAGATGTTTTAATGCTTGATAGCACTAATGCCGAAGAAGAAGGCTTCTCCGTGTCCGAACGCGATGTTGAAAAAAATCTGGAAAAATTATTCCTAACCGCACATGGTCGGATAGTGCTCGCCACTTTTTCCTCGATGCTAACGCGCATCGGTGAGATATTAAAAATCGCAGAAAGACTCGGCCGACATGTCGCCATCAATGGCTTTTCGATGAAATCCAATGTACAAATAGCGCAGAATCTGGGCTACATAAAAGTCAAACCAGATTTAATAATCCCGATGGAAGAAGTCAATAAACATCGGGACGAAAATATCCTGATTCTCTCGACCGGCGCCCAGGGCGAATCCAACGCCGGACTGATGAAAATAGTCAACGGCGAAAATAGATTTATCCGAGTAAAACCCGGCGATACTTTTATATTTTCTTCTTCGGTTATTCCGGGCAACGAGCGCAGTGTTCAAACTCTAAAAGACAACCTTTCGAGGCAGGGCGCCCGAGTCTACACCTCCCGCATCATCGACATTCACTCTTCCGGACACGCGCCCCAAGAAGAATTGAAACAAGTTATAAAAATTCTAAAACCCAAATATCTTATGCCGGTCCATGGATACTATTTTATGCGCACCACCAATGCCGATCTCGGCGTCCAAGTCGGAATGCCCCGCGAAAATACTATCGTTGTCGATAACGGCGAAATAATCGAGTTATCAAAAAAAGGACTCCGGATACTCTCGGAAAGAGTCGACGCCTTCTATGTTATGGTCGACGGCTTAGGCGTTGGCGATGTCGAAGAAGTAGTTCTGCGCGATCGCAAAATATTGTCTCACGAAGGTATGGTCGTCGTCATCCTGACTCTCGGCAAAGACAGCCCACGCCTCCTAAAAAATCCTGATATTATTTCTCGCGGCTTTATCTACTTGCGTGAAAATCAGATACTTTTGGACGAAATAAGAAAGCGCCTGCGGGCCCTCCTCGGCCGCCTGCCTGCAGATCGGCCATTTGACGGAGACTATGTAAAGGGCCTTGTTCGCGATCAGGTGGGCCAATATCTCTACACCAAGACCAAGCGCCGCCCGATGATTTTACCTGTTATAATTGAAGTGTAATAGACTCCACCAATATACCAATCAAGCCTGCCTGCCGGCAGGCAGGCACTAATATACTAATTCGTATATTCGTATATTGGTGCAGGCTACAAGATTATGAACAAACCCATCCTCATCTCCGGCATCCAGCCCTCAGGCAAGCTTCATCTCGGTAACTACTTGGGTGCTCTAAAAAATTTCGTTGAACTGCAAAATTCAGGTAAATACGACTGCTATTTTTTTATCGCCGACTATCACTCGATTACGGAAAAATTCACGCCCCAAGAAAAAACCGAGCAAATAATAAACTTAGCCGCGACCTACCTAGCCGCCGGACTCGATCCCGAAAAATCGGTCTTGTTTTTACAATCAGAAGTTCCGGTATCGACAGAACTCGCCTGGATCCTTAGCTCGATCACGCCCTTCGGAGAACTTCGCCGAATGACCCAGTTCAAAGAAAAGGCTCAAGCGGAAAATGATCTCGGAAATCTAGAAGCCAATGTCGGCCTCTTCACCTATCCCCTGCTAATGGCCGCGGATATCGCGCTCTACGACGCGCGCTTCGTGCCGGTAGGCGATGACCAACTTCAACATTTAGAGCTCACCCGCGCGCTTCTCCGCAAGTTCAATCATCGTTTTGGAAAAGTCTTTATCGAGCCGGAAGCCATTCTCACCAAAACTCCGCGCCTGATGAGTCTCGACGATCCAACTAAAAAAATGTCAAAGTCGCGCCCCGAAGGCTGTCTCTTCATAGACGACCACCCGGCTGAAGTTACCGCCAAACTCAAACGCGCCGTGACAGATTCGGAAACAACTATCAAATATGATCTGGATAAGAAACCGGGCGTCTCAAATCTCCTTCTTATTATAAGCGAACTCTCGGGTAAGCCAATCCCGGAACTCGAACAAGCTTTTGCCGGCCAAAATTATGGCGAGTTAAAACACGCGACGAGCGATGTCGTTTCCGACTACTTCCGAGACTTCAGAGAGAAAAAGTCAGCTTTTCTCAAAAAGCCGGCGAATATTAAAAAAGTCTTTTCCGCCGGCAATAAAAAAGCCGCCGCGATAGCGACGACTAAGATTAAAGAAATAAGAAAAATCCTGGGCCTGTCTTTTTAATTTCTTTTTAAACATAGAGCCTAAACCCCTTCTTCCTCGCTATCGTCTCCGAAAAACTCATCGATCGCTTCTTGGCTAGGAATTTCATCGCCAAAATAGATCTCTTGGCCCGTTTCGTTGCGCCTCATAAGCAATTCTCCGCCCCGCTTAATACATTCGTCAAGAATGGCATTTTTTTCTATACAAAAATAAACCGCTTCCAATCTCCCGCCAGACAACTCATGCATTTGAGCAACCCGGTCAAGACGCTTCGCCACCTCCGACGAAAAGGGAATTTCAGGCAGCCAAGATCCGCAAGTAATTATCTCGCCGAGCTTAATAAGCCAATAAAGAGCAAAAAGTCCGCCGGAGACGCTCAGAATAAAACCGAAGTAATCATATCGAACATAAGACACGGTGGCGTATATGGGAGAAATAAGCAAGAAAAAACCGCACCAAGACCTCATCACTCTATATGTCATTTCTTCTTCTCCTTTTCAAGGTTCGGCGCCATTCAAAAAAATTATACCAAGTTTTTTAAATTTTATCTCTTGATAGCCAACCAAACCGGCGCACCCTCTATTTCCGTGACTGTCTCCGCATCAAATTTATCCGTCCGCCTCCAGGTAATTGAACGCAGTCCGGCCTCGCTCTTTATTAGGGCCGTTTTTGACTCGAAAACACTGGTCAGATTGGCTGGTAATTCTGCGTAAAGATCGGCCTCTTCTCCGGACTTATAGTCGGCGCTCTGCCTAAGATCTTGGATCATCCTCACAAACTCCCTTGTCAGTCCTTCGGCTTTGAGTTCCGGCGTGATCGTCGTGTCCAACTCCAAATCTTCTTTAATAAACTCATCAAAAACAACCTCTTTCACATTCACCTCCTCTTTTATAATATTCTTCATTTCTTCTTCCCAACTGTTTTTGTATTTTTGTATTTTTTTGATTCTTAGTGTCTGAAGCGGTTGTCTCACCTTTATACCGACTTTAGCGCGATACGCTAAAGCATCGCTCGAAATTTTTCGAGTTTCCGCCATTGCTAAAACAAGCTCCTTATCTATATTCTTCTTATCAACCTTCAGCCAATCTTCTAAATGCACCGACAAATTCATTTTCGATCTGGATAAATCTGAAAGCGATTGCCACAAACCTTCTGCAAAAAATGGGGCGAATGGCGCCATCAGCTTAGAAAATTCGGCTAAAACCAAATATAGAGTGGCGGAAGCTTCGTGCAAATCAACCGGCTCAGGTTTTTGAAAACGACGGCGACTACGACGAATATACCACCGAGACATATCATCTACAAAAGTCTCTAAGGCTCTCGCCGCCTCTCCCACCTCATAGATATCCATTTTATTGGTCACCTCTAAAGCCGTTTCTTTTATCCTTGCCATAATCCAGCGATCCAAAATATGCCGAGGATGATAATTTTTAAAATCATCGGCCCGCAACTTTCCATAAGTATTAAGGAATAAGTATGAATTATAAATTATGGCAAAAAACCGCCGATAAACTTTCAGAAGATCAGCCTCATCAAATTTCTTGGCCTCTCCGGGCGGATTCATTGTATAGAAATGCCAGCGCACGGCATCAGCGCCATATTTAGAAAAACACGCCCACGGATCCACCACATTACCTTTGGATTTAGACATCTTGATGCCATTTTTATCAAGCACCAAGCCATATGACATAACCGCGCGATATGGCGCGCCTCGCCCTAGAGCCACCGCGACAGCTAAAAGCGTATAAAACCAACCTCTAGTCTGATCCATTCCCTCTACGATGTAATCAGCCGGATATTGGACTCCCGAATCAACAAGCTTTTTGTTCGCAAATGGATAGTGCCATTGGGCATATGGCATCGCGCCCGAATCAAACCAAACATCCGCCACTTCTTTGACGCGCCTCATTTTTGATTTGCATTTCCGGCACTTCAGATAAATGGAGTCGATATGGGGTCGGTGCATATCAAGCTGCGCCTCATCATTATATGGAAAATTATGCATCAAGAGCTCGTGAAACTCACCAACCTGGGGATAATCAGAGGACATCAAGTCTTCGTCTTTTACATGATTCAGGGCTCCACCCAAGACCCACAAAGGATCACCATGGCTGACTATCAAAATTCGCCTACCGGAATATTTCAGGTTTATATCCCGCATAAAAGCAAACATTCTCCTCCGAACATCCAACAGGCTCTCGCCTCCCGGTGGCGCTTTGTTGATTTCCTTGGCTGGATTGCCATCAAAAAAATCCTTGTGTTCTTGGACTAAGCGCCCATTAAAAATTCCGGCGTTTATTTCCTCGAGCCGTTTATCATAAATCACTTCGGCTTTTATAACTTTAGTTAGAATTTCGACGGTTTGTCTCGTGCGATGAAATGGCGATGCAAAAATCAGGTCAATTTTTTCCTTTTTCAGCTTCTTGGCCAATCGCTCGATTTGCTCTATTCCTGATTCCGTAAGAACCGAACGATTGGCAACCGTCTCGTGTCCGGCCGCGATAATTCCGGCTACATTGTGAGTCGCCTCTCCGTGTCGCATCGCAAAATAAACATTTTTAGAAAATGCATTTTTATCCAAATCTTCGAGTGAACCAGCAAAAAATCTGCTGTCGCATTTTTCACACTCCCAAATTGGGAGCGGCGTTCCCCAATATCTTTCTCGGGATATCGCCCAATCTTTCACCTCTCGAATCCACTCGCCAAAACGGCCTTCTTTCAAATAATCCGGCACCCAGTTTACTTTAGAGTTTGCTCTGAGCAAACCAGATCGGAGTCGGCTCATTTCGATATACCAAGAAGATCGGGCAAAGTATATAAGCGGAGTGGAACACCGCCAACAGAACGGGTAATCATGCTCCACCACTCCTTCCGAATACAAAAGTCCACGCGACTTCAAATCGGCTGTGATATCTCTATCCGCCGTTTTTATAAATTTACCGGCGCCGGGCAATCCTTCGATAATTTTTCCGTTATCATCGATGGTCATCGGGATATCGCCCGCGGTAATACCGATCTCTTTATCTATAAGTCGAAAATCGTCTTCACCAAAAGCCGGGGCTATATGAACCAGTCCCGTCCCCTGCTCTGTCTCCACAAAATCCGCCCCCATCACCCGATAAAATCGATTCGCATTTCTTAGCGAATCGTCCAGAGGCGCTCGCGCCGTGGGATCCCCCCGAAAAACTAAATGATTTGAATACAACGGTTCATATTTCAATCCAACAAGTTTTTTTCCGGAAATCTTCTCGACCACCTCCATATCAACCCCAGCTGATGTCGGTGGCGGATTATAAGACCACAAATATTCGTTGCCAACTTTATACTTGGTATATGTAAGTTGAGGATTCACCGCTACCGCGACATTCGAGGGTAGCGTCCACGGCGTCGTCGTCCAAACTAATAGATATTCCTTCGCCTCTTTATCCCCCGAGCTCGTCGAGGCCTGCCCCTGCCTACCGGCAGGCAGGTGTCCGGTAGGCAGGGGGTTACCTTTTATCTTAAATTTCACAAAAACCGATGGATCTTTGGTTTTTTTATAAGCTCCCGGCTGGGCGAGTTCGTGGCTTGAAAGCGAGGTCTCGCAACGGGGACAAAACGGCACCACTTTATATGATTTTTTTAAAAGTTTATTTTTAGCGATCCGGGAAAACACCCACCACAAACTCTCAATATAATCATTGCTATAAGTGATGTAAGGATTTTTAAAATCCAGCCATAGACCGGTTCTGGCCGTCAGCTTTTCCCACTCATCCTTATATCGCCACACGGAAGCCTTGGCCCTTTCGTTAAATTCCGCGATGCCAAACTTTTCAATTTCCTGTTTAGATTTTATACCCAGCTCTTTTTCCACTTCAATCTCAACCGGCAAGCCATGCGTATCCCAACCGGCGCGGCGAGGCACGAAATAACCGCGCATCGTTTTATAACGCAAAATAATATCCTTAAAAGACCGGCCCAAGACATGGTGAATAGCCGGCCGGCCGTTTGCCGTCGGCGGACCCTCAAAAAACACAAAAGATTTTTTGCCTTTCCGCGCCTCAACGGACTTATTAAAAACATCGTTGGTTTCCCAAAATTTCAAAACTTTTTCCTCCAGTTCCGGTAAGTTAAATTGTTTTAAGTCTTTAAACATAAAATAGTTTGGGGATTGTCAGAAAATCCTCGTCATTGCGAGGAGGAGCCTGCCTACCGGCAGGCAGGCCTGCCTGCCGGTAGGCAGGCGCGGCAA
>JGI1357J11328_10003070_pt1 | contig 11717 bp, 12 predicted proteins | sample Subgrocontami54m_FD_11328 | JGI IMG/M metagenome (IMG submission 11328)
CGCTGCAAGGCTTCGGTCGACGGCGCTTCGGCCTGGGCGGTCAGGCGGGAGACATCGAGCACGGCCACCAGGCCGTCGCCGACGCGCGCCTCGCCCGACACCAGGTGCGCGGGGCCGGGGGTGGCGGCATCGAACCGGGGCGGCGGCTGGATGGCTTCAAGGGGCAGCTCGACCACTTCGGTCACGTCGCTGACGATCAGCCCCAGCAGCACGGGGCCCGACTCCAGCACCACCACGCGGTCGCCGAGGCGGCAAGGCCGCGCCGGATGGCCGAAACGCAGGCGGAGATCGGCGACCGGCACGATGCGGTCGCGCAGGCTGAAGAGGCCGACGATCCATGGCGGCGCTTCCTCGACGGGAGAGAGTTCCGGCAGCCATACGGATTCTCGCACCCGCGCCGCATCGACGCCGAAGCGTTCGCCGTCGAGATCGAAAATCAGCAGGAACATGGAATCCATGTCATTTCCTTCCTCATGTACGGTTTTCAGTATAGATGCGGCGTTCGGGCGGTGGCGTTGGCGCGAACGCCCATTGCGCGAGCCACTGCGCCATCTCCGCCGCGGTCGTCTCATACGGCTCGATCACCGCGTCGCCGGGCAGCGCGCGAACGATCTCCAGCGCCGCGCGCCGCAGGGTTAGCGCACGCGGCAGGTTGTCGGCGCGCTCGTAAAGCGCGGCACGTTCCAGGGTGGCGGCCACGTTGCGGGGATCGAGGTAGAGGGTCTTGTCCAGCAGTTCGCCGGCCCGCTCGAAATCTCCCCTGAGCTGGGCCATTTGCGCCAGCAGGAAATAGGGCTCCGCTGCGAGCGGGGCGATGGTCAGCGCCTGGCGGCAGGCCTGTTCGGCACTGTCGTATTCGCCCCGGTCGGCGAATGCGTGTGCTGTCGCTAGCAGCCCAGCCGTGTTGGTCGCGCCCAGCGTGGCCGGTGGCGGCAAGAAAGGCGCGCGTTGCGCCATGGCCGAGGGCGGCGCGACGCGGGCGGGCGGACGGATTTCGGCGGGAATCCCGGCAGAGAATGGCACGACGGGGGCAGCCCTCTGATAGACGACGCCTTCAGTGAACAATCTGCTCTGCATGTTCCGCATGCGCCGGCCGATGAGTTCGGTGTGGCCGGTCATGAGGTAGCCGCCCTCGTTCAGCGTGGCTGCCAGCTTCTCCGCGACGGCGTTCACGGCCTGGGCGTCGAAATAGATGAACACGTTGCGGCACAGGATCAAATCCATGTCACGCAAATCGCCGCAGGGGAAGGGCTCGCCGATCAAGTCGCCGGCATGGAAGCTCACCATGCGGCGGATGCGCTGGTCCAGTTCCCATTCGTCGCCCATGGGCCGGAAATAGCGTTGTTTCAGCGCGGGCGGCACCATGCGGAACGACCATGGCCCATAGTGTCCATTGCGCGCTTTGGCCAGCGCCGCCGGGTTGATGTCGGTGCCAAGGATGAAAATGTCCCAGCCCTCGCGCTTCGGCAGCAGCATGTCCGTCAGCATGGCCAGCGAATAGGCTTCCTCGCCGCTGGCGCAGCCGGCGCTCCACAGGCGCAGGGTTTTTTCCTCGCGCCGGCGCCCGATCAGTTCCGGCAGCAGGCGCAGCCGCAGCAGGTCGAATTGGCCATGATCGCGGAAGAAATACGTCTCGCTGTTGATGTGTAATCCCCTGGATCCGGCCACCTCCCCGCGCCGCTCGTGCGCCTGCGGCCTCTTGAACGGGGCATCCGGCAGTTCGTGTCTCTCGCTCGATTTCATGTGATTGCCTTGAAATTGTTTGCCGCCTGTTCCAGCGTCGCCAGCGCCTCGGGATAGAGAAAGCCGGCGATCTGCCTTTCGTGTTCCGCGCCTGCGGGGCCGGGCACGGCATTGAGCAGGCTGGATGCCTCTAGCCCGTCCATGCCGTGGAGCTGGATGTCCATGAAGATGATGTCAGGAAGCGCTTCGCGTGCGCGCTGGATGCCTGTGATGGCATCCTCGGCCTGTAAGGTCTGGTGTCCGGCAGTTTTCAGCACGGTCACGACAAACCTCATGTTGGTCGGATTGTCTTCTACGATAAGAATTCTGCTCATGACAAGCCCCCTGCGAATTCAGCACTGAATTGCAACGACTGCGATATTCTGCCTATGGTGGCTGCGAGGCATTTTACGACGATTTCATATGACGATGATTTTAATCATAGAGGATAATCATGAGGAAACAATGTGTTGCTATTTCGATACAGCGGGGGGGGAGGGCTAGGGTGGGGGTGGAAAGTTTCATGCGAGAATCAGCATCTTAACCCCCATCCCAACCTTCCCCCTGTCAGTGGGAAGGGGCAATGGTGAAAGACGCTTGTTTTGATCTGCCCCATCCCAACCTTCCTCCTGCGAGGGGGACTAGATTATCTGGGTTTAACCAACCCCATTCGCCTCGTGCTCCAGTACCTGCAAAAACTCATCGCCGTATTTCGCCAGCTTGGCCTGGCCGACGCCGCTGATTTCGCCCATTTCTCTCAGGCTGCCGGGACGGCGGTTGAGGATTTCCAGCAGGGTGCTGTCGTGAAAGATGACGTATGGCGGGATTTTTTCCTAACACGCCATATTATCAAATTAGTGGATTAAATATCTCATAACTAACCTAAAAACAACGATGAACTACTGTTTGTTTGTTGTAAATTAGATCATTAATTGATAATCTATCTATGACAACACATGGGAGGATCTTTGGGGCTATCGGTACAATATGAGGATAATCGGTTAGTCGGAGTCAGCCATAACGAATTGCGCAGAGAGACACGGTCTGATTTGACGCCTCTTCTGGTGCTTGGGGATGATCTCGGACGATTCTTGAAACCGATCCTTGATGGGATGCGTCTGAAGCGGCCGGCAACCATTCGTGGCGTGATGCCGAAACTGAAATCCCTTGGTGAGGCGCTGACCCACCTCGGTGTGACGCAGTTGCCTCAAACTGAATCGGGGTGGCAAGCCCTGATCCTCAATATTCATCGATTTATCCTTACTCGCACCGACCGCAAATCAAGCCTCCAGACCCGTTGCTCATGCGAGTGGCTTACTATTCGCGGGTTCTTGGTCTCATTAATGGAGGCCGGCATCATCCCTATCTCCATTTACGTTCCACCAGTGAGAGAAGTACTGGACTCAGTCAATATCTCACCGTACCAGGATCGGCTCTTGGGACAGTCGCCTGCGGAAGTAGTAAGTGGCAGAGCCTCTATCGATAAGCTTATCTGTTCCATTTCATTGGCCAGAACGGATGCGGAATACCTTGAAGAGCTTCGTGATACTTTGTCATATCGTCGACATCTCCTGTTGGAGTCACTATCTAGCTATTGGCGCCAAATCAAGGCCAATATGGAGTTCGGGAAGAAGCTTATCGCGTCGGTCGATTGGGAACAGCGTCGGCCACAGGTGGCAATGTGGCCTATGGGTGATCCTGGCAGTCACCCTGCCAATCCATCCCGTGATTTGATAGGGCTCGCCAACTATCTAGCGGTGATTCAACACGAGTATGATGGATGCCCGCCATCCGATAATGATTTACGGAACATGAAGCGGAAATATGAGTGCTTGCCTCGCCTCTGCAACTTTGGGCCGATAGCTGAATGGGCAAGAAAACTCGGAGCACCAGAGGCCCCTTACGGATGTGCTGAATGGTCGGACAGAAGGGTGCTGTGGTGGTGGCAAGGGCGTACAGCCACTTTGATGTCTCCATGATTACGGCGCTGCTCATCATGCTCCACCCATCATGGACGCCCGTTTCTGTGATGATGGCAAAGGTGACGAACCGGCATGGCAAGCTATATCTCGATATGTCAGACGCCGGGTATAGCTACGAGGTTGAAAAGCCTCGCGCCAAGGCGATGAAGCTTGAGTCGCTTGATCCGCTGGCTTACGAAATTATCTCAATGCTCATTAGAGAGACGTCAATTCTACGGAACGACCTAGCTAAGACGGGGGATTCAAAAGCATCGTTGCTATTTCTTCCTTATGGAAAAGTTTTTGGCAAATCAAAGGTGGTGGCGCCAATTCTCTCCGCAGCGTCAGGATTCTTGAGCGGCAAGAATGGTATTAAAAATAATTTTCTTTGGATTGGCTCCGTATATCCTCATCTGATTAAGAGTGGGCTTTCTGCTGGAACGATTTCGTTCAAGAAAATCCGCAATACGGAAGGTGTGCTTGAGTGGTTTAGGACCAAGAGCCTTCGGGCTGTTTCGCGCAAGCTAGGCAACAGTGAGAAGGTGGTGCTACAGCATTACATTCCACGGGCGCTGCTAGACGCCTGGAACACGCGAATGATTCGCCGGTTTCAGAATCTGTGGCTCTCGGTTGCGGCAGCCAACGAGGAATTTCTGCTGGATGTGACCGACTTTGCAAGCCTTGCTGATCTGCATGCGTTCCTTCGCGATGTGCTACAGATGCATGGTCCGACAGGCTCTCCCCTCTCCGAATTGCTGCATCAGCGATTCAATTCGCTGGCTGGCGGAAACAGTGAGTCCAAGGCAAACGAGGAAGCCCATCTCCATGTTGCGATTAGCAAAGGTGCATTGTCGGCACTTTACTCCTACCAGGCCACGGTAATCGATCTCGGGCTGCCGGAGGATATCCTTGATAAGCAGGACATACTGACGGGGCTCTCGCCGAGGCACTTTCTCGTGCTCGCAGACTTGCTGCAATCGCGCCTACCGGTCGATAAGAATCCCGACTATGCCGCTTGCCACGATGCCGCTTTGCGCTTTGTCGCCAATCCGGCAAATCGAGCGAAATGGGTTGGATTGCTGGTCTAACCGAGGGTATGTGCGAGGTACACGATGAGTAGCGCCACGGTCCATGTGTTTCCAAAGGAATTCTCCGCTATCGAACAGTGCCAGATACTGGCGTTGTTGGACGAGGCGGAAAGCGCCGTACGCTCATACGAAGGCAATTTTACCGCGCCATGGCTCCTGTCTCCCATCGATGCTCCAGTATGGCGCATCAGCAAGGGAGAGGAAACGCGATACGTCGATGACGTCCTTACCAACTACTACGAATATGACTGGGCGACAAAGCTGTACGATGGCTCAAATCTAGCTGCACAGGAAAACCGCGAATTGCTCCATGGTCTGCAACGTCTCGCTTTCCTGGCGCGTGAGATGCCAGGCGGTCCAGGCTCGTTCACGACCTTAAAAGGATTCCTTTGGAGTCTTAATCTGCTTATTCGATGGACCTTCCTTCATGGCGACGTTCTTGAACCACGACGTTATGCCTTCAGCAGGATGACTCGCCAGCACTTTACCGACTTCTTCGCTGACCTCGGCAAAGGAGGGGCGGTTTTTGCATTGCAGTATCCGCAGCGATTGCTACAGGCGTTGTTTCCAGTAGCTATCAGACGACTACCGACTGATGCGGAACTGGACGATCCTTTGAGCCTTTCTCAGGACGACTGCCAACGTGTGTCGGCATGGCTCCACAAGCACGGGCATTTAAGAAAGGGTAGGCGATCGGCACCGGATGAGATGTTCCTACTCCCTGCGAAAATAGCCACCTTAATAGGCGTAGATGTCGATACAATTCGTGGCGGTCCAAAATGGGATGCGTTCATCGGTCAGTTCGGCACTCATGGTGATGAAGTAGGTAATTCTGGCAGATCGGCGAGAGCGGCGGGTCGCAGAGAGATGGCGTCACAGCGTGCGATCTCGAACGATGAGGCGCGGGATTCCGGCGTATCTGAAAAGACGCTCCACAAGTATTTCGACGATCTCAAGGTCATTGTCACGCTTCACCGTCATCTACCAAATCTGTGCCCGGAACCTCTGGAGTTCCGGCCGCAAGAGCTTCGCCAAGTCATAACCAGTACCAGTGAGGTATCGAACCACACCCCATGGGTGCCGCTGCCGGTTGCAATGTCGTATACCACCGAGGCGCTTCGTTGGGTTCATGTGTATGGTGAGGACCTCGTTTCGGTATTTCTGAACGCCTACCGGGTTCTGCATGGGCAAGGGCTGCTGGTTTCCGCACCGGAACCGGAGGTTGCCAATCCCACAAAAGGTAATTACGTAAACGCCTACAAAAAGGCTGCTGCCGGACGCGAGCAATATATGGATTCCTTGCTGCTTCCGGAATCACTTACCCCTCTACGCATCTCTGGATGGGGTAGTTATGTCGGCCTGAATGGGCATAGGGCATTCGAGAAACTTCAGAATGCCCCGTCTTTACTGGACGTGGTCATGGTGCTTGTAGGGGCCATTACGGTCGTCGTAGCCATGGTCAAGCCCATGCGCGAATCCGAATTCCGCGCACTGAAGCGGGAGTGTCTGCTTCATGTGGTTGGGGATGGCTACTGGCTGACACAGGATATCCGGAAGAAGAATATCGAGGATGTTCGCCCAACGGATGGCAGACCGATTCCGGTTATCGCAGCTAAAGCGATCCTGCTATTACGCCGCCTCACGGATGGGCTCAAAGAGATCATTGGCGTTAGCGATCCATGGCTACTCGATTCGCTGGTAACGTTGCCACCATTCGGGCGATACGAGGCAAGTATCGATGGGGTAATCAGCGCGGCACAACTGGGGGTGTTGTTGGATGCCTTCTGTGACTACGTAGCGTTGCCGCCTGATGAAAAAGGTCGGCGATGGTATTTGCGTGTCCATGAAATGCGCAAGAGCTTCCTCATCACGTTCTTCTGGACATACCGCTACGCCAGTCTCGATGCGGCCCGCTGGATCGCCGGGCACGGTGATGCTTCACATGTGTACGCATACATCCAAGCGAACTTCCCAGGCGAGGAATTGCCGGGACTTGAGGCGGAATACGCCAGCCAAGTGTTGCGGGACTATCAGGAATCCGGTGCTCCTTCTGGAACGCGAGATGTCGAAGAAATGTATCGGGCTGTATGCAACCATTTCTCGGTGCGCGATGTTTCCTGGATCGATGAGGGCACCCTCAATGACTGGCTGGAACTTCAGTTCGAGTCGCAGGAGTTCCAGATCGTTCCCTATTCAATCAGAAATCCAGATGGCGGGCAGGTAACCGAGATCGCCTTCCGTATTTCGTCAAGCAAGTAAACCGAGGTAGCCAATGGATAGTCGCAGCAACACGATAGCTCGTTACAAACTCCTCAATAAGGTGCTCCAAGGCGCAAAGCACGTACCGCACTCCCTGCTGAAGGCATGTCGGTCTCAGGGGGGATTGGCCAAATTCAGCTACCCCTCGGAAGGAATCGAGCCAATGGCGCTGAATACGTTGAAGTCGAGCGCAGACCAGTTCATCGAAAATGGGGGATGGGCAAAGTTGGATGGGATGCGTAAATCCTATCTGACGGCCAGCAAGGCGGGCAGGCAGGAATCCCCAACCGGGCGCACTCGGATGGATAGGCAAAAGGAAACGTTGGCGGAACTGGAAAATGCGCTGGACATCGAGCGGCGATACCGGATCAGGCTTCAAGTGGCCTATGAGTCACTTCTGGGTCGCCTGCGCAGTATGGCGAAAAGTGACCCGGAGATTGGGCACTTCATCAATCGCCATGTGGCGGGTTTCTCTTTCAAGCGCCTGGCGGTCGCTGGCAAGGATGCTAATGGCGACCCCAGATAGAGCACGGTTTCACATCATGCAAGAGGTGGACGTGTCCTGTGAATCGCACTACGACCCGATTCGCAGCCTCTACACGCCACGCCGTAGTGTGGTTCTTGCAACCTTTGCGGTGTCCTGGCCTGATGGTACGCCGTGCTCCCTGGTCGAAATGTACCTTGTATCGCGGTTTCGTCGCGGAGTATCTGTTAGAGAGGATGGCGGCAGTCTCCGTGCCATCGTCGCCAAGTTGGCCCATCTGATTCGCCACTGCTGGCGCATAAAGCGCGACTTCTGGGAACTTGACGATGAGGACGTCTACGGCCTCGTGCAAGCACTGATGGAAGAGATGAAGCCAGAAGCACCGTTGGTGCACGTCAGGGACAACAATACCGTACGCGCGATCATTGCCACGACCGTGGAATTTCTGCTATGGGTCCAGACCGAGGTGATGGTCGCGCTACCTCTCATCGGCGTTGGCCATGAATACCGTATCCAGCTAGTGGAGAGGAAAGTTCTGGACACCAGACGCAACCGCTACATCATTCAGCGAATATACCACCGGTTACCACCGCGTGATACTAAGGAGCCCAAGCGCCCGATAAGCCGAGATAAGCGCAACGCTCTCTGGGAAGCGGTTTCCAGGATGGCTGGCTTCAGTGTGGTTCCTCCTGGATGGGCGCGCAGTGGCGACTGTGGATCATTGCTGAATCAATATCTCAAGGCCAGGCGAGAGCTTCTTCTTGAACTGCTGGAAGCTACTGGTGCGAGACCGGGCGAGCTTTCTCGTCTCAGCGTGTCAAGCAACGAGGACTGCTATAAATCGCAAGAGCTTGTGCTGTTGACCTTGAAGCGCAGGCGGCATGTAGAGAGGAAGATTAAGTTGCAACCAGGCGTTGCTATGCGGCTTAGCGTGTTTATCAGTAAGCGTCGGGCGGCGCTTTTGAAGGAAATACAGGCGGCTGGTGCAGTATCCTACCCCATAGATCGAGTCTTCATTGGAATTAATGGTGCGCCCATGTCCGAGCGGTCCATGGTGTCTGAGTTCTGGCGGATATCGAAGGTAGCAGGCTTGGAGGAGTACCAGAGTTGCATGTCAATGTTCCGACATCGGTTCATCACGAAACAGGTAGCAATCCATTTGGGCATCTATCTGAGCGAAGAGAATAAAACCAGGGAGATGATGACTGACGCCGACTATCGAACCATCCTAAAGAAAGTCGCTACCATTACTGGGCACGGGGTCGAGGCTAGCCTGCTGCACTATATAGACCTTGCGTGGGACGAACTCGGAACCGGTAATCAGGTTGACGCAGTGGTAGCGATAGACGCCTCGATAGAAAGCGCAACCACCCAGATCATCTCGATCATCGGTGAGCTGGAGAATCCTGCTGGCCGGTCGCCGGCTGGTCTCCTTCAGGCTGCAAAAGAGACTTTGATGAACATGCAGCAAGAACTTCGGGCTGCCGTTGATAAACGTGGCGCTTGGGCGAGGTGAGCTTGGATTTTACTAGGATGCCGATGGCACTTCTAATTGGGGCAGGTCAGAGGAATCCAAGAAAGCAATTTGAAGATTCTTTCCCAAAACTCTTGAAAGACGGTGAAGAATTATCAACGAAGGATTAGCCACCCCCCGCTCAAGCTGCGAAACGTATGTGCGATCTACTTCTGCCGCCAGCGCAAGGGCTTCTTGAGACAGGCCTGCGTTTAACCGCAGTGCCTTAATCTCCTCTCCCAATCGATCTAGTAGCTGTTCAAAGCCCTTGTTGTCCATGCGTCAAGCATGAGGCTGGCGCGACCATCAATCCACGGAATATAATCTACAATATTACATAACTTCCCAGAGGTACTTTTCCATGTTTCATACCCATCCAGAAGCTGAACTTACACTTCCCCCTGGTCTTGCTCCTATCGGCCAACGAAGCTGGCACTGGCTTGAACTCTCCCTTCAAATCCCGTACTTCTTCTTATCCGTTAACATGGAAACTGAAGAAGGCGCATTCCGCCGCCATTTTCTTTTCAGTCAGTTAAGGGATGCGCTGAGCTTATTAGCCGCGTCAAAAGATGTTTTTAACGACTTGGAAATTGGACTATTGAGTCCTGGATATATAAATGGCAGTAGCTCCTACCAGCTCGGTCGAGTAAAAGAAATATGGGAATGTCGAGGTGGCTACGAGCAAATGTTCGTGATGTCAGATGGGGCAAAATTTCACTTTCCACCCGACGAATACGGCAACAAGGATCAAGAAATGAAGTTGGTTGTTAGCCTATGATCCAGGCCAACATGAGTCAATGGCTATATCTGGGAACGGCACGGTGGGATAGGTAAGAAAAGCAATCCTCCACCATATCTTATGCCCTGGCCCGTTACCCTAACCGTTTTGATCCTTTCCCTAGCTACCGCCGGGCTGATTTTCCTGCTGAGCTGGGAACCATGGCATGCATTTCTCATGGTGGGAATTGCTGCGACGGGGATCCTTGTGCTTTTGGTAAGCGTTCTTTTGATTCTAAGCGGACCAGAAAATCGCGCTGAAAACTGGCGCGCATTCACGTCGACCTTCCAGAACGACCTGGATCAGGTGCTCAAGTATTTTCTGATTAGAAAAAGGTAAGGATATCCACTTTTGCTCCAGTTCCAATCCAAATCCGACATCTGTAGACTTGCGCTTCGACCCACCATTGAAGGTCTCGGTCGTGCGATGAGGGGCCCTTGACGAGGCGGAAATTCTCAGCAGATGAACGTCAGCTCCTGCGAGAAGCCGCCATTCAACGGCAGACGTGCACCAACAGAACCTCGTCCAAAGCTGCCGGAAGGTCAGCGCCTGAGGGGCATTAGAATGCGAAGCTATCAGGGCTCATCCACAAAGTTCTGCACATGCTCAACCTACCAACAGAGCCGTCTCTGGGTCATAGACCACTTCGGTAATCGACCCATCCCGAATACGCTGAACCGCTTCGTCAATCACATGGAGCGGAACCAGGAACCACTCTCTCGGCTTGACCGGATTTCCGAAGCGGTCCTCGATGGTCAAGTCGAGCTGTGCTGCGCCGAACAAGCGGTGGAAGATGTTTTCCAGCTTGGTGCGATTCAGGTTGTGGAGCTTGTAGGTGGCGACTATCTCCACGTCGGCCAACAGATAGGTGGCATCCTTTTCTGCGCCTGCGATGCGGGTCTCCACCTTGCCGCCAGTCACACCGATTTTGTGGATCAGCTCGCGGTGCTCGGCGACAAATGGGTGGCTGGACAGGCTGCGCAGTACATAGATGGTTCCGGTTTCAATGTCTTCTGGCTCGGGCGCATCGCCAAAAAGCGGGCCATCGTCCTTGCGGATAAGGCGGCGACCCACAGGCGTGTCTCCGTCAGGATAGAGCGAGCGCGAAAGCGAGCGCAGCAACAAGTTACTCTCGGTATGGTTGTCAAAAATAACTCGCAGGCGCGGGTTGTCGCGTCCATCCTTGGTCCTGGCGCCTTCATGCATTTCGGCCACATAAGCTATCTGGCCGCCAATGATGAAGAAATCCCCCAATTCAATACTGGCGTTCTTGACGAAGGGCTTGGTCATCCAAGTACCAACCTTAAGACCTGCTCCAGCTTCCTCGAACATAGGCTTATAGTGATCGAAATCCTCGCAAGGCGTGCGGTTGGCAATTTCTTCCGCCGCCTTGATTTCGACGTAAGGACGCACATGGCGCAGCACGGTGATGTCGCCCTGACCGGCAGGTTCATAATCAATCCCCAACTCGGCCAGCAAGGCGTCTTCATCCAGGTCATCCACATTGACCGAGACAACCGCTACACCAGACAACAGGCCGGGGCTATCCAGCCCAGCCAGCAGGGTTTGCGCTTCTGGCAACTTGCGTAGCTGATCCAGGCGCACGGCATACAGGCGCTCAAAGATGTCATGGCCCTCGCCATGCAGCGGGGCGCGACCATGCGCTTGATGGAAGCGCAGGATGTCCTCAAATCCCGCGATGATGCGCTCCTCGCGCGGGGTACGGCTGGAGGTCTTGAGCGGAGCAACCTCTACTCCCAGCGCATCCAGCAGTTCGTCATCATCCATCTCAGCCATTACCGGACTCTCCTTGCGCCGCCTTGGCCTGCGCGCGGTAGCGCGCCAGCGCGGCCACGCCTTCGGCCATGCGCTTTTCCCATGCGTCGGCTGAGTTGATGTCCGGCAGACGGCC
>JGI1357J11328_10003077_pt1 | contig 11689 bp, 13 predicted proteins | sample Subgrocontami54m_FD_11328 | JGI IMG/M metagenome (IMG submission 11328)
CCCGTCGCTGCGCGCCACCCTCTCCCGGAGGGAGAGGGCCGTACAAGCCCTTCTCCCCCAGGGAGAAGGGTGGGGATGAGGGAAAAAGCGTCAAGCGATTACGTAATCCTCAATAAGCCGAGCCAGCCTGTCAGTGTGTGGCCCGATAGCCGCCAACAATCACCGCACCTTGAATACCAGTTTGCCGCGCAGGTGGCGCCCCTCGCTCACCGCATGGGCTGCGGCGGATTGCGATAACGCATAGAGCGTGATCTCGGGGACGCGGACGGCGCCGCTGCTGACCAGTGCGATGATCCGTTCGAGATGCGCGCGGTCGCGAGTTGCCTTCGGACGCAGCGACACGACATCGGCGCGCGGCGAGGCCGGCGCCGCGTTGCCCGAGGCAATGAATGCGGCGCGTCCGCCCGGCCGCAGCACGGCGAAAGAGCGCGTCGCCACCTCGCCGCCGACAGTGTCGAACACCGCGTCGCACCCGGACACCACTTGCGTGAAGTCCTGATTGTTGTAGTCGATGATCTCATCGGCGCCGAGACTGCGCAGGTAGTCGTGATTCCTCGCGCTCGTAGTCGTGATCACGCGGGCGCCGATATGCTTGGAGAGCTGGATTGCGAAGCTGGCGACGCCGCCCGCGCCGCCCTGAATCAGTATCGTTTCGCCGGGCTTCAACTGCAGCGTGTCCTCGATCGAGCATTGTGCGGTGAGGCCGATCAGCGCCAGCGCCGCGCACTCCGCGTGGGTAAGGCTTTGCGGTTTTCTTGCCACGATCGCCGACCGGATTGCGACCTTCTCGGCGTAAGCCGCTTCCCGGTCGACCTCGCAAACGCCGAAGACCGCATCGCCGATCGCGAACTCTTTCACCCCGGCGCCGAGCGCGCTGANGACGCCGGAAAAATCCCGCCCCGGGATGTACGGAAATTCCGTGATCCGGGCATANTTGCCGGTGCGCACTTTCCAGTCGGCGCCGTTGACGCTGGCCGCATGAACATCGACGAGCACCTCGNCCGGCCCGGCAACGGGATCGGCAACGTCGCCATACTGCATCACCTCCGGCCCGCCCTGTTGCATGAAATAAGCTGCTTTCATCGCCTTACGCTCCGCTTGAGGAATTTGTCGTCCCGCACCTTAATCAACCTTGATGTTCGCGTCCTTCACCACCTTGCTCCACTTCGCGAAATCTTCCCTGATGTAGGCGGAGAATTCACCCGGTGTGCTGCCGCGCGCATCGAGCGCAATCGCCGCAAAGCGTTCCTTCACCAGTGGCTGGCTCAACACCTTGAGCGTGGCGGCGTTCAGCTTGCCGATAATTTCGGCCGGCGTATTGGCGGGCGCGAGCACGCCGGTAATGTTGAGCACTTCGTAGTTCTGCACCCCCGACTCGGCCATGGTCGGCACCTCGGGCACCGCCGCACTGCGGGTTTTCGAGGCCACCGCGAGCGCATGGAATTTCCCCGACTTGATGGGACCGACCGAGGTCGCGAGTTGATCGAACAGCAGATCAACGTGACCGGCCATCAGGTCGACGCCCGCCGGCGCCGCGCCCTTGTACGGAATGTGGGTGAACTTTGCGCCGGTCAACGACTGAAACAATTCGCCCACCAGATGATTCGAGCTGCCGGTTCCGCCGGAGGCCATTGTCAGCAAACCGGGTTTCGATTTGGCGAGGACGATCAGTTGCTTCACCGTTTTCGCCGGAACCGACGGATGCGCGACCAGTACGAACGGCGTGAATGCGACCAGGCTGACCGGCGAAAAATCCCTGACCGGGTGATACGGGTTCTTCGGGTACAGGCTGGGCGCGACGCTCACGGTGCTGTTCGATCCCATCAACAGCGTGTAGCCGTCGGGCGGCGCCGTCGGAGGGCGGAGCAGGGGCCCCTTCAAGGGGATGCGACCCCGGAGACGGATGCAACGCCCGCGATTCATCCGACGGCGCTTTCGCCCTGCTCGCGGACGTTCGCATCCCGCAAGCGGGAACCCTGCTCTCTGCTCGCGGGCGCCTTGGCGACCAGGTCGGCGCCGATGGTGCCCCCGGCGCCGGCACGATTTTCAACAATCACGCTCTGGCCGAGTTGCTCGGTCAGTCCCGGGGCGATACCCCGCGCGGAGATGTCGACAGTGCCGCCCGGTGCAAACGGAACGATCAGCCGGATCGGCTTGGACGGATATCCCTGCGCCAACACCGCTGCGCTGAGCATGAATCCCACCAGTATTGTGCAGAGCTTTATCATGATCGTCTCTCCTCAGGTATCAGGTTGCAGTTCGGCAGACCGATCCCGCTCAAACAGCGTAGCACGCCGGGATGTTTCCACTCGATGCGCCCGCCGAATACCGGCTCCCGAACTTCTGATAAACGCGAACGGGACTTTGATCCGTGGACAACGCAATTCGAGTATTATGCCCGCAACATGAGTCTATGCGCCGGAATTTGCATGCACCTGCCATCCGGGCGGCACCGTGCGCCGGCGATTGCCGGGTACCGGTCCGCGGTCAACCTTGACGCGCTCGGCGCGTTTTTCAATATATGGGGCTGACCCGCGAGGATCTCGAAAACGACGTTTTGCGCAAGTCCTACGCGCGCGAAAGGCACGACCTGCCGCTGGTATCCGGGGAAGAATTTCACGCCTCGCTGGAGCGCGTCCTCGCCGGGTGGACGCCCGGACGCGATTTGTGGGTGTTCGGCTATGGCTCGCTGATCTGGAACCCGCTTTTTCATTACACCGAGCGCANNCTCGCCACCGTCCACGGTTTCCACCGCCGCTTTTGCCTGCGCTCACGCACGGGCCGCGGTTCAATCGACAACCCGGGGCTGGTGCTGGGACTGGATTTCGGCGGCTCGTGCAACGGCGTCGCATTCCGCATCGCGGCCGACAAGGCAAGGCACGAACTGACGCTGATCTGGCGGCGCGAAATGACGCTGGGATCGTACGCGCCGCGCTGGGTGAAAACGCGCACCGGCCGCAGACAACTGCGCGCGATCGCGTTTGTCGTCAACCACGCACATCCGCACTACGCGGGCAGGCTGCCGCCCGATGCGCTGATCCGCACGCTCGCCACGGCGCACGGCCGTTTCGGCTCGAGCGCCGACTATCTCTATCAAACCGTCGATTGCCTCGCCGCCCACGGCATTCACGATCCGCACCTCGTCGCATTGCGCGACCAGGTCATGCAGGCGACCGGCGGCGTGCATCACCCGGTCGATTGCCCCGAAGTCGGCGCCTGATCCCGAATCCCATGAATCGGCGCCGGTTTTAAACCCACCCAACGCGCGCAGGTCTCGCGCGTTACGCGGCGGCGTCCAGTGCCTTGCGCAGCGCCCCCGTGACCCGCGACGCTTCGGCCATGATGAACGCAATATCGCTGTTGGTGGTGATGAAGCGTGCGCCTTTGCGAATGAAATCGGCCTGGCGATCGATGTTGCGGTCGCCGCCGACCCCCGGAATTTTCCCGTGTGCCTTGGTAACGGAAATCACGCGGTCGAGTGCCGCAATGTGTTCGGGACTGCCGAACGTGCCCGGCCGCCCCATCGCCGCCAGCAGATCGTTGGAGCCGACATGAATCACATCGACGCCGTCGACCGCGGCGATTGCCTCCACGTTGCGCAGGCCCTCTTCGGTTTCGATCATGCACACCACCAGCGTGTTGTCGTTCAGCGCCGGCACTGCGTCAGCCGTCGATACCGCGCGGTAATCGAAAACAGCATAGCTGCCCGAGACTGAACGCTTGCCGACCGGCGGAAATTTTGCCCGGTCCACCGCCCGCTGCGCTTCGGCGGCGGTGCTGATATCAGGAAATACGATCCCGCTGATGCCGTTATCCAGCAATAGCGAGGTGTCCGGGTCGTCGCAGCTGCGTACGCGGACCAGCGGCGCGATACCGCATCCGAGCGCTGCCTGCGCGATGTGGCCGATGGTTTCCACGTTGAATAGCGAATGCTGGATGTCGATGAAAATGAAATCGTGTCCGCTCGATTTCGCGATGCGGGCGATGTCGCCCGAGCGCGCGAGCCGCACGTTCATGCCCAGCGCCACCTTGCCCGCCTTTAACAGCTCCTTCACCGGGTTCGGAATCGAAACTGCGTTCGCCATGTTTTTTTCCTGCATTGCCACAGGGTCTTGCGCAGCCGGTAGATCCCGGCTGCTTCGCCCTGCATGCGCGGAAAGGGACCGCGGGCGGAAGAGAATTCCACCCGCGTTCCAGACAGGTTCAAGCCATATCAGCGGCCGGCATAGATCCGGCCGTGCGGGCCTAGGCGCCGTGTACCTGGTACGCTTCTTCCTTCTTCCTGCGTATCGCCGGCGCCACCATGGTGACCAGGATCAGAATGCTTGCGATCATGAAGCCAAGACTGATCGGGCGCGTAAAGAACACCGTCGGATCGCCGCGTGAAATCAGCAGCGCCCGCCGCAGGTTTTCCTCCATCAGCGGCCCCAGCACATAGCCCAGGATGAGCGGCGCGGGCTCGAACTCGAGCTTCATCACGACGTAACCCAGGATGCCGAAGGCGGCGACGAGGTAAAGATCCATCGCACTGTTGTTCACGCTGTAGTTGCCCACGGCGCAGAACATGATGATCGAGGGAAACAGGTAGCGATAAGGAATCTTGAGCAACTTAACCCACAGCCCGATCATCGGCAGGTTGAGTACGACCAGCATCAGATTACCGATCCACATGCTGGCGATCAGGCCCCAAAAGAGGTCGGGCTTGGCGGTCATGACCTGCGGGCCGGGCGCGATGCCCTGGATGGTGAGCGCGCCCAGCATCAGCGCCATGGTGGCGCTGCCGGGTATGCCCAGGGTGAGCGTCGGAATGAACGCCGTCTGCGCCGCCGCATTGTTGGCCGCCTCGGGACCCGCGACGCCTTCGATCGCGCCTTTGCCGAAACGCGAGGGATCCTTGGCGATCTTTTTCTCCAGCATATAGCTGGAGAACGCGGAAATCGCCGGCCCGGTGCCGGGCAACGTGCCGAAGAAAGAGCCGACCAGCGTGCCGCGCAAGATCGCGCCGGAGGACATTATGAGATCCTGCTTCGTCGGCATGAGGTTCTTGATGTCCTTGGTGAACACCTCCTGCTTTTCCTCCGTTTCAAGGTTCTTCACGATTTCGGAAATCGCGAACAGGCCCACCGCAACCACGGTAAAGCCGACGCCGTCGCTCAGTTCGGCGATACCGAAAGAGTAGCGCGCCATGCCGGAATTTACATCGGTGCCGATGATGCCGAGCACCAGACCCAGCACCACCATGGCGAGCGACTTCACCATGTCGCCGTGCGCGAGGCAGGCAGCCGCAATCAGGGCCATCAGCATCAGCGCAAAATACTCCGGCGCCCCGAACTTCAACGCCCATTCCGCAAGCGGCGGGCCGAACAGCGCGATCAGCAGGGTGCCGACGCAACCGGCGAAGAACGAGCCGAGCGCGGCGATAGCGAGCGCGGGCCCGGCGCGCCCCTGGCGCGCCATCTGGTAGCCGTCAAGACAGGTCACCACCGAGGCGGTCTCGCCCGGCAGGTTCACCAGAATCGAGGTGGTCGAGCCCCCGTACTGCGCGCCGTAGTAAATTCCCGAGAGCATGATGAGCGCCGGGATCGGCGACAGGTTGAAAGTAATCGGCAGCAGCATGGCGATGGTGACCAGCGGGCCGATGCCGGGCAACACGCCGATCGCAGTGCCGACGAATACGCCGATGAAGCAATAGGCCAGGTTCTGCAGTGACAGCGCGACGGTAAAGCCGAAAATCAGATTATTGAAGATATCCATTGATCACCACCAGAAAAGACGATAGGGCAGCCCGAGACCGTAAACGAAGACGCCGACCGCGAACACCGACATGACCACCGTGAGGATCAATACTTCCTTGATCCTGAATTCATGGCCCCCAAACGAACACGTCAAAAACATCACCACCAGCGCCGGAATCAATCCCCCGCGGTCCATGATCCAGCCGAAGGCCACGAACGCAACCATAATAAACGCCAGCGGCTTCCAGCCCCAGATGCCTTTAACCTTCTCGCCTGACTTGATGCCGCGGATCATCACGTAGGCACCGAATGCGAGGAGTATGCCAGCCAGCACCCGCGGGAAATATCCCGGACCCATGCGCATGGTGCTCCCGAACGGATAGTCGAGCGCCATGTAGAGTGCAATGGCCCCGATGACAGTCAACAGCAGGCCACCGAGGAAATCCTTGTTATTGCGCCAATCGAATTTCATTCACACGCTCCTCAAGACCCGATTGAGTTTCTTGGCTGATCAAGCCATTACGCGCCAATCCCACCTGCCAAGCCCCGAACACTGCCTTTGGAATGCACTTTACGCCCGGCCACTACTACCGTGGCTGCGGAAATAGCGGTGTTATTCTCGTCCGCCTCAGGGCAGGAATCCGCGCCGCGATAAGCTACGCTATCAGCCTCATGCTGTCAATCAAGAGCCTTTTCCAATACAGAATGAGCCTGAGCAGGGGAGCGTGTTTCCAACGCAAAATGAGCCTGAACGGGTAGCGGTGATCGATCATGATGCGAGGCATGGTGATCGATATGAACGACGCACAGTTGCATACGCTCGACCAGTTGCGGGCCTTTCTCAACGGCACCGTGGCAGTCGGTTTTTCGGTGGGCGCCCATGAGCGCTACGGCTTTATTACCCGCATCCTTCGCCGATTTGGCTACGCTCGGCTGCGCCGCGCCGATAAGGGCGTGGTGTTGCGCTTTCTGGGGCGGGTGAGCGGCTATTCGCGTGCGCAGCTCACGCGGCTGGTCGAGCGAGGGCGCCAACCCGGTCCCCTGGTCAAACAGTATCGCGCCCAGCGCATCGGTTTTACGCGCACCTATACCGATGCCGATGTGCTGCTGCTCGCGCACACCGATACCCTGCACGGCACGCTCTCGGGGCCGGCCACCAAGAAGCTCATGGAGCGCGCTTGCAAGGTGTTTGGTGAGCGGGACTACGAACGGCTAGCAACGATCTCGGTGGCCCATCTGTACAACCTGCGTAAGCGCAGCGGCTATCAGCGCCAACGCCGGGTCTGGACCAAGACCCGGCCCGTGAGCCTTCCGATCGGCGAGCGGCGCGCACCCGCGCCCAACCACCGGCCCGGCTACCTGCGCGTGGATAGCGTGCATCAGGGCGATCAGGACGGCGTTAAAGGCCTCTACCACATCAATGCCGTGGACTGCGTGACGCAATACGAAGCGGTGGCCACCTGCGAGCGTATCAGCGAGGCATACCTGATCCCCGTGCTCGAAGAGTTGTTGCAAAGCTTCCCCTTCGTGATCCTGGGCTTTCACGTGGACAACGGCTCAGAGTACATCAACCGCCATGTCGCCGAGTTGCTCAACAAATTGCTGATCGAGGAATTTACCAAATCGCGCTCTCGGCACAGCAACGACAACGCTCAGGTCGAGTCAAAGAACGGCGCCATCGTGCGCAAGCACTTCGGCTACAGCCACATCCCGCAGCGCTTCGCAACGCTCGTCAATGCCTTCTGCCGCGAGCACCTGAACCCTTACGTGAACTTCCATCGCCCCTGCCTGTTCGCCGAAACCATCACCGACGCCAAGGGCCGAAGCCGCAAGCGCTATCCCTACAAACTTATGATGACACCATACGAAAAGCTCAAATCGTTGCCAAAACCAAAACAATTCCTCAAGCCGAACGTCACCTTCGAACATCTCGATGCGCAAGCTACGGCAATGAGCGATAATGCGGCCGCGCAACGGCTGAACAACGCACGCACGGTTCTCTTCAAAACCATTTTTAATCGATCGAAAACCGCCGCCTGAACCAGACTCCAAAACCGCCCCGCTCAGGCTCATTCTTATATTGGAAACTACTCAAGAGCGCGCACATGAGTCCGCCCTTGCCCCCACCCGTGTTACAGCTTGATTCCGAGCAGCTTTGCGGCGGTCTCGCCGAGTATCGCTGCGCGCTCGGCATCGCTCAGGCTCGGCGTGTTGAGCACGTGGTCGACCGACTCGCTCTGCCACGGGTACGGATAGTCGGTGCCCAGGACGATCTGGCTCGCGCCGACTTCCGCTACAAGGTGCCGCAGCGCTTCGGGAGTGAATATCAGCGAATCGAAATAAAGCGACCTCAGATATTCGGTCGGTTTCTTCTTCAGCACGATTTGGGGATTGCATCCCGAGGGAGCGACGCGGCAGCCGTGGTCCGACCGCGGCGCGTAGGACGGCAGGTAACCGCCGCCGTGGGCCGCACAGATTTTGAGTCCCGGAAAACGGTCCAAAGTGCCCTCGAAAATCAGATGCGAGAGCGCAATGGTGGTGTCCAGCGGATTGCCGATAACGTTGGCCAGATGGCCGTTGCCCTTGAAGCGTTTCGCAAGTTCCGGCGTGCTCTGCGGATGGATGAAGATCAAAACGCCGAGTTCTTCCGCCTTCGCCCAGAACGGGTGAAACTTCGGATCTGAAAATTCTTCCCCGGCAACGCTTGCGCCGACGGCTGCGCCGCGCAATCCGAGTTTTTTGACAGCCGCCTCGAGTTGTTGCACAGCCAGGTCCGGAAACTGCAGCGCCACGGACGCGAAAGCGAAACGCTCAGGATGCGCCGCGCAGAGTTCGGCGAGCTTCTCGTTCTGGATTTTGATGACCTGGTCCGCAAGCTCGCGCTCCGCCTTGTACCAGAATGGGTTGATGCTGAGCGCCTCGACGTCTATGCCCTGCTCGTCCATCACGCGGATGCGATCCTGCGCCACGATGACGATTTCCGGCTCCTTTTGATCTTCCAGCTTCTGCCCCATCATGGCCAGCGCCTGCGGTATCACGCAGTGCGCATGAACGTCTATGGTCTTTACGCGGCGGCCATTTACCACTACCTGCCGGCGCCGCCCGCCCGGCTGCGACTGCGCGGTATTCACCACGCTGCACCCGGTAAAGGCTACGCCGGCCACTGCGCGGGCCGCATTCTCGATGAATTCACTGCGAACAGGCATCTTCTACTCCTCGGTTAATTGGCACGCGATGGCTGATATTTCACCACGCGGCGCTTTAATGAAATCGTGAAAAAGGCGGATTATGGCACAGCAATCGCGGGTAACAGGTGCGGCGCGGCTGAAATTTCCGGATTGCACGCGATGACATTTGCCGGCATTTGATGTCGCAATCGCCGTCCCCCGCACGCCAACACACGTGCCCCATCAGCCTGGCTCCATTCCCTTCTTCATGATAACGGGAGCAGCCGCCGGTGCGGTGAGGAATTTGACCAGCGCCCGCGCTGCATCCGGCTCCGGCGCGGCGACATGCAGACCGGCCGAGAAGACGGTGATTTGCTGGATGTCCGCAGGCAGCGGCCCAAGAAGGTCGATTCCGGCGACGGGGAGCAACTCGCTTACCTGCTGGAAACCGATATCCGCTTCGCCCCGCGCGACCACCGCGCCTACCGGTTCGCCCTGCACCTGTTTGATCCTGGCTTTCAATTCATCGGCAATGCCCATGCGCTGAAACAACCCGGCGAGGTAGACTCCGCTGGGGCCGGTGGAATACGCAATCGATCGGGCCGCAAGCAGCGCGCGCTTGACGGCCTCGCCCGAACTGATATCAAGTCGCGGTGCGCCCGCGCGAACGGCAACGCCGACGCCCGATTTTGCGAGATCGACGCGGCTGCCCGGGACTATCCGGCCAAGCGCGGTAAGTTCCTCGATGGCCGCCGCCGCCATGATCACGAGATCGACCGTCTCGCCGTTTTTGATCCGGCTCATGACCTGCACACCCGGAATCCAAATCGTCACAACCTTGTGCCCGCTAGCGCGTTCGAATTGCGGCGCGATTTCGAGATAGGCCTCCTTGAAGGCCGCCGACGACAACACTTTGATTTCAGCCGAACGCGACATGCCTGCCCCCCCTCTTCATCGATTTACTGGATTCTCACGCCTGATTCCGTACCACGCAACCCCACATTGAGGATCACCACCCGGTCGCCAAGCAGCACCACGCTGCCTTTAAGGCGGTTGTCGCCGTTGTCGCTGTATTCGAAATCGTAAGCGCGCTGCAGCTTGAGGCGGCCGTTCTCGTCGCGCGCCGGTTTCAGGCCTGAGATTGCCACGGTAGCATCAAGCAACATCAGTCCCTCCGCGACGCAAACGGCGCGCGCAGCGCGAATTGCCGCTTCGCGGGCTTTCAGGCTGTCGAACCAGAGCCAGGCGAGCCCTCCGATGACGACGAGGCTCGCAATTTCCGGGCCGGGCATGGTAGCGTCTCAAAAAACTTATATGAGAATGGCGTTGAGGGCATTTTAGACTATGCGATCAACGAATCAGCCGGGGTTGCCGGCCTGCTTCGCAAATTTGCGGGTTTAAGTTCGAATCCGGACGAGTGCGCTCGCCCTTCCGGATCGAAATCCTCACTGATAAAGAGGCGCGGCCCCCTGTGGTTGAAGCGGGGTATTCGGGCGTGGCGTTCAGATTTGGAAACGGCGTGTCTGGCAGTAAACTGGCGCGGACGGCCCTTTTTCAACCCCCACAGGAGCCATGACCATGAAACGAATAATCTGGCGGGTATTGATTGTCGTCATCCTGGGAGGTGGCGCCGCCGCTTACTACTACTGGCAGCGGAGCCCGCAGCAGCCCGTGTCGCCGCCATTGCACACGCCGGCGCCACCGGCCCAGGTCAGCGCCAAGCCCGCGATACGCCACCCCGTGGAAACGGCGCCGGCGCAGCCCCTGCCCGTGCTCAGCGGCAGCGACGCCGCGATGTGGGAGGCGCTGGCGGAACTGCTGGGCAAAAAATCGTTGACGCATTTCTTTTATCCGGACGGGATGATCCGCCGCATCGTCGCCACCATCGACAATCTGCCGCGCAAGAAGGCGCCTGTGCGTGTGATGCCGGTCAAGCCGGTCCCGCACCCGTTCGCGCGGATGGGCACGGGGAACAACACGGTCATCAGCCCCGGCAATTCGAAGCGCTATGCTCCTTACGTGACGGTCGCGCAGGCAGTCGATGCCGGCAAGCTGGTTGCGGTCTATACCCGTTTCTATCCGTTATTCCAGCAGGCCTATGAAGAATTGGGGTATCCGAAAGGATATTTCAACGATCGCCTGGTCGAGGCGCTCGACAATCTGCTGGATGCGCCCGACATCAAGGAGCCCATCAAGCTGGTTCAGCCCAAGGTCATGTACGAATTCGCGGATCCCGCTCTTGAAGCGCGCTCGGCCGGGCAGAAAATCATGATTCGGATGGGCAGTGAGAATGCAGCCAAGGTCAAAGCCAAGTTGCGCGAGATCCGGCACGGGGTGACACGCCGTGACCCAAAATCGAATCGCCCCTGATCTCGCAGGCACCAATAAATGGGGGTCGGAATGAATTTCCGCGAAGGCTTCCGCCTTGCCCGCATCGCCGTCAAGCGGGGTTATGACAACGGGTTGTACAGAGACTGTCCCCGGTTTACCTGATTCGGCTCTGGCAAGGTTGGTTTTCGTAGCGCAGGCGCCCCGCCTGCATTCGTTGACGGGGCAGGCGAGACGCCTGCGCTACACCACCGCGCAAGCCGTGGCATAGCCCTCTTCATCACCCGGGTAGGCGCATAGATATTGGCTCTTCAGGTTTTTCGCCTCTCTAAGCCGCCTGCCAAAGCAACAATCGACTCCGCTCCCTGATGTTTACCTGAGGTGCGTTCGAATTCCGGCACGAGTTCGAGATAGGCCTCCTTGAAGGCCGCCGACGCCATCACCTTGACTTCAGCCGCG
>JGI1357J11328_10003088_pt1 | contig 11662 bp, 6 predicted proteins | sample Subgrocontami54m_FD_11328 | JGI IMG/M metagenome (IMG submission 11328)
CGTGGTGGTGGCCGAGGGCGAGAAACTGCTGAAAAGCGACGATGTCGGCTTGAATCGCCGGGTTGCTGGCCTCGGCTTGTGAGAGCACCAGACGCAGCGTGTCGTTGCCGGAGCCGCCGTCGTATTTGTCTTTGTCGGCGCGGGCGGGATTATCGGCCAGGCGATAGACTAAGACGTCGTTGCCGCCTCCAGCGTCGACATGATCGTTCCCCGCGCCGCCATCGATGATGTCGTCGCCGCTGCCGGCTTCGATGTCGTCGTTGCCCGCGCCGCCAGAGATCGTATTGTCGCCGCCGCCGACCTCGACGTGATCGTTGCCGTCGCCGGCGTCGATGAAATTGTCGCCCTTGCCGGCCTCGATCTTGTCGTTACCGGCACCACCGAAAATCGTGTTGTTGCCGTTGCCGACCTCGACGTGGTCGTTCCCCGCCCCGGCGTCGATAAAATTATCGCCCTTGCCGGCCTCGACGTGATCATTGCCGTCGCCGGCGTCGATGAAGTTATCGCCCTTGCCGACATCGATATCGTCGTTGCCGGTGCCCGCGTAGATCGTGTTGTCGCCATCGCCGACCGTGATCTTGTCGCTGCCGGCGCCGGAATTGATATAGTCGTCGCCATTGAAACCTTGGATTTGATCGTCTTTCGTGGTCCCGATGAGGATGTCGCTGCTATTGGTTCCTTTAATTTTAAGACCGCTAGCCATCGTATCCTCCTGCAAGGTACAGCTCGAAGCCCAACGCTAGGTGCCTGAAACTAGCGTTTCCACGTATCTTTGGGATAATCTAGACCAGGATTTCCGGCAAATCCGCCTAAATTTTGATCTCGATTCATTTTGAAACGAATCGGGAATGGCGCCAATCATCGCTTCATCGGGAATCCGCGGACGGTCCGGGGCGGCCCGCCGGCCGTTCGACCGCATCGGCCCAGAAATCGGGGCCGGTCAATCATCCAAGACGGTCAATCATCCAAGACGGTCAATCATCCAAATTGAAGATGATCGGGGGTCAGCCCGAACTGATTTGTGGCGGTATCGACGACCACCGGATCGGGGCCGCCATCCCGCGGTTGAGCCGCATCCGCCGCCGACGGCGCGGGAGTGCCCGAGTCGATCGAGGCCAAAAACTGGTTCAACGAGGTCTGAAACATCAGGTCGATCAAACTATCCCCGCTCAAATCGACGGTGGCGAGCTGACCCGGCTGAAAATCGCCGCCGAAAGCCGCGACCTGTTGCGGGACGAGCAAGCTGCTGCCGGTGGAGGCGGACACCCAGACCTGGTTGCTATTGTCCCGGAAGATCAGGTCGGCCGCGCCGTTGCCGGTCACATCGCCGTAATGCACCTGACCCGCGACAAAGTCGTTTCCGAGTTGGGCCGCGACCTGGGTCCACGCCTGGCCTGGGGCGAAGCCGATCCCGGTCGACAGCGATACCCAGAAGCGGTTGTCGACGCCCTGGTAGATCAAATCGGCCCGCCCGTCGCCGTTCATGTCGGCGTATTGCGCCTCGCCGGCGATAAACCCTGGGCCGCCGTGGGTGGCCCAAATCTCGCCCTGGGCAAAGCTGGTGCCGTTTGACAGCGATACCCAGAATCTGTTGTCGAGGCCCTGATAGACCAGATCGGCCTTGCCATCGCCGTTCAGATCGGCGTATTGCGCCTCGCCCGCGATAAAACCCGGGCCGCCGTGGGTGGCCCAAATCTCGCCCTGGGCAAAGCCGGTCCCGGTCGACAGCGACACCCAGAAGCGGTTATCGACGCCCTGGTAGATCAGGTCGGCGTTGCCGTCGCCGTTCGGATCGGCGTATTGCGCCTCTCCGGCCATGAAGCCCGGGCCGCCGTGCCGCGCCCACTCCGTCGTCGATGAAAAGCCGGTGCCGGTCGAGACCGATACCCAGAAGCGGTTGTCGACACCCTGGTAGATCAGGTCGGCGTTGCCGTCGCCGTTGATGTCGGCGTATTGGGCCTCGCCGGCCATGAAACCCGGGCCGCCGTGCTGAAACCACTCCGTGGTCGATGAAAACCCGGTGCCGGTCGACACCGACACCCAGAACTTGTTGTCGAGGCCCTGAAAGATCAGGTCGGCCTTGCCGTCGCCGTTGATGTCGGCATATTGCGCCTGGCCGGCGATAAAGCCGCCGCCGTGCTGAAACCATTCCTGGGGCGTGCTGAACGCGGGGATCGTGCTCGGCGGCTTGGCGCCTGCCAGAGCCGCCTGGACCGCGCGGTCGGCTTGGATCAGACCCGATCCGGTGGCCTTGTCGTAGCCGGTATCGAATCCCGTAGTGTCGGGGTTGTCCATGTCGATCGCGGAAGCCTGCAGCAATGTCCGAATGTCGGCGGGGGTCAGCGCGCTATTGGCCTGCAGCATCAGCGCCGCGACCGCCGCCGCGTCGGGGGCCGCGGCCGAGGTTCCGTAGAAATTGGGAAACCCGGTGCCGTCGGTATCCGACCCGAAGAACGTTGTGTCGCCGCCATCCGCCGCGGTGAAGGCAACCGACTGGCGCGTCACCGGGGTGGCCAGGCGGTTGCCGTTCTTGTCGAAATCGACGCGGGTCGGCCCGGTCGACGAGAAGCCCTCGACCACCGGCGGGCTGGTGCCGTAGGCCGGGGTGTCGCCATAATACGCGGCGCCCACCCCGATCGCGCCGGCCGCGGCGGCATGCCCGAACACGCTGCCGTCATTGGCGTTGGCGACCGCGGCGAAGCTGGCTCTGCCGGAATTGTCGAGCGCGATCAGTTTCATGTCGACCGGCGCCGCGCCGGAATACAGGCCGATCTCGACCCGGTAGGTCCCCGGGGACAGGCTGACGATCTCGAACGGATCGCGGCCGATATTGTTGGCGACCGAGCTGAAGAGCTGGTTGCTGGTGTCGAACACGAAGAGGTCGACATCGCTGGCGGCGCCCGGCCCCCCCGCCGAGGCGGCCGGCTCGCTCCATTGCAATTCCAGTTGGGTGGCGCGGCCGAGGGTCAGTTGCAAGGTGGTCTGGCCGGCCGCGAACGCGTGCAGTTCCTCGAGATAGCCGGCGATCGTCACCGCCGTGCCGCTATCGACAAAAGCGTGCTCGTAGCCCTGGTTGGCGTTGTTGCCGGCCGACGAAAAATAGGCGACGCCGGCGGCGACGGCCTGGTCGACCGCCTGGGCGATGACGCCGTCCTGAAACGCCGGCTCGGCGTAGTAGATCAGATCGTCGACGATGATCTTGGCCCCGGCGTTGACCAGGGCGGTGATGTTATTGGCGAACCCTGCCTGGCCGACAAATCCGGTGGCGAACTGGATCGCGGCGCCGGGCGCGAGGTCGTGGATCAGCTGGGCCATGCCGCGGCCTTCGTCGGTGCCGCCGGAGAAATCCTGCAGGATGCTGGTCTGGCTCGGCAGATCGCCGCTGGCGATGTCGCTCGCCATCGTGTCCGAGTTGCTCGACGTGTTGAAGCTGTCCGAAATGACACCGATCTTGATGCCGGTGCCGTCGACGCCATAGGTCGAGCGGGCGAGGTTGGCACGTTCCGCGATGTCCGCCTGGGTGGTGACCCGCCCGGCGCCGGTCGCCCCCATCGCCGCATAGGCAAAGGCGATTTCGGCCAGCCCGGCCAGCGCCTCGATCGCATCGACCGGCAGCAACCCCGACGCCACCGCGCCAAAGCTCGACCCGTGGGTCAGCCCGATCGCCTCCAGCACCGGCAGCAACCCCGCGCCGTCGCGGTCCGCGGCGGTCACGTCGACGACGACGTAGTTTCCATCCGGGGTAACGGCGCTGTCTTGCGCGTCGGCCGACGCGCCGAGCGACAAACTCGCCAGCCGGGTGTCGAGCTTGCCCAGCGCCCCGGTCTTCTGCGCGCCCATCACCGCCGCCAGCCCGTCCGCCGGATCGAAATCGGCGGCGCTCGGCTCGGAAAAGCCGATGTAGCTGGGTAGGTCCGAAGAGCGCTCGCTCATCAACGCTCCGATCGCGGGTCCATAACCCGATACGGGGAAAACCCTATCGGGGTTCTATGACCACTACGCAAAAAAACGATACACGGCTCATGATGGTCGCCATTTGTCGGCCTCGGGCTCCGCCGGCACCAGAGACAAAGGGCGCGAGCTTGCCGGGTCAACCTCGCAGGAACGCGTTCATGTCGGGGGTGGCGAGCGAGGTCTCGATATAGTCGAACGTGCCGTGTTCGCGTACCTCCTTCGCCGCGCTCAGCAGCCCGGTCATCGCCGCGCGATACAGCGAGGTCGCCAGGCTGATACGCTTGACGCCGGCTGCCGCCAGGGCCGCGACGGTGAACGACTTGCCCCTGATCCCAACCATGAAGTTGAACGGCCTGGTCGTCGCCGCGCACACCGCCCGCACGGACTCCAGGTCGGGCAGCCCCGGCGCCATCAGCGCATCTACTCCCGCCGCCTCGTAGGCTTGCAGCCGCTTGATGGTGTCGTCCAGGTCCGACCGCCCCCGCAGGAAATTCTCGGTTCGTCCGGTCAACGTGAACGGGAACGGCAGCGCCCGCGCCGCGGCGACGGCCGCCGCTATCCGCGCCGTGGCGTGGCCCAGCTCGAAGATCGGCGCGTCCGGATTGCCGCTCGCATCCTCGATCGAGCAGCCGACGAGCCCGGCCTCCGCCGCCAGCCTGATGGTCTCCGCGACAATCTCGGGCGCGTCTCCGAAACCCTTCTCCAGGTCGGCCGAGACCGGCAGGTCGGTGGCATCGCAGATCACCCGCGCCTGGGCCAATGCCTCTTCGCGCGTCACCTTGCCGTCGCGCCGACCGAGCAGACCCGCCGAGGCGCCGCTCGATGTCGCCAGCGCCGCGAAGCCCAGCCCGGCCATCATCCGCGCCGATCCGCCGTCCCATACATTGGCGATGACGAACGCGTCTCGCGCCTCATGCAGCGCGCGGAACCGTGCCGCCTTGTCGGTCTGGGTCAAGGCCATGCCGTGCCTCCATCTATGAGCCGTCGCTCGCGGTTAAACATGGGCCGATGACGCCGCCGCCGCCAGGATCATCCCGGATGCCTTTTCGCCGATCATGATCGACGGCGCGTTGGTGTTGCCCGAGGTCAGCGTCGGCATGATCGAGGCATCGGCGACGCGCAGCCCCTCGATGCCGCGTACACGAAGCCGGTCGTCGACCACCGCCATCGGGTCGGAGCCCATCTTGCAGGTGCCGACCGGATGGTAGGTGGTTTCAGCCGCCTTTTTGACCCAGTCCAGGATTTCGTCGTCCGTGGTCCGGTCCGCGCCGGGCGCGACCTCCGTCACCCGCAGCGGCGCCATCGCGGGCGCGGTCATCACGGCGCGGGCGATCCGGACGGCGCGCACGGTAATCTCGGCGTCGATCGGAGACGACAGAAAGTTGAAGTTGATCGCGGGCGGTCGGCCTGGATCGGCCGAGACGATGTGGATGTGTCCCTTACTCTCCGGACGCATCGGGTGCGCGTAGCAGGTCATGCCGGATTGGCGGGAGATCCTCGGTCCCTTTGGGCCTGGCTCGGTCAGCATCGGGACCCACCCCAGCATTACATCCGGCGCATCGAGGCCCTCGCGGGAACGGACAAAGGCGCGCATCGGCGCGCCCACCATGGCGAGCATGCCTTTTCTCAAGAGCGCGTAGCGCAACGCCTGCCGCACGAGACCGAGGCCACGGCCCCTATCGTTGAAGGTGACCCCTTTCCGGCCGATGGACCACCGTGTCCGAGGCGCGTAATGGTCGCGCAGGTTCTCGCCGACGCCGGGCAGGGCATGGCGCACCTCGATGCCGAGATCGCGCAGCCGCTCCGGCTGGCCGATGCCCGACAATTCCAGCAATTGCGGGGAATTGATCGTTCCGGCGCTGACCACGACTTCGCCCGCCGCGCGGGCCTCGCGCATCGTGCCCCCCACGGAATACCGAACACCGGCGCAACGCTTGCCGTCGAGCGTCAAAGACTCGGTCAACGCGCCGGTCTCGATCGCCAGATTCGGGCGTTTGCGGATCGGGTCGAGATAGCAGCGGGCCGTGCTCATCCGGCGGCCTGACGCTATCGTTGCCTGGCTCATGGCGATGCCGTCTTGGCTGGCACCGTTGTAGTCGGGATTGTGCGTGATCCCGACCTCGCCCGCCGCCTTGATCAGCGTGGCGAAGATCAGGTCGCGGGGTTCCGGATTGGTGACGCGAAGCGGGCCTTCCCGGCCGCGAAAACCGCCGTCGCCACCGGCTTCATAGCTTTCCATGCGCTTGAAGAAGGGTAGAACCTCCTCGTAGCTCCAGCCCTGGTTGCCCATTTGCGCCCAGGTATCGTAGTCCTGCGCCTGGCCGCGCACGAAGGCCATGCCGTTGATCGAGCTGGAGCCGCCGAGCATCTTGCCGCGCGGCACCGGAATCCTGCGGCCGTTGGTGTTTGCCTCGGGCTCCGATGAATAGAGCCAGTTGGCCGCGGGATTGGTGATCAGCCGGGCGGAACCGACCGGAATGAACGACCAGGGATGACTGGCCGGCCCCGCTTCCAGCAGCAGCACACTGTTGCGCGGGTCCGCCGAGAGCCTGTTGGCGACGACCGAGCCGGCGGATCCGGCGCCGACAACGATGTAGTCGTAGGTTTGCATATCGCTAGTGTCTCCCACGGATCGGACAGACCTGGTCCGATCCTGTACCGGTCCAACAAAAAACTGTCCCGCCCGGGCGGCGCCAAGGCGGGACAAGAAGAGGCGATACCGGCAACCCCTACCGAAATTCACCGACCTCCTGCCAGACGCTCGCGACCGCCTCTCGGGCGGCCTTGGCCATCAACCCGCTGTCGTTGGCGATCGTGGTCAGCCGGAAGCCCATTCGGATCATGCGCGCCGCGTAGGCCGGAACGCCGCAGTGGATGCCGGGATAAATCCCGCGCTTCCGGCATGCGACGAGCAGCCGCTCGTACATACCAAGCTGCTCGGCGTCTTCGCTGTCGAGCTTGGGCGTTTTCCCGAGCGAGAAGGCCAGATCGCTCGGGCCGACATAAATCGAATCGATGCCCGGCACATCCAGGATGGCGTCGATATTCTCCACCGCCTCGCGCGTCTCGATCATCGGGATGACCAGGATTTCGTCGTTCGCGGTCGTCTGATAATTGCTGGCGGCGCCGTACATCGCGGCGCGGATCGGCCCGTTGCTGCGTTGTCCCTGCGGTGGGTAGCGGCAATAGGAGACGAGCGCCTGGGCCTGTTCGCGAGTGTTGACCATCGGGCAGATGATCCCATAGGCGCCGCCGTCCAGCGCCTTCCCGATGATGCCGGGCTCGTTCCAGGGCACTCGCACGAGTTTCGTCACCGGCAGCCGGTCCATCGCCTGGAAGCACTGGACCATCGTCTGGTAATCCTGCACGCCGTGCTGCATGTCGACGGTCACGCTGTCCCAGCCGCACTGAGCCATGACCTCCGCCGAGAACCCGGAAGGGATCGCCAGCCACCCGTTGACCGCCGCCTTGCCGGCTTTCCACCTTTCCTTCAGCTTGTTCTCAGCCATGGTGCTTCCTTTCGGTTATCGTTCGATCTCGCCGCGCTGTCGCACAGGGGCTAGGACCCGGCACCCTAGCAAAGCATCGCCGAGGGCAATAGCCGCCGGCGAGCCGGCGGGAAGCGATCACGGCCGCTTCAGCCGGATATCCTCAAGCGGCGCCGCCCAAGGGAAGGAGGTGATCTTCTTGAGCGAAACCTCCTCGACGCGCGGTCCGACCCCGGTCGCCCAGAAGTAGTCGTAGATCGGCGCGAACCGCGTCCGCTCGTGCAGGATCTTCTGGATCTGGTGCAGCATTGTTTCGCGCTTCGCGGTGTCCGTTTCGGTGAGCTGCTTGGCATAAAGTTCATCGACATCGGGCCAGCCGCCATAGGCGTAGGTGCCGCTGCTCGGCACGTTCTCCGAAATGCGGGTCGAGGCGTTGCCGTATATCGCGATGGTGCAAAAGCACACGCCCTTGAGCTTCTTTGCCTGGAACGCGGAGAAAAACGCGGCCCGTTCCATCGTCCGCAACTTCATCCTGATGCCGACGGCGCCGAGGAAATTGACCGCCGCCTCGCCGACGTTGAAGTACGGCGGTATCGGGGTCAGATCGCCGCCGTCGAACCCGTTCGGATAGCCCGCTTCGGCCAGAAGCTTCTTTGCCTGAATCGGATCGTACGGGTCGGGCTCGATCGGCAGCGCCAAATCCATGCCTTTCAGAATGATGCTGCCGTTGGGCTGGGACGCGCCGAGCGTCTCGGCCTCGCTGAGCGCCTTGCGGTCGATCGCGAGGCTCGCGGCCTTGCGCACGCGCTGGTCGGCCCACGGCGATTTCGGGTCCCACATGTCGAAGAAGTCGAGATGATGGGTGCCAATGCCTCCGGAGAACGCGAGCTTCAGTACCGGGTCGTTTTTGATCGACTCGCCGAGCTGTCCTTCCATGAGATAGGCGACATCCGTCTCGCCCCGTTTCAGCATCGCGAGGCGGGTAGTTGCTTCCGGGATGCTCTGGAACACGATGCGTTTGACCGACGGCACCTTGCGCCAGTAGTCCTCGTTCGCCTCCATCACCAGTTCGATGCCGGGCTTCATGCTGACGAATTTGTAGGGACCAAGGCCGATCGGATGCTTCTTGAAGCCGTCCGGGCCGACCTTCGCGAAGTAATTCTTGGGGGTAATCCAGCCGGCGGCGCTCGCGAACGTGCCGTAGAACGCCATGAAGTCCGGCCAGGGCCCATTCAGCACGAACTTCACCGTGTGCGGATCGACGACAACGACTTCCTTGACCTTCTGCTTGAGCTGCGCCCCCTTCGCGCGCTCGAAGCTGAATTTCACGTCCTCCGCGGTGAACGGGTCGCCGTTGTGGAATTTGAGGCCCTTGCGCAATTTGAATTCGTAAACGAGCTTGTCCGGGCTCTCGGTCCAGGATTCGGCGAGGCTCGGCGCCATGCGGTTTCCGGGCATCGGCTTTACCAGCGCGTCGTGCAGCGCATACAGCATCCAGAACGACGTGAGAAAACCCGGGGTCGTCTCCCCCGGATCGAGCCAGGCCGGTGCGACGGTCACGTAAACCGCGAACCGCATCTCGCCTTCGGGTTTGGTCTGCGCCGCCGACGAGCCCGCGCCGCCAGCCGACATGACCAGGCAGAGGATCGCGGCCGCGGCACGCTTCCGCCAAATATTCATCACCGTTGTTCCTCCCCTCGGGCTGATTGGTCGCGGTCGACGCGCATCAGGCGTCAATCGCATGCCAGCGCGGTAACATCCCACCGAGCCCGGCGACAATACAGCAGGATTGCGTGCGGCCGATGCACGCCACGTACATCCAGCCCGCCGTTCGCCGGGAGATCGATGATTCGCGGACCATTTCTTGCTCCCACGGTCGACCTATCTAGGCCGCGATCGCCGGAATAATGCTAGAACGCACCGGTCAATATCGTGGAGACGGCTATGCGCGCGGTTTGGTACGACCGGCAGGGAGCGGCGGACGAGGTTCTGGTCCGCGGCGAGCTGCCGACGCCCGAGGCCGGACATGGCGAGGTGCGGGTGCGGCTGGAAGCCTCCGGCGTTAACCCGTCGGACACCTACCGGCGGCGCGGTCCGCCGGCGATGGAATATCCGCGGGTCGTGACCAATAGCGACGGCGCCGGCGTGGTCGACCAGATCGGTCCCGGCGTGCCCGAGCGCTGGCTGGGAAAACGAGTCTGGCTCTACAACGGTCAGCGCAACGGCCGCTGGCAAGGGACCGCGGCGGAATACATCGCGCTCTCCAGCGATCTGGTCACCGAACTTCCCGATCATGTCTCGTTCGCGGAGGGGGCGACCTTGGGTGTCCCCGGCATGACCGCCCATCGCAGCGTATTCGTCGCCGGGCCGGTCCAGGGCAAGACCCTGCTCGTGACCGGCGGCGCCGGGGCGGTCGGCCATTACGCGGTGCAGCTTGCCACCTGGGCCGGGGCGAGGGTGATCGCCACCGTCAGCTCGCCGGAAAAGGCGGAACGCGCGCGCGCCGGCGGCGCCGCGCAAATCATCGACTATCGGCGCGAGGACGTCGCCGCGCGCGTCCTCGCGATCACCGATGGGATCGGCGTCGACCACATCGTCGAGGTCGATTTCGGCGGGAATCTCGCCGCTTCCCTGCATTGCGTGCGGGTCAACGGCAGCATCGCCATCTACGCTACCAATGGCGACCGGGAGCCTCGGGTGCCGGTACGCGACTTGATGCAGAAAAACCTCTCGGTCTACTCGATGTCGCTCGCCGGCGTTCCCCATGCGGATCGCCGTCGGGCACAGTCCGATATCGCCGGCTGGACCGCTTCGCCGGGGCGAATCCTGTCGGTGGCCGCCCGCTTCCCGCTGTATGAGACCGCCGCGGCGCACAAGGAAGTCGAACGCGGCGGCAAGATCGGCACGGTCGTCGTCGAGCCCCAAATTTGAGCGCTGGTTCGCGGCTGATCCCTGCCTACGCCTTCGCGGGGGTGACGGGTCGGCTGTTTGCGGCGGCGTGATCGCAAGGTTTATCCAGGCAGCGGGAATACATCATGGAGCACCAACCCTCAGTGCCGCGTAAATGGGACGTCGAAGCGGATGTCGTCGTCGTCGGATTCGGGGCGGCGGGGGTGGCCGCTGCCGTCGCCGCCCACGAGCAGGGCGCCGAGGTCGTTATCCTGGAGAAAGCGCCGGAAGGTCAGGAAGGCGGCAACACGCGAGTTGCGGGCCAGGGGTATCTGAATACCTCATCGGTGGAGCAAGCCGTCGCCTATCTCACCGCGTTGTGCGGGCCTTACACCGTGCCGGAGACCATGGTCAGGGTATGGGCCGAGGAGATGGGACGGAACAACGCTTGGCTCGAGAGCCTCGGCGGCGATCCGCAGGAGCACCAGCATCCGCCGGTCGGGATCGAATTCCCCGATCTGCCCGGCTCGGACTGCGTGCACAAATTCCACGATGGCCCCACCTATGGCTATTCCTACACCTGGAAACTGTTCGAGCGCCTGGTCAAGCAACGCCCTATCCCGATCCTCTATGAAACCCCGGGCAGAGACCTCATCCAGCACGACACCACCAAGGAAATTCTCGGGGTGCGCGCCGTGCAGGGGCAGGGATCGATCGCGATCAAGGCGCGCAAGGCGGTGGTACTGACTTGCGGAGGCTTTGAAAACAACCAGGAAATGATCCGCGATTACCTGCCCGGAATCCCCTACTGCTACACCTCCGGCACGCCGTACAACGAAGGCGACGGGATCGCGATGGCGATGTCGGTCGGCGCCGATCTGTGGCACATGAACAACTACGCCGGCCCCTCGATGGCCCTGAAGGTCCCGGAAATCCGGACCAGTTTTTCGATGCAGGCATTGCATTACAGCAAGGAAACGCCGGGCGGCATGATCGTGGTGGGTCCGGACGCTAGGCGTTTCACCGACGAAAAGTACAAGACCCGACACGGGAAGGTTCCGGTGAACGGACGTTGGCTCCCGTTATCGGTGCCGTGCCCGATGTTTCTGATCTTCGACCACACGCTGTTCTCCGCCGGCCCGCTCTACGACAAGCATCCGAGCCACGGCTGGACGCAAATCATCGAGCGCTACGATTGGAGCGAGAACAACAGCGCCGAACTGGCGAAGGGCTGGATCAAGACCGCCGACAGCGTCGCTTCCCTGGCCGCGATCCTGGGGCTCGATCCCGCCACGTTGGTGGACACCGTCCGCCAGTGGAACCGGTACTGC
>JGI1357J11328_10003122_pt1 | contig 11582 bp, 10 predicted proteins | sample Subgrocontami54m_FD_11328 | JGI IMG/M metagenome (IMG submission 11328)
CCCGACGGCAGAGTTCGATCCCGCCTACGCGCGGCATCCCCAGGTCGGAGAGGATGAGGTCCGGCGGCCGCGCGGCCACCTCGTCCAGGGCAGCCTGCCCATCAGGGACCGCCACGCACTCAAACCCGAGGTCCTCCAAGAGGGCCTTGATCAGCTCGCGCATGTCCGGGTCGTCCTCGGCAATGAGGATCCGTCGTCGGACCATGGCCTCCTCCTTCCGCCAGGCAACACCTTCCGCGTGCTGCAGGCGCAAGCATAGCACAGCCAGAGCGGCTCCCCACCAGGGACAAACGAACAAAGACGTATCAAGGAACTTGGGGGTACACCGCGCAGCGTTTCCCGCATGCCTCTCAGCCCCTTGGTTCCTCTCCTCCTCGTGCCCCCTGTTGCCTGGAGGGCAAGAGCCGGCGGAGCGTTTCGTGGAGGGCTTCAATGTCCAGCGGCTTCGTCAGGTAGGCGTCACAGCCGGCCGCTTCCGCCCGGGCCTCGGTACCCCGCATGGCGTCGGCCGTGAGGGCAACGACCGGGATGCCGGCCGTGGCGGGATCCGCCTTGAGCCGCTGGGTGGCCTCGTACCCGGTCATGCCGGGCAGATGGAGATCCATCAGGATCAGGTCGGGCCGCTCGCCCGCCGCGAGGCGCAGGCCGGCGTCGGCGGAGGTCGCCGTGAGGACCTCGCAGCCTGCCTGTTCCAGCAAGACGACTGTGAGTTCGAGATTGACGGCATTATCCTCGATCACCAGGACCCGCGCGGCCACTGCTCTCCTCACTCAAATCCCTTCGGTGGTTCGATGGTTCGGTGGTTCGCGGACCGACCGAACACCCGAACTACCGAACACCCGAACGCTTTTTATTCCTTCCCATTCACCAGTTGCCGGAACACCCCCACGATCCGGCGGTCCCACCATCCCCTCCGGGTTTCGTCCTCGAGGGTTTCCAGCGCCACGGCCTTCGACAGGGCCGCGCGGTACGGGCGGTCCGTGGTCAGGGCGTCATAGACATCCACCACCTGGAGGACCCTGGCCGTCACGGGGATCGCCTCCCCCCGCAGGCCATCCGGGTAGCCCGACCCGTCTTGTCGCTCGTGGTGCGAGCGGATGATGGGCAGGACCGCCTGGAGCGACCGGAGGGGCCGGCAGATCTCCTCCCCGATGACGGGGTGGCGGTGGATGATCTCGCGCTCCGCGGGCGTCAGCGGCCCCTTCTTCAACAAGATGGCGTCGGGGACGGCCACCTTCCCCAGATCGTGCAGGTACGCCCCGCACCGTAAGGCGATCAGGTCCCCTTCGGGAACGCCCAGCGTCCGGCCCAGCGCAACGGCGTAGTCGGTCAGGCGCTCGCAGTGCCCCTCGGTGTAGGGGTCCTTGGCCTCGATGCTCCGCCCCAGGGCGCAGAGCACCGCCTCGGCGTGCTCCAGCTCGTCAATGAACGCCTTCATCCGGAGGAGGGCGCGGATCCGGGCCCGGAGCTCCCCCTGGCTGAAGGGCTTCCCCAGGAAGTCGTCGGCGCCCGCCTCGATCCCTTCGACCTTGTGCTCCTCCCCGATCCCGGTGATGAGGACCACGGGAATCAGCCGCGTGGCCGGGTCCGCCTTCAGCCGCCGGCAGAGGTCGAACCCGCTCAGGCCGGGCATGACCACATCGGAGAGGACGAGGTCTGGCGGCCGGGCGGCGATGGCGGCCAGGGCCGCCTCCCCGTCGGGCACCGCCTGCGCCTCGTACCCGAGATCCTGGACGAGGCCGACCAGCAGCTCGCGCATAGACGGATCATCATCGGCGATGAGGATCCGGGCCTTCCGCTCCCGGCGCTCTGCGTCTTCCCCTGGACCCGACATGACCCGATCCTTTACGCTACCAAGAGGCATCTGGGAGAAGTCCTTGCCTCTCTCCCAATCGGATGCTAAAGTTTTTATGATTTGAACCAAGGAGGACGAGGTCATGCAACGTGTCGTCCGCGTCGTTTTCGAGCAGGGAGTGTTGAAACCGCTCACACCGCTCCGACTCAAGGAGAGGGCCCACTTCGTGGCTACCCTTTATCCCGAGGCGCAGTGGCGAGATGAGTTCGAGCGTTTGCGTCGTCGGATGCGAGTCCTGACACGAGGAGTCCCGCAGGCCGAGATCGAGACCGACATCACCCGGGCGCGTGCCGAAGTGAAGGCGAAACGCCGTGCGGCCCAGCGCTCTGCTTGATTCGAACGTATGGGTCTCTGCCTTCCTCAAACCTGACGGTCCTCCCGGGCGAGTTGTCGCAGCGCTCCTCCGAGGCGATTTCACCGTAATCACTTCGCCAGCCCAACTCATAGAAATCACTGATGTCTTGAGCCGCCCCAAGCTGCGGCGTCGCTTCGGGTTTTCCCCCGGCGATGTGCAAGCGTTGGTGGGTCTCATCGCCGAGAGAGCAATCCTCGTCTCGATTCCGCGCGCATTGAGATTGTGCCGAGATCCCGATGACAACGACATTCTCGAGGCTGCCATTCTCGGCAAGGCACGATACCTGGTTACGCGAGACGATGACTTGAAGCGAGACCTCGACCTTGTGCACATTGCCCGGGGGCATGGCGTATACGTCGTGTCCGTAGCACAGTTTCTCAAGCGCCTCTCACGTCAGCGGCGTCGCTAAGTCCTTCTGGCCAGAATTACGGTGACGTATTGTCTCGGCGCAACTTTTCGATCCCCTCTCGCCATCCAGGGAGAGGGAGCAGAAATGAGTGTCACCGTATTTGCGTTCCGCAGCACGAAGGTTTCGGCGGGGACTCTCGCCGGTCGGCGTTCGTCGAATATACAACTGCCTGCCCTGGCCCCTCCCCGGCGGACAGCCGAACGCCTTACTCGTCCGGCGAGATTGCCGAAGGCTCCCCTTCTTCCCCACCGGCGAGCTCACGCCACACGAGGAGGCCGTTCACGGTCTCCACGAGGATTCGGGCGGACACCGGCTTGGCCAAGAACTCGTTGGCCCCCAGGGCCAGGGCCCTGTCGGCGTGGATCTGGTCCGGCCCGGTGAGGACCAGGACCGGCAGGGCCCGGGTCGCCTCGCTTTCGCGTACCTGTCTTAGGATCTCCCAGCCGTCCCCCCCGGGCAGGCCGATGTCCAGGACGAGGAGGTCGGGCGGGTTCGCGTCCAATGCGGCGAGGGCCTGGGCCCCGCTCCGGGCCGGTTCCACCGCGTAGCCCGCTCCCCCCAGGACCGTGCCCAGGCTCTCCAGGATGGGCGCCTCGTCCGCGACCAGCATGACGCGCTTCCGCCGGAGGGCCTCGAGGTGGGGGAGCCGCACGACGAAGCGGGCACCCTGCCCCGGCCCCGCGCTCTCGGCCCAGACGCGGCCGCCGTGTAGCTCAACGAGCTGGCGGACCAGGGCCAGGCCGAGCCCGGCCCCGCCATACTTCCGGGTATCCGACGAGTCAACCTGCTCGAAGCCTTGGAAGATCCGTTCCAGGTCTTCGGGCTTGATGCCGATCCCGGTGTCCTCCACCTCGATGACGACAGAAGGCAGTAGGCAGCCGGCAGAAGGCAGTACGGATGCGTCTGCTGCCTGCTGCTCGCCGCCTTCTGCTTTCTGCTTTGTGCTTTCTGCCTTCTGGTAGACGCGGAGCGTGATCCTCCCTCCCTCGGGCGTGAACTTCACGGCGTTGCCGATCAGATTGGCGAGGATCTGGGTCAGCTTGGCGCGGTCGGCGACCACAAAGGGCAGCCCGGGGTGCAGCGCGGTGGACACCGTGAGCCGCTTCTGGACCGCCTGCACCCGGACCATGCCCAGGAGCTCCTCGACCATCGGGCCCAGGAGAACCGGCTCCAGATGAAGGTCTTTCTTCCCCGTCTTGCCCTGGGAGAGGTCCAGCATGTCCGTCACCAGGTCAAAAAGCCGTTTGCCCCCGGCGTGGATATGGCCCAGGTAGTGGGCCTGCTTGGACGTAAGGGGTCCCGCAGTCCCCTGCTGGAGGAGCTGGGTGAAACCCAGGATGAAGTTGAGGGGCGTCCGGAATTCATGGGACATGTTGGCCAGGAACTGCGCCTTGACCCGCAGCGCCTCCTCCAGTTCAGCCGTTCGCTCCCGGACCCGGACCTCCAGGGTGGCGGCGTGCTGCCGGATCGCTTCATAGAGCCGGGCATTCTCGATGGCGATGGCCGCCTGGTCGGCGAAGGATGTCAGATACGCCACCTCGTCTGGAGTGTAGTGGCGGGGAGCAGTTGTATCGAAGGTGAGCACCCCTAGAACCTCGTCCCGGATCTTGATCGGTAGGCCGAGGTAGGTGGCGAACCCCTGTTCCCGATCCCGCTCGGCCAGGAGGTTGCGGGGGTCATTCGGGGAGTCCGCGCTGAACAGGGGCTGCCCCGTCTCGGCCACGACGCCCGATAGGTCGACGCCCAGGGGGACCTGGAAGCCCGCTGGCACGGGGGCGCCTGCCATCGCCGCCAGCCGGAGGCGCTGCGCCGCCTTGTCGACGAGCATGACTGTCACGTGCGGGGTCCCGGCCATCTCGGCGGCCTCCGCCACGATCCGGTCGAGGATCTCCTGGAGATCCAGCCCAGACATGACCGAGCGCGTCGCTTGCAGGAGCGCCTCCAGTTGTTCCCCTCGGCGCATCGTCACAGAGTGCAGCCGGGCGTTCTCGATGGCCGCGGCCTTGAGGCGCTCGGCCATCTGGTTAAAGGCCTGAACCACCACCCCCAGCTCCCCGCCGGCAGTGGCCTCCACCCGTTGGGACAGATCTCCCTCGGCGATCCGGCGACTTCCCTCCGCGATAGCCAAGATGGGAGTGCTCAACCAGGCGGAAAGGATGAAGACCATGGCCACCCCCCCGGTCAGAGTTAGGATGAGGGTAACGAGGCCAATGGTGGCGACCCGCCGAATCACACCTGTGCCGCGCTCGAGCTCCTCTTCCATCTCCCGAATGGCGATCTCGCGGAGTCGGCTGACCGCGACCGCTGCCTGGTCGCCCAGTGCGTCCAGCGCCTTCATTTTGGCGGGAGGGGCGCGATTCGTCCGGGGATCAGGAAGGGCCAGGATCTCTCGGCTAATGGCTTCCATCCGTGGCACCTGGTTCCTCAGCATCTCCAACAACTGCCGCTCTTCCGCGTCGTGGAAGGGAATTTCCTCCAGCCGGGCGAGGACTCCTTGGACTCGCGCCAAAAGCTGCTCGAATCGCCCCCGCTCCCTGGGATCTCCGGTGATCAGGTAGTCGTTCGCGGGCATGACAAGCTGAATCAGAGCCACTTGGATGTCCGCGGCCCCCTTGATCTCCCCCACTGCCTCATCGCGGATGGTCCCCGCTTGCTGCCAAAGCATCTGCAAGCCGACTGCCCCGACCCCCGCCAGGACCAGATACGGGATCAAGACCCCGACAAACGCCAGGAGAAGGCGCGTGCGGATGCTCGACGTCCGGATGCCCTTCATGCCTTAATCAGCCTCCACCGAGGTACACAGTGACTAAGGTATCGAGGGAAAAAGCATCAACCAGCCGGGGATTCGGGGGATCGGTGTCAATTCGTGTCCCCGAGTTCCCGTTTCGCCCGTTCCCCCGTGCCCTTCACGTTTCACGCCTCACGTTTCACGGTCGGCTGCCCCGTCTGTCCAGCGGCGAGACAGTCCCGGAAGGCGCGGAGCAGGTCCGTCTCCGTGATGATCCCAACCAGGGTTCCGTCCCGGAGGACCGGGAGTGCGCCAATCCTGTGGCGCAGGCAGAGGTCCACCGCCTCCGCCAGCGGACTCTCCGGGGTGGTGGTACATACGTCGCGGGTCATGACCTGGTGAACCTTCAAATCCTCCAGGCGGAGGTAAAGCTCCCCCAAATCCGGGCAGAAGGCGAGCGACGGCAGGGCGAGGCGGATGTCCCGGTCCGTGATAATCCCGTGTAGATGGCCGGAATCATCCACTACCAAGAGGTGGCGGATGCGGTTCATGGCGAGCTTCTTGAAGGCGCTCCCGATGGAATCCTCGGGTCGCACGGTGTGCAAAACCGAGCTCATGTAGTCCTGGACGCGCGGGGTGCTCATGTGTTCCCTCCGCTCTCACTGCAGACCGTTCGGCAGTTCGACCGTTCGGCGGTTCGGCTCTTCACTCAAGAGCGCCACATTCCCTTTTCTCCCGTCCTCCTGCCCGCTGCTGTCTGCCTTCTGCTTTCTGCCTTCCGTTCTTCAGCTCCCCTGCCCCCCTTCACGTTTCACGTCTTCACGCTTCACGATCCTGCCGCTCTGTTACTGTCCTTGTCAGGAAGCCCACCGCCTGCTATGATCCGACCCAGCCCCGCAGCCCGTCCCTGAACGGATTCACGATTATGCGTGCACTCGCATTTTGGAAAACAGTGACCGTGGACCGGACAGATTTCCTCGACCGGCTCATCGCGCTCCTGACCGACCACAGCATCCGCTACTGCGTGGTCGGCGGGCAGGCTGTGAACGCGTATGCAGAGCCGGTGGTGAGCCTGGACCTGGATCTGGCCATCGCCGTGGAGCAGTTGTCGCAGGTCGAGACGCTTCTGTACCAGGCATTCCGTGTCGAGCGCTTCCCCCATAGCCTGAACGTCTCCGCGCCGGGTTCCGACCTGCGCGTCCAGATTCAGACCGATCCTCGCTATGCCTCGTTCGTGGACCACGCCACGCTCCGCGACCTGCTGGGCCTTCGCCTGCCGGTGGCGCGCCTCGAGGATATTCTCCAGGGAAAGGTCTGGGCGGTCATGGATCCGTCCCGGCGCCCCAGCAAGCGCCAAAAGGACCTCGCCGACATCGCGCGCCTCGTAGAAGTCTCCCCCTCCCTGCGCCAGCAACTCCCCGATGAGGTGCTGACCAAGTTGGTGTAAGCGGCCGCTGCTCCCCTGCCCCCCCCTTCTCAATTTGCGATTGCAGATTGCGGATTGACGATTGGCGTTCCAATCGCAAATCGGCAATCACAAATCGCAAATCAGGTCCTTGGTCCGTCGAACGGCAGCACGACCGTAAACGTGCTTCCCCGCCCTTCGCCCTCGGATTCCGCCCAGATCCGGCCCCCGTGAAGCTCCACCAGCCGCCGGGTCAGGGCCAGGCCCAGCCCCGTGCCCTCGTGCTTCTGGTCCCGGGTGGTCTCGAGCTGGACGAACTCTTGGAAGAGGCGGGGCAGATCTTCGGCCTTGATCCCGAGGCCGGTGTCGGCCACCTCGATCACGAGAGAAGGCAGCAGGCAGTAGGCAGTCGGCAGTGGGCACTCGGCAGTAGGCAGGGGCGGCAGCTCCCCGGAGGTCTGCACGCTGCCTTCTGCCTTCTGCCTTGTGCCTTCTGCCTTCTGGTAGGCGCGCACCGTAATGGTGCCGCCCTCGGGCGTGAACTTCACCGCGTTGCTCAGGAGGTTGAACAGGATCTGCTTGAAGCGGACCGGGTCGGCGTGGAGGGAAGGGAGGTCCTCCTCAATCTGCGCCTCGATGGTCTGCCCCTTCTTGTTCGCGAGGCCCCGGCCGATCACCAGGATGTCCTCCAGGGTCTGGGCGACGGGAAGGACCTGGGGATCGAGGACGAACTTCCCCGCCTCGACCTTGCTGAGATCGAGGATGTCGCTGATGAGCCGGAGCAGGTGGTGGCCCGAATGGTGGATGTGCCCGAGGAACCGGGCCTGCTTCTCGGTGAGGGCACCCACCCCCTGCCCCTGCAGGAGTTCGGAGAACCCGATGATGGAATTGAGGGGGGTCCGGAGTTCATGGGACATGTTGGCCAGGAACTCCGACTTGTGGCGCGAGGCCTCCTCGAGCTGCTGGTTGGCGGCCTGTAGTTCCCGGGTCCGGTCCTCGACCTTGGCCTCGAGCTGAAACGCCGCGAGCCGCCGCTCCTCGTACAGTCTCGCGTTCTCGATAAAGCCAGCGACAATCTCGCCGAAGCTCGTGAGGAGGGCCTCGTCCTCAGCGGTGAACGGTCCCCCGATCTTCTCTGTCAAGTAGATGCGGCCCAAGACCTTCCCTTTGGTCATGATCGCGACCCCCAGGAAGCTCCGCATGGGTGGATGATTCGGCGGGAAGCCATAAGCCCTGGGATCCTTGGTGAGGTCCTCGAGGCGNACTGGGCGACCCTCAAGCAGGAGCACCCCGAGGATCCCCCGCCCCTTGGGCAGGTCGCCGATCCGGGCAGCCTCTTCAGGGCTCAGGCCGGTGTGGATGAATGCGTGCAGCCGCCCCGCCTCGTCCGGGAGACCGATGGCGCCATACCGCGCCCCGATCACCTGGGTCGCCTGCTCGACCGCCTGCTGGAGGAGGGCGTCCAGGAAGTGTTCGCTCGTGAGCAGCCTCGTGGCCTGGTAGAACGCCTGGAGCTTGGCCAGGCGCTCCTGGGCACTCTGAAACAGCCGGGCGCTCTCGATGGCGATGGCCCCCTGGGCCGCGAAGAGCTGCATGAGTTCCAAGGTGGCCGCTTCGAAGGGCCAGCGGCTCTCCTTCCGGTCCGCCCCCAGGACCCCGATGACCCGCCCCTGGACGACCAGGGGCACGATGACGAAGACCCGCGAGCGGAAGGCATTGATCCGGTCGTAGGGCGGCTTCAGGCGGAGATCCTCGGGCACGGCGTCCCGGCCATCCCAGACGATGGTCTGCTGGGTGAGGTAAGCTTTTGCCAACCCTCCACCCTCAGGCCCGATAGGAATCCGGATCGCCTCCACGGGCTCCTCGGTCCCTAAAGTCGCCACCGCCTGGAGCCACCGGCCTTCCGGATCCGCCAGGAGGATGTTAAGTCGGTCCAGGTGGAGGACCTCCCGAGCCGCCTGGAGGACGCGGTCGAGCCGCCCCTGAAGCTCCAGAGGCTCCTGCATTCCAAGACCCGCCCGGTAGAGCGCGTGTAGGCCCTCTTCTCTCTCTCGCACCTGCCGGTAGAGGTGCGCGTTCTCCAGGGCGGAGGCCGCGATGCTGGCTAAAATGCTCAACGCCTTCACTTGCCCTAGCCTGAAAGAGCGGCGGCGATCCGTAGCGTTCACGTTCAGTACGCCTACAAGTCTGCCTCCAACCTGCAACGGCATCGAAATGGCGGCGCGGATCTCGGGTCGGGGGTAGATGGGGCCGAAACGGGCGTCGGTAACCTCGCCCTGGAGACTGAGTGGCTCCTGCTGACGTGCCACCCACCCTGCGACGCCTCGGTGAATAGGCATCCGTTCCCCCAGAATGGGACGCGGGCGGTCGCCTCGCACGACGGCTACATACAGTTCCTCTCCATCAGTCGTCGGCAACATAATGGATACCTCGTCTACCTGGCATTGCTGGAGCGTGGCATCGGCGACCTTGCTGAGAATGGTCCCCGGATCCAGGGTGAAGGCGATGGCCATGCTCAGCTCGTAGATCGCCACCGTCTCGCGCAACTGGATGTTTCCCATCCGCAGGCGACGTATTTCCATCGCCCGGGATAGGATAGGCAGCAGGGCCTGCAGCTTGAACGGTTTCAGCACGTAATCAAAGGCCCCGACCTTCATCGCCTCCACGGCCGCGGGAACCGTGCCCTGTCCTGTCATAATGAGGCCCATCAGGTTCGGGTCTATCTCCAGGCCCGCGCGCAGGAGCGTAATCCCATCCATCTCGGGCATCATCAGGTCGGCCAGGAGAACGTCAACGTCCTGCTCCTTCAAAACCTCTAGGGCATCCTTGCCGGACGTAAATCCTGCCGCCTCGTAGCCATACTCCGTCAGCATCTGGCACAAGGCGGTCATGAGCTCCACTTCATCATCCACAACCAGCAAGCGGCCAAGCTTCGGATGGGGAGTGGGGGAATCAAGCGGGCTCATCGTAACCTGCCTTCTGGTCATGAACCGTCAAAGTTGACGGACCGCACCACTTATTGGGTTCGGTCATCATCTTGACAAGTCCACCAATGATCGTTTCGTAATCTGCATTCAACGGGGTTTGGGCCTCCTGACCGATGTAACCACAGCGCATGGCGAACTCGAGCCATACCTGCGTCTCTGCAGCTTCCCCATCGGCGTCAGTGAGTTTGCTGATGAAGTGGGGTATGTAGCGCCGCTTTCGCCACGCCTCGGCAATGTTGCCACATACCGAGCGCGATGAACGGCGGATCTGATCTGTCAGGGAGTATTGTTCCTCCTTCGGCCATCCCTTTGGCAGCTCGAATATCCGCATTGCCGCTTCAAAAGCAATCTGGTAAACGCGCAAGTCTCGATAATGCTCAATTGCCATGTTTTCCTGAGCTCGCCTCACCAACCGTCAGTTTTTGTCCTGCGCCTCCCCCACTCCCCCACTCTCCTACTCCCCCATTCTCCCAGTCTCCCTCACGTGCCTCCCAGATGAGCGCGGTTCGTCGTGTTCGCGACGGGAAAGGTCATGCGCACGGTCGTCCCCGTGCCGACCTGGCTGGCGATCTCGAGCGTGCCAGCATGGTCTTGCACGATGCGCCGGCAGATCGGCAGCCCCAGGCCCGTACCCTGGCCTTCCGGTTTCGTCGTGAAGAAGGACTCCATCACCTTCGGCAGATCCTCGGGCGCGATCCCGACACCGGTGTCGGCCACCTCTACGACTACAGAAGGCAGTAGGCGGTCGGCAGTAGGCAGCGCCAACGACTGCCCTTCCCCTGCCTCGCCGCCTTCTGCCTTCTGCTTTCTGCCTTCTGCCTGCTGATACACGCGGAGCGTGAGCGTCCCGCCCTGCGGCATGGCATCGCTGGCATTGGTGAACAGGTTCAGAAAGAGTTGCCGCAACTGTTGGCGATCCGCTTGAACCATTGGCACATCGGGCGCGACCTCCCGCACGATGGTGATACGGCGGTTGCGCAGGTGGTAATGAATGAGTTCCAGCGTTCTCTCCATCTCCTCGCGCACGTCCAACGTGGAAATCTGCGGCTGGCTGCGGCGGCCGAATTGGAGCAGGTTGGTGACCAGATTCCCCATGCGCTCGACCTCTTGCTCGATGACCTCCAGTGCCCGCCGCTTGGGGTCGTCCGGTGGAACTTGGGTTAACAGGGACTCGACCCGCAGGCTCACCGTCGCCAGCGGGTTGTTCAATTCGTGGGCGATGCTCGCCGTCAACTCGCCCGTCGTTGCCAGCTTCGCCGTCTGCCAGAGTTGCTGCGACATCGCCTTTATCGCCTCACTCTTCTTCTCTAGCTCCATCGTCAGGGCAACCAATCCTCGGTTCGTCTCCTCCAGTTCTTGTTGGAGCGTGCGAATCGTCCCCTGCGCCTCGGCGAGTCGTCGGTGCAAATCGCTATCGTTCATAGCGTATCATCTCGTCCTTTCACCACAAGCACCGTCGCATCGTCATCGTTTTTTGACAGCGCGCGCAGCAACCGCTGCGCCATGACGGTTGCCGAGGCCTCGACGAGGTTGGGGAAATCCTCCCATCGCCAGTGCGTCGTCACGCCATCAGAGTGGAGCACCATCACGTTGCTCGGCTCCCAGCGATGTTCCGTGACCACGGGGTCCGGGGCGTTGACACCCACGATGCCGCGACGGATGATAAAATTCAGCGGTTCAGGCCTGCCGAACACGCGCGCTTCCACGTTGCCGACACTGGCGAAGGTCAGCCGGATTGCGGATTGGGGATTGCGGAAGTCAAACCGCGCCACCGCCATTACCACACCGCGCGTCCCCCGGCAGGCGCGTCCAACGCCGCCAATAATCGCTTGAAGCGGCTGGT
>JGI1357J11328_10003131_pt1 | contig 11564 bp, 19 predicted proteins | sample Subgrocontami54m_FD_11328 | JGI IMG/M metagenome (IMG submission 11328)
GGGGCCGTGCCGATCGTGTTGCAACTGCCGATCGGCGCCGAAGGTGATTTTGTCGGCGTCGTCGATCTGATCGGGTCGAAGGCGATCATCTGGCGCGACGAGTCGCTCGGGGCCAATTTCGAGCTCGACGAGATCCCGGCCGACATGGTCGCGGACGCGCGGGCCTATCGCGCCAAATTGGTCGAGCAGGCGGTCGAGCAGGACGACACCGCGCTCGAGGCCTATCTGGGCGGCGAGGAGCCCGACGAGGAGACGCTGAAACGCTGCATCCGCAAGGGCACGATCGCCGCCACCTTCGTCCCGATATTGTGCGGCGCCGCGTTCAAGAACAAGGGCGTCCAGCCCTTGCTCGACGCCGTCGTGTCCTATCTGCCGTCGCCGATGGACGTCGCCGCGATCAAGGGCCTGACGATGAGCACGAACGAGCCGGTCGTGCGCCGCTGCTCGGACGACGAGCCGTTCGCCGGCCTCGCGTTCAAGATCATGTCCGACCCGTTCGTCGGCTCGCTGACCTTTATCCGGGTCTATTCCGGGGTATTGGCGAGCGGTTCGCAGGCGCTCAACACGGTCAAGGACCAGCGCGAGCGCATCGGCCGCATGTTGCTGATGCACGCCAACCATCGCGAGGACATCAAGGAGGCGCGCGCGGGCGACATAGTCGCGCTCGCCGGGCTCAAGAACACGACCACCGGCGACACCTTGTCCGATCCCGGCCACGCGGTCGTGCTTGAGCGCATGGAGTTTCCCGAACCGGTGATCGAGATCGCGGTCGAGCCCAAGACCAAGGGCGACCAGGAAAAGATGGGGCAGGCGCTGGCCCGGCTGGCGACCGAGGACCCGTCGTTCCGCGTCGCGGTCGACCACGAGAGCGGGCAGACCGTGATCAAGGGGATGGGCGAACTCCATCTCGAGATCATCGTCGATCGCATGAGGCGCGAGTTCAAGGTCGACGCCAATGTCGGCGCGCCGCAGGTCGCCTACCGCGAGACGATCACCCGCGCCGCCGAGGTCGACTACATCCACAAGAAGCAGACCGGCGGCGCCGGGCAATTCGCCCGCGTCAAGATCCGCTTCGAGCCGCTGCCGCCCGGTTCGGGGTTTGTGTTCGAGGCTAAGGTCATCGGCGGCACGGTGCCCAAGGAATACGTGCCGGGCGTCGAAAAGGGGCTCAGATCCTCGACTGAAAATGGCGTGCTGGCGGGGTTTCCGGTCATCGATCTCAAGGCCGAATTGTTCGATGGCGCCTATCACGACGTCGATTCGAGCGTGCTCGCGTTCGAGATCGCGGCGCGAGCCGCGTTCAAGGAAGGCGTCATGAAGGCGGCGCCCAAGCTGCTCGAGCCGATCATGCGGGTCGAGGTGGTGACGCCGGACGATTACATGGGCGACGTGATCGGCGATCTGAACAGCCGTCGCGGCCAGGTCACCGGCATGGATACGCGCGGCAATGCCCGGGTCATCGACGCGATGGTGCCGCTCGCCAACATGTTCGGCTATGTCAACACGTTGCGGTCGATGAGCCAGGGCCGGGCCCAATACACGATGCATTTCGACCATTACGAACAGGTGCCGCAAGCCGTCGCGGACGAAGTCCGCGCCAAGATGGCCTGATGCGGGACCTGCTCAGGTGATTGGAGAACCAGGCGATGGGTAAGGCGAGGTTTGAGCGGAACAAGCCGCACTGCAACATCGGGACGATAGGGCATGTGGACCACGGCAAGACGACGTTGACGGCGGCGATCACGAAGGTTTTGGCGGAGAGCGGGGGTGCGACGTTTACGGCGTACGACCAGATAGACAAGGCACCGGAGGAGAAGGCTCGGGGGATCACGATCGCGACGGCGCATGTGGAGTATTCGACGGCGAACCGGCATTACGCGCATGTCGATTGCCCGGGGCACGCGGACTACATCAAGAACATGATCACCGGCGCGGCGCAGATGGACGGGGCGATCTTGGTGGTGTCGGCGGCGGACGGTCCGATGCCGCAGACGCGCGAGCACATCCTCTTGGCGCGGCAGGTTGGGGTGCCGTCCCTGGTGGTGTACATGAACAAGGTCGACATGGTGGACGACCCTGAATTGCTGGAACTGGTCGAGCTCGAGGTGCGCGAATTGCTGTCGAGCTATGATTTTCCGGGGGACGACATCCCGGTGGTGCAGGGATCGGCGTTGTGCGCGCTGGACGGGCGCGACGACGAGGTGGGCAAGGCCTCGATCCTCAAATTGATGGAGGCGGTGGACAATTACATCCCGCAGCCGGAGCGGGCGAAGGACCGTCCGTTTCTGATGCCGATCGAGGATGTGTTCACGATCTCGGGGCGCGGCACGGTGGTGACGGGTCGGGTCGAGCGGGGCATCGTGAAGGTTGGGGACGAGGTGGAGATCGTGGGCCTGCGGCCGACCGCGAAGACGATCGCGACCGGGGTGGAGATGTTCAGGAAACTGCTCGACCAGGGCGAGGCGGGGGACAATGTGGGGGTGTTGTTGCGCGGGACCAAGCGCGAGGAGGTCGAGCGCGGGCAGGTATTGGCGAAGCCGGGATCGATCACGCCGCACACGCATTTCCAGGCGGAGGCGTATGTGTTGACGAAGGAGGAGGGGGGTCGGCACACGCCGTTTTTCGACAATTACCGGCCGCAATTCTACTTTCGCACGACCGACGTGACCGGCTCGGTGAAACTTCCGGAGGGGACCGAGATGGTGATGCCGGGGGACAACGTGACGATGGACGTGGAATTGCTGGTGCCGATCGCGATGGAAGAGGGTCTGCGCTTCGCGATCCGCGAAGGCGGCCGCACCGTCGGCGCCGGCGTCGTCGCCAAGATCATAAAGTAGACATCACGCGCGCCCGGGACGAGGCGCGAGGGGACAGGAAAGAGTCATGGAAGGCCAGAATATCCGCATCCGGCTGCGAGCCTACGATCATCGTGTGCTCGACCAGTCGACCAGCGAGATCGTCAACACCGCGAAGCGGACCGGGGCGCGAGTGCGCGGCCCGATCCCGCTGCCGACCAAGATAGAGAAATACACGGTGCTGCGCTCGCCGCATGTCGATAAGAAGTCGCGCGAGCAGTTCGAGATCCGCACCCACAAGCGGGTGCTCGATATCGTCGACCCGACGCCGCAGACCGTCGATGCGCTGATGAAGCTCGACCTCGCCGCCGGCGTCGACGTCGAGATCAAGTTGTGAGGCTGTGGTGATGTTCGCGGTTTCACAGTCCGGAAGGGGGGCGGGACGATGCGGACCGGCCTGATCGCGCGGAAGCTCGGCATGACCCGCGTGTTCACCGACGAGGGGAACCACGTCGCGGTGACCGTGCTCAAGGTCGACAACTGCCAGGTCGTCGCGCAGCGCACCCAGGACCGGGACGGGTACACGGCCCTGCAGCTCGGTGTCGGCACCGCCAAGGTCAAGAACGTGACCAAGCCGCAGCGCGGTCACTTCGCCAAGGCCAAGGTCGAGCCGAAGGCACGGCTGGTCGAGTTTCGCGTGACGGAGGATGCCCTCGTCGAGGTCGGCGCCGAACTCACGGTCGCCCATTTCGTGCCGGGTCAGTATGTCGACGTCGTCGGCACCAGCATCGGCAAGGGCTTCGCCGGCGGCATGAAACGGCACAATTTCCATGGATTGCGCGCAACCCATGGCGTCTCGGTGTCGCATCGCAGTCTCGGTTCGACCGGGCAGCGCCAGGACCCGGGCAAGACCTTCAAGAACAAGAAGATGGCGGGCCATATGGGGGCGGTGCGGGTGACCACGCAAAGCCTGGTCGTGGTCGCCGCCGACAGCGAGCGCGGGGTATTGATGATCAGGGGCGCGGTGCCCGGCAGCAAGGGCGGCTACGTGCTGGTCAAGGACGCGGCCAAGCGCAAGGCGCCCGAGGGGCTGCCGTTCCCGGCCGGGCTGCGCGGCGCCGGCGCGGCGTCATCGGAACCGGCGCCGGCCGAGGAAGCCACCCCATGAAACTCACGATGCGCAACCTCGACAACCAGGAAGTTGGCGATATCGAGCTGGCCGACGAGGTGTTCGGCCTGCCGGTGCGCGGCGACATCCTCGCCCGCGTCGTCAACTGGCAGCTCGCCAAGCGCCGCGCCGGCACCCACAAGGCCAAGGGCATCAGCGACATCAGCGGCACGACCAAGAAGCCCTACAAGCAAAAGGGCACCGGGCGCGCCCGCCAGGGCAGCCTGCGCTCGCCGCAGTTCCGCGGCGGCGCGGTGATCTTCGGCCCGGTGGTGCGCAGCCACGAATTCAGCCTGCAGAAAAAGGTGCGCCGGCTCGGCCTCAAGACCGCCTTGTCGGCGAAGCAGGCCGAGGGCAAGCTGGTGGTCATCGACACCGCCGCGGTCGGCGAGGCCAAGACCAAGGCATTGCGCGCCCGCTTCGACGCGCTCGGCTGGAATTCGGTATTGATCATCGACGGCGCCGCGGTCGACGAGGGGTTCGCCCGCGCCGCCCGCAACCTGCCACTGGTCGACGTATTGCCCCAGCAGGGCGCCAACGTCTACGACATCCTGCGCCGCGACACGCTGGTCCTGACCCGCGAGGCGGCGCAGCTTTTGGAGGCCCGCCTCAAATGAGCGGTCGGTTTCGTGTCATCCCGCGCACCGCGACGGTGCTCACGCGGCAGCAGATGTACGATGTGATCCGCACGCCGGTGATCACCGAAAAGGCGACCAACGCGTCGGAGCACAACCAGGTGACCTTCCGCGTCGCGCTGACCGCGACCAAGCGCGAGGTCAAGGCCGCGGTCGAGGGACTGTTCGACGTCAAGGTCGACGCGGTCAACACGATCCGGGTCCAGGGCAAGATCAAGCGGCATCGCGGCCGCATCGGGCATCGCTCGGACTACAAGAAGGCAATCGTGACCTTGGCCCAAGGTTCGCGGATCGACGTGACCACCGGAATCTGAGGCAGACGCGATGGCGCTGAAAACCTTCAACCCGACGACGCCGTCACAGCGCCACCTGGTCATCGTCGACCGCGGCGAATTGTGGAAGGGCAAGCCGGNCAAGGCGTTGACCGAGGGCCTGCGGCAAAAGGGCGGGCGCAACAACTCCGGCCGCATCACGATGCGGTGGCGGGGCGGCGGCCACAAGCGACGCTATCGCACGGTCGATTTCAAGCGTACCAAGGACGGCGTGCCGGCGACGGTCGAGCGCCTCGAATACGACCCCAACCGCACCGCGTTCATCGCCCTGATCAAATATCCCGACGGCGAGTTGTCGTACATCCTGGCGCCGCAGCGGCTGCGGGCGGGCGATACCGTGATCTCGGGCGACCGGGTCGATGTCAAGCCGGGCAACGCGATGCCGCTCAGGAACATGCCGCCCGGCACGATCGTCCACAATGTCGAGATGAAGCCGGGCAAGGGCGGCCAGATCGCCCGCTCGGCCGGCACCTATGTCCAGCTTGTCGGCCGCGACCAGGGTTACGCGTTGTTGCGCCTGTCCTCGGGCGAGACCCGCATGGTGCGGTCGGAGTGCCGGGCGACGATCGGCGCGGTCTCCAACCCCGATCACCAGAACATCGTGATCGGCAAGGCCGGCCGCAACCGTTGGCTCGGCCGTAAGCCGTCGGTGCGCGGCGTGGCGATGAACCCGATCGATCACCCGCACGGCGGCGGCGAGGGCCGCACCTCGGGCGGCCGCCACCCGGTGACGCCGTGGGGCAAGCCGACCAAGGGCAAGAAGACTCGGCAAAACAAGGCGACCGACCGGCTGATTGTCCGGCGGCGCCAGTCGCGATAACGGAGGAAGCGCGTGGCCCGCTCGGTATGGAAGGGACCATTCGTCGACGGCTATCTGCTGAAGAAGGCCGAGAAATCGCGCGGTTCGGGCCGCAACGAGGTGATACGCACCTGGTCGCGTCGGTCGACCATCTTTCCGCAATTCGTCGGGCTGACTTTTGGCGTCTACAACGGCCACAAATTCATCCCGGTCCTGGTGAACGAGAACATGATCGGCCACAAACTCGGCGAGTTCGCCCCGACCCGGACCTTCTATGGGCATTCCGGGGACAAGCGGGCGAAGAGGAACTGAGATGGGCAAGCCCGCCGCCGAACGTCGCCTGGCCGATACCGAGGCATCCGCCTTCCTGCGCGCGTTGCGTATCAGCGCGCGCAAGCTGAACCTGGTCGCCCAGACCATCCGCGGCAAGGACGCCGCCGCGGCGGTCGCCGAGTTGACCTTTTCGCGCCGGCGCATCGCTCGCGACGTCAAGAAGGTGTTGCAGGCGGCGATCGCCAACGCCGAGAACAACCACCAGCTCGATGTCGACCGCCTCTACGTCAAGGAAGCGACGGTCGGCCGCGCCTTTGTCATGAAGCGCTTTCACACCCGCGGCCGCGGCCGCTCGGCGCGGGTCGAAAAGCACTTCGCGCACCTCACCGTCATCGTCCGCGAGCGCGCCGAGGAGACAGCCTGATGGGTCAAAAGGTCAATCCGATCGGCCTGCGGCTGGGGATCAACCGTACCTGGGACTCGCGCTGGTTCGCGCGGAAGGACTACGGCAACCTGCTGCACGACGATCTCAACCTGCGCAAATTCCTGCACAAGCGCCTGGGCCAGGCGGCCTTGGCCAAGATCCTGATCGAGCGCGCCGCGCGGCGCACCCGGATCACGCTGCACTCGGCCCGCCCTGGCGTCATCATCGGCAAGAAGGGCGCCGATATCGACAAATTGCGCGCCGACATCTCCAAGATCACGACCAGCGAGGTCAGCCTCAACATCGTCGAGATCCGCAAGCCCGAGATCGACGCCAAGCTGATCGCCGACGGCATAGCGCAGCAACTCGAGCGGCGCGTCGCCTTCCGCCGGGCGATGAAGCGGGCGGTGCAGTCGGCGATGCGGTTCGGCGCCCAGGGCATCCGCATCAACTGCTCCGGCCGGCTCGGCGGCGCCGAGATCGCGCGCATGGAGTGGTATCGCGAAGGGCGGGTGCCGTTGCACACGCTGCGCGCGGATGTCGATTTCGGCACCAGCACGGCCAAGACCACCTACGGCACCTGCGGCGTCAAGGTGTGGGTGTTCAAGGGCGAGATTCTGGCGCACGACCCGATGGCGCAGGACAAAAAGCTGAACGAAGGCCAGCCACCGGGTCACGACCGCGGCCATGATCGCGATCGCGATCGCGATCGGCGCCGCGACTAGCCCGACCGAGGAAATCATGCTCGCTCCCAAGCGCACCAAATACCGCAAAGCGCACAAGGGCCGTGTCCACGGCCTGGCGAAGGGCGGCACGACATTGAATTTCGGCGCCTACGGCATGAAGGCGGCGGAGCCCGGGCGCATCACCGCGCGTCAGATCGAGGCGGCGCGGCGGGCGATAACCCGCCATATCCGCCGCGTCGGGCGGGTGTGGATACGCGTGTTTCCGGATGTGCCGGTGTCGTCGAAGCCGGCCGAGGTGCGCATGGGCAGCGGCAAGGGCTCGCCCGAGTTCTGGATTTGCCGGATCAAGCCGGGGCGCATCATGTTCGAGCTCGACGGCGTGCCGGGCGAGCTGGCGCGCGAGGCATTCGAGCTGGCGTCGGCGAAACTGCCCCTGGCGACGAAATTCGTCGCGCGGCAAGGGGAGGAGCCGGCGTGACCAAGGCATCCGATCTGCGCCCGCGCACCCAGGACGAGCTGACGCACGAGCTGGAAACGCTCGGCAAGGAGATTTTCAACCTGCGCTTTCAGCGCTCCAGCGGCCAGCTCGAGAATACCGCGCGGGTGCGGCAGGCGCGCCGCGACATCGCCCGCATCAAGACCATCCTCGGCGAGCGGCGCCGCCAGGCGTCCCCGGGCACTTAGGCCGAGCCAGGCCGGAGAGAGAACATGCCCAAACGCATCCTCCAGGGCGTCGTCGTCAGCGACGCCTGCGACAAGACGGTGATCGTGCGGGTGGACCGCCGCGTGATGCACCCCGTCTACAAGAAATTCGTCAGCCGCTCGAAGAAATACGCCGCGCACGACGAGGACAATCGCCATCGCGCCGGTGATCGGGTGCGCATCGAGGAAAGCCGTCCGCTGTCGAAGCGCAAGCACTGGGTCGTGCTGGTCGCGCCGGGTGAAGCCGCGGCCGGTATGGCCGAAGATGCCGGGAGCGCCGCATGATCCAGATGCAGACCAATCTCGACGTCGCCGACAATTCCGGCGCGCGCCGCGTCCAATGCATCAAGGTGCTGGGCGGCTCCAAGCGCCGGACCGCGTCGGTCGGCGATGTGATCATCGTCTCGGTCAAGGAGGCGATCCCGCGCGGCCGGGTCAAGAAGGGCGACGTGCATCGCGCCGTGATCGTGCGCACCGCCAAGGAGATCCGCCGCGTCGACGGCAGCGCGATCCGGTTCGACCGCAACGCCGCGGTGCTGATTACCCGCCAGGGCGAGCCGATCGGCACCCGCGTGTTCGGGCCGGTGACCCGCGAATTGCGGGCGCGCAAGTTCCTCAAGATCGCCTCGCTGGCGCCCGAAGTCCTCTGATGCGGTGCGACTGAGCCATGCCCAAGATGAAGATCAAGAAGGGCGACAACGTCGTCGTCATCAGCGGCCGCGACAAGGGCCGCAGCGGCGAGGTGTTGCGGGTCTTTCCGACCGAGGCGCGGCTGATCGTGCAGGGCGTCCATATCGCCCGCCGGCACACCAAGCCGCGCATGGGCGATCCCGGCGGCATCGTCGAGAAGGAATTGACGATCCACGTCTCCAACGTCGCCCATGTCGACCCGCAATCGGGCAAGCCGACCCGGGTCGGCTACAAACTGCTCGACGACGGCAAAAAGGTTCGCTTCGCCCGCCGGTCGGGCGAGGTGATCGACAAGTGAGGAAGCCGGCATGACCCGCCTTCATGAGCGCTATCACGGCGAGATCCGCTCGGCCCTGATGACCGAGTTCGGCTATCGGAACCCGATGCAGGTGCCGCGCCTGGAAAAGATCGTCGTCAACATGGGCGTCGGCGAGGCGGTGCAGGACGTCAAGAAGATCGACGCCGCGGTCGGCGATCTGACCGCGATCACCGGCCAGCACCCGGTGGTGATCCGGGCCAAGCGCTCGATCGCCACGTTCAAGTTGCGCCAGAACATGCCGATCGGCTGCAAGGTCACCTTGCGCCGCGACCGCATGTACGAATTCCTCGATCGCCTGATCACCGTGGCCTTGCCGCGGGTGCGGGATTTCCGCGGCGTGTCGGCGCGCAGCTTCGACGGCCGCGGCAACTACGCGCTCGGCCTCAAGGAACAGCTCGTCTTTCCCGAGATCGACTACGACAAGGTCGATACCGTGCGCGGGATGGACGTCGTGATCGTCACCACCGCCAAGACCGACGCCGAAGCCAAGGCACTGCTCAAGGGCTTCGAAATGCCGTTTATGAACTGATTGCCCGCGGAGAAGCTGGCCCCATGGCAAAGAAGAGCTCGATCGAAAAGAACGCGCGCCGCGCCAAGCTGGCGAAGCGGTTCAACCCGCGGCGGGCGCGGCTGAAGGGGCTGGCCCGCGATCGGGACGCGGCGCCCGAGGATCGCTTCGCGGCGCAGTTGAAGCTCGCCGAATTGCCGCGCAACAGCTCCGAGACTCGCTTGCGCAACCGCTGCACCCTGACCGGACGGCCGCGCGGGTATTATCGCAAGTTCAAATTGTCGCGCATCGCGGTGCGCGAGCTCGCCTCCGCCGGCCAGATTCCCGGCATGGTCAAGTCGAGCTGGTAGGGGGAAATCGATCGATGACGATGAGCGATCCGCTCGGCGATATGTTGACCCGCATCCGCAACGGGCAGCGGGCGCGCCAGGCCGTCGTCGCGGCGCCGGCCTCTAAGTTCCGCGCCAACGTGCTCGAAGTGCTGCAACGCGAAGGCTATATCCGCGGTTTCACCCACGAGCATGTCCGACCGGGCGTCGCCGAGCTCAAGATCGAGCTCAAATACGTCGACGGCGAGCCGGTGATCAAGGAGATCGCCCGCGTGTCGAAGCCGGGCCGGCGGATCTATTCGAAATTGTCCGATCTGCCGCGGGTGTATAACGGGCTCGGCATCGCCATCCTGTCGACCCCGCGCGGGGTCATGTCGGACAACGAGGCTCGCGCCGTCAAGGTCGGCGGCGAAATCCTGTGTCGCGTGTTCTGAGGAATTGGCGATGTCGCGCATTGGCAAGAACCCCGTCGCGATCCCTTCCGGGGTCGACGTGCAGCTCCAGGGCCAGACTCTGACCGCGAAGGGTCAGCTCGGCACGCTCTCGCTCGTTGTCAGCGGCGAAGTCGACGCGACGATCGCCGACGGCCAGGTCACGATCAGGCCGCGCAGCGAGACCAAGCGGGCGCGGGCGATGTGGGGCACGACCCGGGCATTGATCAACAACATGGTCACCGGGGTCTCCGCCGGCTTTACCCGCAACCTCGAAATCAATGGGGTGGGCTATCGCGCCGCGGTGCAGGACAAGATCCTCAACCTGCAGCTCGGCTACAGCCACGATATCCCCTACCCGATCCCGGACGACGTGCGGATCACCTGCGAGCGGCCGACCCTGATCGCGATCACCGGCGCCGACCGGCAGCGGGTCGGCCAGGTCGCCGCCGAGATTCGCGCCTATCGCCCGCCCGAGCCGTACAAGGGCAAGGGGGTCAAGTACAACAACGAGATCGTCCGCCGCAAAGAAGGCAAGAAGAAGTAGCGCCATGTCCAAGAAGCCAGACGAGCTGTTTCAGCGCCGGCGCCAGCGGCACCGCTACAAATTGCGGCAGGCGGCCAAGGCTCGGCCGCGCCTGTCGGTGTTCCGCTCGTCGCGCCACATCTACGCCCAGATCATCGACGATATGGCGGGGCGGACGCTGGTCGCCGCGTCGAGCCTCGAAGGCGAGCTCAAGCCCGGCTTGAAGACCGGCGCCGACACCGCGGCCGCAACCGCGGTCGGCGCCTTGATCGCGGCGCGCGCCAAGGTGGCGGGGGTCGAGCGGGTAGTCTTCGATCGCGGCGCCTATATGTTCCACGGTCGGGTCAAGGCCCTGGCCGAAGCCGCCCGCGAGGGCGGTCTCGAATTCTGAGAGGGTCGATATGGCACGCACCCAGGGCGACAGGCGTCGGCGCGGCGATGGCGACAATCAGTCGCGTGATCGCGAGGATTCCGAATTCGTCGAAAAGCTCGTCGGCATCAATCGCGTCGCCAAGGTGGTCAAGGGCGGCCGTCGCTTTGGTTTTGCCGCGATCGTCATCGTCGGCGACCGCAAGGGCCGGGTCGGGTATGGCTCGGGCAAGGCGCGCGAGGTGCCCGAGGCGATCCGCAAGGCGACCGAGCAGGCGCGGCGCGGCATGGTCCGCGTGCCGTTGCGCGAGGGACGCACCCTGCACCATGACATCGCCAATTCCTACGGCGCCGGCAAGGTCATCGTGCGCGCGGCCAAGCCGGGCACCGGCATCATCGCCGGCGGCCCGATGCGCGCGATCTTCGAGGCGCTGGGCGTGCAGGACGTGGTCGCGAAGTCGATCGGCAGCTCGAACCCGCACAACATGATCAAGGCGACCTTTGCCGCGCTGGCGCAAGTCACCAGCCCGCGGGCGGTGGCGGCGCGGCGCGGCAAGAAGGTCGCCGAGATTCTCGGG
>JGI1357J11328_10003138_pt1 | contig 11546 bp, 10 predicted proteins | sample Subgrocontami54m_FD_11328 | JGI IMG/M metagenome (IMG submission 11328)
GGCCTTTCCAGGCCCCGGACAACCTCCGCACGAATCAGGCGTGGAAGCATCATGTGGTGTTGGGGGCAGATGGAACGAGGATTCTGATAGGCCCCGTTGGCAAAGGCCACCAAATAATTGCGGATCGCCTCATACCGCACCACTTCATCTACGAAGCCTGTTTTGGCGCAATAAAAGGGACGGGACTTGTCGTAGTAGTCCTGCGCCAGTTCATTCATCTTGTCAATGATCGGTCCCAGCGGTCGGCCGGCATCCTTTTCCTTGACCAGCCGCCGGGAAAAGCTGGCCACGGCAGCCGTTTCCCCGTGCATGACGTATATTTCCGTTGTGGCGGTGCCGAGGGTGAAGGCGGTGTGGTTATTGGCCGTCGGTCCTCCCATGACGTAATGAGCCGCTGCCGTCCCCTTACGGAGCACAACGAGCATCATGGGAACCTTCGTCTGTTCGATAGAATAGATTAGCGATTGGCCCAAGCCCAGGAGCTCCGCCTTTTCCGCCGTATCGCCCACATCGATGCCGGAGGTGTCCTGAAACCAGATCACTGGCACACGATCCCGGCCGCACTGAGTCACAAACTCATTCATTTTGATGAGCCCCTGGCGGTACAATTTACCGCCGATGCCGGTGTATTCGTTGGTGTATTCCGGATAGTTAGGCAACAATCCCTGACGGTTGCCGATGGCGCCCAAAAGAAAGCCGTCCACCTTGACAAGTCCCGTATAGATCTCCGGCCCAAAGCCGGGACGAAATTCCAGATGTTCCGAATTGTCCACCAGTCTGGCCAGAACGTTGTCGAAATCGTACCCGGCCTTCTGGTTGAAGGTAATGAGCGAAGTTATCTCTGCCGGTGGATACTTGGGCTCTGCCGGGGGAGCGACGCGGAAAAACCTGGGGTTGTAGGCCGGCATGTCCGCCATATATTCCTTCAGGCCGTCCAGCACGCCGGTTTCCGTTTCGTAAACAGCCCGGAAGAAACCCGTATGATCATAATGCACGCCCACGCTGCCCGGCGGTACATCCGTGAAGTGGCGGGTGGAATCGATAATCTGTTCCGCGCCTTCCTCGTCGAAAGAGCCTTTGGGAGTCATGCCGCTGACGATGCCGCCTCCGCCCACGGCAATATTGCAATCCTTATGGGCCAGGAGAATGGTCGGACTAATGCCCTGATAACCGCCGCCGGCGGGATTGGTGCCGTAAATGCCCGCCATGATGGGGATGCCCGCTTGTTCCAGTTCGGCGTGACGAAAGAAGCAGGTGCCGCTGCCGCGCCGGTTGGCATAGACCTTTTCCTGTTCCGGCAGCTTCACGCCGGAGCAATTAACGAGCCATACCAGGGGCAGATTCAATATCTTGGCCATATCCGTTACCCGGAGATTGTTGTCGGCCTGTCCGCCTATCCAGGCGCCGGCCATGACCTTATTGTCAAAACCGATCAGCACGCACCATTTGCCGCTGATCCGCGCCAGGCCGTCGATGACGCCCGTCATGCCTTCTTCGTTGTCCATGGGGTTGTAAAGCGTGTGCAGCGGGCAGAAGGCGCCGGGATCGACAAGATATTCGATCCTGTCCCAGATGGTCATCTGGCCGCGCTCCCGGATTTTTTCCGCCGGGATGCCGGCCTTCTTTACCCTTGCCGTTTCGGCATCGATCCCCTGCATTACCGCTTCTATCTGTGCCCGGTTTTCCTTCATCCGTTCTAACTGCGCCGGTTTCAGGGGTTTGCCCAGGTCATCCATCTTGGCGAAATACTGTTTCATGAAATTCTCTCCTTTTGTTACTTTAAACCCAGGTGGTCACGGGCGATGATCCATTTACAGATGTTGCTGGACCCTTCCACCATGGCGTAGGTAGGGGCATCGCGGAAATAACGGGCCACGGGATATTCGGTGGAATAGCCATAGGCGCCCATGATGCGCATGGCGTAGTTGGCGGATTTGGTAGCCACTTCGCCGGCCAGATACTTGGCCTGCGCCACCTCCAGGGTATTATTGAGATTCCCCTGATCTTTCTGCCAGGCCGCTTTGTAAACGGCCAGCCGGGCGGCCTCAATTTCCGCAGACATTTGGGCAATCATATCCTGGTTCATCTGGAATTCGCCCACGGCCTTGCCGAACTGTTCCCTTTCCCGGGCATATTTTACCGCTGCTTCCAGACATGCCTGGGCCAGGCCGATCCCGCCGGCCGCGGCGGAAAGGCGCGTCCCGTTCAGGGAACCGAAAACGATCTTGGTGCCGTCGCCGGGATTGCCCAGGATATTCTCCTTCGGCACTTTGGTATTGTCCAGATAGACTTCCCCGGTGGGCGAGGAACGGCTGCCCAGCTTGTCCAGATCGGTGGTGCGGATACCGTTGAAATTCTTCGGTTCCACAATAAAGGCGGACAAACCCTTGCCGCCTTTGGAGCGATCCGTATAGGCGTAATAGATCATCACATCGGCAATGTTGGCATTGGAGATCCAGGTTTTCGAGCCATTTATGAGCCAGTGATCGCCTTTATCTTCTGCCGTCGATTTCAGGGACATCACATCGGAACCGGCGTTGAATTCCGTAATGGCGAAACAGCCGACGTAATCGGCGCTGACCAGTTTTTCAATATATTTTTTCTTGGCCGCCTCGGTGCCGTAACGGTAGATAGTAAAGGCGCTGCCGAGACCCTGCATGTTTATCTGCACCCGCAGCGAACTGGAAGCGCGGGCGATCTCTTCTGTCAGGATCATGGCCGCCAGCCAGCCCATATTATTGCCCCCGTATTCCTCAGGAATCACCGTGCCGAAAAAACCCAGGTTTCCCATGGGTTTGACAACCTCCTGGTAGGGGAAATAATGCTTTTCATCCCATTCGTCGGCAAAGGGAGCGATTTTTTCCGCGGCAAAATCGCGGGCCATTCCCCTGAGCATTTCCAGTTCTTCAGATAACGCAAAATCCATAGTCGAGCCTCTCTTTTCTATATTTTCCCAGCCTTGCACAATTTGCACGGCCGGTTTCTTGAACCGCTAAAATTGGCGCTGATTACTCAAGTTGTTTGTAAAGATTGATGAAATCGCTTCTGTGAAAGCCCAGAGTTTTATAGAACGATAAGAGGTCCGTGGCATCCCAGCGCACGGATGTATAGATGTTTACGATGCCTAATTTTTTATAGTGCTGCAGAGTCTTTTTGGCCAGCAACTCGCCTATCCCTTGCCCCATGAAATCCGGTTCCACACCAAAATGGGCGACCCAGGCGCTTCTCTTAATGCCAAAGCTGCCGGCCAGCACGTGGCTGATGCAATACCCCACCAGACGATTTTCCCTGAGCGCCACAAAGCTGGTATCCGCTTCGTTTTGTGCCTGTTTCTCAATGATGTTTTTGAAGTCATCATCTCTGTGCCCCATGGTAATGGATGATGATATTCTGCTTACCTCCACGGCATCCGCGGGCTGCAACTTCCTTATGGTGATTTTGTCCATCGACATTCCCTCTATAATAGATCAATCGATTCTGATAATCTTGACATGATGACCTACCCACGTGGGAGGAAGGTAAACGCGGCCGCTGTTGCCGCTGAGCTTGACGGTCTTCTCTATCATTTCCTGACCAAAGACCTCAAATTTTACCGTGTTTTTGTTGACTGCCGCATCTGCCGGAGCAGATCCTGCCCGGACATCAATTTTACCGGCGCTCTTCCTTGCCATATTATCCTTCGTTTCCTTATCCATGAGCCTCCGCGCAGCATAAAAACGCCGACACCCTTATCGCCGGCGCGTCAACAAATGCCTTGCACCCCTTCTCCCAAACACCTTCTACCGCACCGCCGTCAATTCACCCGTTCAGATAATAAAGAGTAAGCTGTATCATAGCCACCAGACGGCGCGAAAGTAGCATGATAGGTGTTGCCGGTCAAGAGTTTTTTCGTTATTTCTTATACCTGGAGCAATGGCAGGGAGCGCTGGCAACGGCATAAATATTTATGGTTTGACACGGCATGATATGTTATGGAACGGGTGTCTCCGTGGCAATAAGAATCAAGGAGGTGGCGCAGGATGGAGCAAAGACATTGTCTGGCTTGGGGTTGGGGAGTTATATTGGCATTCCCTGTCTTACTGGCGGGGCCGCTGCTGGCGGCAGAGGGAACGGCTCACCTTGTCTTTCAGAAAAAGGCCCTGGTAAAGCCCGCCTTCCGGAACAGGCACCAAACTTATATTGTCAAGCGAGGCGACACTTTGTTGCGTATCATCCGGAAATTGGGCGGTGAGCCACCAAAATATGACGAGATAAAGCGGCTTAACCCACATGTTCCCAATTTGAATAGAATTTATCCGGGACAGCAGCTTGTTTTGACGTCTCCAGGAACACAACTGGAGAGCAAAGATAATACTGCAAAAACCATGGCTTACCAGGTGCAAAAGGGTGATTCTCTCACGCGCATCATCGTTTCTGTTTTAGGCGCCAGGCCGCCTGCGACAGCAAAGATTTTCCGGTCAATCAAACATTTAAATCCGGCGGTGACGAATTTAAATAAGATATTCCCCGGCCAGTTATTGACGCTGCCCGTTAGCAAAGGGGGTGATGTTGTCGGCGAGATGCCCCCGCCAGCGGCGGACAATGTCCCGGAGGGCGGGTACCCCCTGCTTAAAATTTCCGAACAGACGGAAAGCCGCCTGAGGCTCCTGGAGCAGATCGTCAAGGAACTGAACGGCACGCTTCTGACGAGCGGTAATTACCACATCCCCCTTCCTGCGGCAGGTCAACTTACCTTGGACTGTGGAACTATTCCGGTTGCCGAACTGGACGATGGCACGACGGTTATCCTTGATATAGCCGGTCGCTTGCCAGATGAGCTGGCAAAGATAATCAGAACGCGCTGGCGTAATTATCACCTGGTAAAGTTCCCGGCCGATGCCGATGTTGTTTCGGTGTTGCGGGAGATCATTCTGCCCTCCACCTATAGGATGGAGAAGCTGGCAGAACCCCTGTCCCTGGGTTACGATTCTCGGATTAAACTGTATCCGGACTGGTTAATTGCCCGCAAGGAGTCTGCGGGGAGCAAGCCAAGACAGTGGGGATTGTTCTTTGTCGCCGACAAGTCAAGATTACTGCCGCCCCGGTTAGTGTCCTATGCCAAAAAGGAGGGCCTCATAATCTGTGAAATCCTGGGGGATAAATTGCAGGGCAAACCGGCTGAGTCTTTGCCCTTACCTCCCTTGCAGGATTTACGGGCCGGTTCGACTGGTGAAGAACTGGCTAATATTTTAATTGCCCTGGGTTTTGATCCTTTGCCGGGCAAGGAAATAAAAATATTTGACACGCAGGAGGATGGATTTAATCTTTCCATCAGAGCCGAATATCTGGTTAAGATTGCAAACAAGGCGGTTATAATTCTAAAAAATGAATTGCCGCCGCAGTTTGCCGATATCTTGAAAAAGGAAGGGATGGAGCCCTTTTATCTGAGCCCGGCGCCGAAAAGAAACCTACTGGAGAGCCTCTTGACGGCTCTGGAGATTCCCCACCAATTTGCCCTTTATGCTCTGCCTGCCGAGGCAGAAAAGTCCGGGTTTCGTGTCTTTTTCCCGGCGCTTAAGATGGAAGGGGCAAAGGAAACATCTTATTTAATTGATTTTGACATGAACCATGAAGTTTATGAACTATTGGCCGATCATGGGAGGCTTAAAATAGTCCGCTATTGAAGCGTTCATAGCGCCGCAGCTGCCGCACCGATACACAACAGTTGTCCGCCGATGCCCTTGCCATGGCCTGACGATTATTGCAGCTGGTGTTCCGGTTTCAGGAGATCATCTATCATCTTCACGGGGCAGAAGGTGGCATTCGGCACTTCCACAAAGACGGTGTTCCAGCGTGACATCGAGCCGTTCCACAGGCCGGGGTATTCCAGCACTTTCAACTGCCTTCCCTTTTCGTTTTTTTCCGTCAGGGAAAAGGCGGCTTGGTCAACGAAAGCAGCCAGATCGAACTGCTTTCCTTGATAGTCCCGCATGCCGCAGACTATATCCACTGGGTTAAAATGGGTCGATGCAGCCCAGAGGGCTGATTGTGCGGAGTCGCAGACGTCGATCTGGTGGCGTTCCACGATTTGGAGTGAACATTCCCTGCCTTCAGCAACCCAGAATGGTCCCCCGCCCGGCTCTCCCTCGTTTCTTACCATACCGCAGACGCGCAGGGGGCGGTGCAAGCGCTCGGCCAAACGCTCGCGTTGTTGCGCGAGGGGCAATTCGGTAAAGGTCGTGGAGAAGACCGCCGAGAGTTTATTTTCACAAAATCTTCTGGCGGCGCCGATTTCCTGTAGGGTAATTGTTGGCGCGGACAAGTTCCGCAGATGCCGGAAACTTTCCTCCTGAAGGCTAATAAAATAACCTCCCAGCGCCTTTTTGTAAAGAACGAGGTCAGCCTTGGCTTTGTCATGCGTTACATTATCGATATTTTTAATGAAAATTATATCGCTCTCCTTGAGGGCGCCTAAATTCTCCAGCAGGGCGCCATGGCCGCCGGGGCGCAACATCAGTCGGCCCGCCGCATCACGAGAGAGCTTTTCTCCTTCCATGGCCATCGTTTGGCTGGAAGCAGATTGAGTTGAAAATTCTACCTGCAGGGTAATACAAAGGCGGTCTTCATGGGTTTTGCAAATTTTTTCGACAAAATGCATGGTCTGCCTGTGGTGTCCCTCAGAGACGGTAAAATGGATGCGACAGTTCCCCTGTGCATCGGCCGTGTATAAGGCTGCTTCTACAAGGTGCTCTTCAAGGGCGGTGCGGTTGCCCTCCTTGCAGTTATGGAAGCTAAGCAGCGCCTTGGGTAGTTGCCCATAATTAAGTCCACGGGCAGACAGGATGAAATCCAGGATGTGCTGCAAATTGCCTTGCTTCAGCAATGTTTCAACATCCTGCCCCCGACCGGCCAGCGTTCGTTTCAGGTCCGGGAAGAAGGCAAATTTGGGGAGATTGTTTGTTATTGCTCTTTCGAAGTCCGGGCATTGGGAAACGCCTTTTGCCAGTGTGTTGTGCCAATCGGTAAACATGCGGCTGGCGGCGCCGGAAGCGGGAACGAACTTCATGCACCTTCCCTGGGCGGCGGCTTCATCGTGAAGCTTCGTCAGAATGGGCAACTCTGCCGCCGGGATTGCGACGATCCCGTCGCCGACGGTGCAGGGCCTGTCCAGCACTAAAGGCTTTACCCCGTTTTGTAAAAAATCAAGCTGGGCCTGCGCCTTTTCCTGCGATATTCCTGCCGTCCGTAGTTGCCTAATATCTGCTTCTGTCAATAAATTGCCACCCATAGTAATAATGCTCTATCTTAGTTGCTCTATTTAGCATGGAGCGTAAAATATGGTGGGATAAAAGTCAAGGGGCTATAAACCCGCCGAAAAATATCTGATCAATCATCGCTCTGGCGGCAGGGGTTGACAGCTTGATACACTCTCCTTATACTAAACCGTGGATAGAGCGATCTTAACCGCTGATGGCGTCTTGGAAGATATGGGCCGGGCCGGGTTTTTGTCCCATGATTACGACGCAGGCGGTTGCGTTGTCCCATGGCCTGACTTGAGGAAAATTTGGAGGTGCTTTCATGAAAATGCGAGAAATTACAGAAATCGCCATGACGTGGGGGATTCCGTTCAAAGTTGGCCTTTCCAAGGCCGATATGATCTGGGCAATTCAGACAAAGGAGGGGTACACCGCTTGCTTTCGAAGAGATGATCAGTGTGAGAGGAAGGAATGCCGATGGAAGGATGATTGCCTGCCTGGCAAATAAGGAATCGGCTTCTTTTCTGCCTGCCTTGAAAATATGGCTGGGAGACGTGGATTCGAACCACGATTCACGGAGTCAGAGTCCGTTGTCCTACCATTGAACGATCCCCCAGCAGTTTGCGCCGCCGCGCGGGTCTATACCAAAAACAAACTCCAAGATCAATAATTATCTTTTTTCCATCTCATAAAATTGGCCCCCAAAGCGCGTTTTATGGTTTGAAGGCTTCAACGAGGGAATCCATTTCCGCTTTCCGCAAGAGGCGCACCTTTTGGAAGCCCGCCTGTAGCAGGCCAGCCGTGATTTCCTCCATTGTATAGGTGCCGCCGCCCTCCGTTGCCACGAGCATGTTGACGGCAAAAATGGCGCCGCCTGGTGGCGCTGTCCCATTCGGCTCCATGACGTGATCACGGATGACAATCCGGCCGCCTGGTTGCAAAGCGCGGAAGATTTTGCCGTAGAGCTCAAGATTTTGTGCCGGGCTGTTTTGGTGAATGATGGCGGAAACAAAAGCCAGATCGTGCCCCTGGGGAAGTTCATCCCGGTAGAAGTCACCGGCGACAAGTTGTACACGGTTGCCTAATCCGGCCTGGTCAAGGCGTTCGCGGGCCATGGCGATCACTTCCGGCTGATCGAACAGGGTTGCCTGCATGGCGGGTGATGCCTGCAAAAAAGCGATGGTGTAGGTGCCCGAGGCTCCGCCAACATCGAGCAGGCGCTGCGCCGTGCCGGGCTGTATGGCTGCCACCGTTGCCTGGGCGCGGGGAAAACCGATCGCGTGCATAGCCCCGATAAAGGCTGTTCTCGCCTTGTCATCCAGCGTCAAGTTCGTTATTTTACCAGGCTGCTGCGTTCCCCTGACAATATCGGTGAGGGAAGACCAGCGGCGCCAGAGATGGGCCAGATGCAAAAGCATGGGGAGAATGGAATCCGGGTGGTCATCGGTCAGAATTGCGGAAAGTTGCGGCACGCAGTGATATAATCCCCCTTGCTTGGCCAAAAGCCCCAGGGCGGCCAGGGCATCCAGGAGAATGGTAAGCGCCCTTGAATCGGCATTAACCGCTTTGGCTATTGCCGGGGCGGACAGAGGCCGCTGCTTTAGTAAAGAAAATATATTCAGTTCCGCCCCGGCAAGCAAGATGCGGCTTGCCATAAAATCACGGGCTAAATTCAGGATTGTTTCCGGCGTGTCTAACGGCATCTGTTCTCCCTTTTTTGACGAGCTTGTCATGAATGGCTTACTTGCCCTAAGCCATTTCGTGAACGTGGAGCTTATCCCGTTTAGCGAGGCGAAAGCATTTACTTTGGAGAGATCATCTCCGCCGGACGGACAATCCGGTCAAATTCTGCTGCTGTGACAAATCCTCCGCCTACGGCCTCTTCCCGCAGCGTGCTGCGATTCTTTAGCGCTAACTTCGCAATCCTGGCAGCCGTATCGTAACCGAGACGAGGGACCAGGGCGGTGACCAGCATGAGCGATCTTTCCATGAGCTCGGAAATGCGGTCAATGTTTGGCTCTATCCCCACCACGCAATTATCGGTGAAGCTGACGGCGGCGTCACCCAAGAGGCGTATGGACTGGAGCACATTGTAGGCCATGACCGGCTTAAACACGTTTAGTTCAAAATGGCCCTGTGCGCCGGCAATGGTCACCGTCGTATGATTGCCCATAACCTGGGCGCAAACCATGGTCACGGCTTCACACTGGGTCGGGTTCACCTTGCCCGGCATGATGGAAGAGCCCGGTTCATTTTCCGGCAAGGAGATTTCACCGAGACCGGAGCGGGGGCCTGAGCTTAACAACCGAAGGTCATTGGCTATTTTGTTGAGGCTGACGGCGATGGTGTTCAAGACGCCGGATATCTCCACCATAGCATCGTGCGCCGCCAGGGCCTCGAACTTATTGTCAGCCGAGACAAAAGGGAGGCCCGTAAATTGTGCTACTTCCCCGGCAAACTTATCGCCAAAACCGGGTCTGGAGTTCAAACCCGTACCCACGGCCGTGCCGCCCTGGGCGAGGGGATAAAGACGTTTCAGACTATCGTTAACGCGGTCCATGCCCAATTTAATCTGCATGGCGTAGCCGGAAAACTCCTGGCCCAGCGTCAGCGGGGTCGCGTCCTGCAGATGGGTGCGCCCGATCTTAATGATGTCCTGCCAGGCCAGGGATTTATCGTCCAGCGCCCGGCGCAGGTGCGTAAGCGCGGGAAGTAACAGGTGGTGCAGTTGTTCGACTGTGGCAATGTGCATGGCTGTCGGGAAGGCGTCATTGGAAGACTGGCCGCGGTTGCAGTGGTCGTTCGGATGAACGGGCGTTTTCGCACCCATGACACCGCCGAGGCGCTCGCTGGCCACATTGGAAATCACCTCGTTTGCGTTCATGTTGGTTTGGGTGCCGGAACCGGTTTGCCAGACCACAAGGGGAAAATGGTCGTCCAGCGTGCCGTCAATCACCTTCTGGGCGGCTTCGACAATGGCCCGGCCGATTTTTTCATCGAGGTCGCCGAGGGCGATATTGGTGAGCGCCGCACATCGCTTGACGATGGCTAAGGCCCGGATTAGTGGCTGCGGCATGCGTTCGTCCCCGATTTTGAAATTGCCCAGGGAACGCTGGGTTTGGGCGCCCCAGTATTTGTCCGCCGGGACTTCGATAGCGCCGCAGGAATCGGTTTCGGTACGGGTAGCGCTTATTTTTGCTTCCATCTCCCACCTTTCATAATGCTAGTCTTTGCCGCTCCGGTAAAAGCGGATTTGCGCCTTTTCCATGGTCGCCAGACCTTCCTTGATGACGTCGTCTATCTGTACCAGGAAGTTTTCCAACTTCTCTTTTGTATCCACGATTTCGATGATGATCGGCAGGTCTTCGGACAAGCGCTCGATCTTAAAAGTATGCAAGCGGCTATGAGCGCCGAACCCCATCATGCCCCGCAGGACGGTGGCGCCGGCCAGGTGCTCCGCGCGCGCTTTCAGGACCAGCCACTCATAAAGCAGCCGGCCTTCGTGCTTGTCGCTTTCGCCGATGAATATCCGCAGCAAATACCCTTCCTCAGGCAGTCCCATTTCTTACCTCCATATCCAAAAAGCTGTTGCCCGGCCGCACCAGACAGCGCCCAGGCAAACTGCCACTTGGCCAGCGATATTAAGCAGCGCCAGCGAAGTCTCGCCATCGTGCAGCAGATTGAAGGACTCGTTGGCAAAAGCCGAAAAGGTGGTAAAGCCACCCAAAAGACCGATGAAGACGAAGGCCCGCGAGGTGTCGGAGAATGCCCCCCGGGCATCGGCCAGGTGGGCGCAAAGGCCGATGAAAAAGCAACCGGCCACGTTGACCGCAAACGTGCCGTAGGGAAAGGAGATGCTCCGCGAAAGGCCCTGGGCGACGCCGCTGAGCAGATAGCGAAGCACGGAACCCATAAACCCGCCCATGCCGATGAGGAAAAGTTTTGTCATAATATTTGCCGTGTCAGACCCCAGCCGGGACATTTACAACGATAAGCCCGCCGTCTTTGATAATAACATGTTGGCTGCATCCCATCAAGCTTGCCTTGACATGGGCCGCCGCATTTCCTTCCCGATGCTTATAGCCGTCTTCATAGGGAATTACTTTGAGATCAAGGCTTCTCATTTATCCTTGCCCTGAGGTTTTGGGCGCGGACGCGCACCGCCCGGGCCACTGTCTCCGGGAAATCTTTCCAGGGGGCGCCCCTTTGGTTAATCAGGCCATTAAGGTGAATATAGAGGGGATTTGCCGTTTCGCCAACGTGCCGCGCCTCCTGCAGAGACACCGCATAGCCAGCCGGAGCGGCATTTTC
>JGI1357J11328_10003140_pt1 | contig 11545 bp, 8 predicted proteins | sample Subgrocontami54m_FD_11328 | JGI IMG/M metagenome (IMG submission 11328)
GTGCGGAAAGATTCTCCTTTGCCCCGGTCGCTACCGCTCCCGGTTCTGACAAGCTCTGCGTAGCCACGGCTCGCGCTTCGCCACAGCCGCGCGGCATCGGAATGATTTTACCGGGGTTGCACAGTCCAGACGGATCGAAAGCGGCGCGCACTCGGAGCATCGCATCCATGTCGTCTTCCGAAAAAATCAAAGGCAGGTAAGCGCTCTTGTCCAGGCCGACTCCGTGCTCGCCGGTAATCGATCCACCGGCGCGCACGCAAGTTTCCATGATCTCGCGGCCGGCCTGTCGCACGCGCTCCAGATCGTCACCGCGGCGAAGATCAAAACAGATCAGCGGATGCAGATTGCCATCGCCGGCATGAAAGACGTTGGCGAGTTGCAAGTTGTAGTGCGCGGCGATGCGATAGGTTTCAGCCAGCACTTCGGGCAGACGTGAGCGCGGCACGACTGCGTCCTGAATCATGATGTCGGGACTCAAACGACCGACGGCGCCGAATGCGCCTTTGCGCGCCGCCCACAGTTTCTTTCTTTCATTCTGATCCGTTGCCGAACGCACCGAGCGGGCTCCGTGTTCGCGAAGAATTGCTCCTATGCTGTCGGCATCTTCATCGATGCCTGCTTCCACGCCGTCGAGTTCGACCAGCAGAACGGCCTGGGCATCGATCGGTAATCCGGCCGTGAACACGCTCGCTTCGACGGCGCGAATGATCGCGTTGTCCATCATCTCCAAAGCGGCCGGCAGCACCCCGGCAGCGATTATTGCTGAGACGGCGTGGCTGGCCTGATCCACGTCGGTGAAATCAGCAAGCAGAGTGCGGACTGCTGGTGGAATCGGCGAAAGCCTTACCGTCGCTTCGGTCGCGATGCCGAATGTGCCTTCTGAGCCAACGAAGACACCGAGCAAATCGTAACCAACCGCGCCTCCGCCAAGATCGACAATCGATCCGTCCGACAAAACCACGCGCGCGGCAATCACGTGATCCGTCGTTGTGCCGTATTTTAAGCAATGAATCCCGCCGGCGTTCTCGGCGATGTTGCCACCAATCGTGCACGACGGCTGGCTGGAAGGATCAGGAACATAATAGAGACCGTAAGGCGCTACGGCCCGCGACAGGTGCGCGTTCACCAGGCCAGTCTGCACAACTGCAATTCGATTTTCGGGATCGACGCGGAGAATCTTGCGCATGCGCGCGAGTTCAATCACGACCCCGCGATTTACTGCGAGCGCGCCGCCCGAAAGCCCCGTGCCCGCGCCGCGGGGCGCAAAGCTCACGCCTTCGTCTGCCAGAAGTTGCAGGACGTCGGATGTCTCTTCAGTCGAATTGGGAAACACGACCGCGCGCGGCGGATGTTTGTGCTGAGGCAGGCCGTCGCATTCGTAAACCAAAAGCTCATCCGGCTCCGAAAGAACGTTCTCTTCACCAACAATTTCGCGCAGTTCTGCCGCGAGGGCGTCGTCAGTGCTAGTTGTTTGCTCAAACTCAGCCTTCATCATTTGTTTCAAGTAGGGAGGTAGAAATCGTTCTGTGATCTGCTGAACCTGATAATACACTACGCTGCATTAGCGGAGTATGAGCAAACACTACATGAGGCCCGGAACGATTCCTAAATGAACTACGAATTAGTCTTTACAAAAGTAGTTTTATGGTAGTCGTATGATTCAATTTCAGTTCTTCCCAAGGTCGGTTGGTTCTAACGCAACCAATAGCGGAGGTCGTTGATTGTTTTCACACCGTCGCAAAAGAAATAGCGTCACCCGAAAACAACCTCTCAAGTGACGGCGTCCTACGTGTGATTCGCCCGCATCTGGAGAAGTTGGGCTACCGCGTCGAACTAGGGAAGAACCGAGACCAGAAGATTAAAGTCCCTGTGCTCTTCGGACTGAACAACACCATAGACAAGTTCTTCGATGCTGACGCAATAAGTTCGGACGGGAAAGTCGTTGTCGAGATCGAGGCTGGGCGCGCGCTTGATAATTACCAGTTCTTGAAAGACATTTTCCAGGCGAGCCTAATGTATGGAGTGGAATACCTAGTCGTCGCAGTACGAAACCATTACCGCGGCACAAAAACCTTCGAACGTATTGCCATGTTTGTCGAAACGATGTACATAAGCAACCGTATTCAGCTTCCGCTGCGTGGGATCCTCCTAATTGGCTACTGAGATACAAATCCGATGAAAACGCGAACAACTGTTTGGGCACTAGCTTGGGACGACAAATATGAAACGGACTGCCGCGTTTTTGGCTCCGAAGCGGAATGCTTTGCTTACTTCCGTGACGTCATCAAGAAGGACATAGCCGATATTCAGACTCCACACGCCGTCGAAATTCGGGGGCTGCTAGAACATGACGATATTGGAGCGGCCTATGATCTTTGGCAAGCGACGTACAAGGGTGAGTTGAGCACTTATAACTGGGGGCCGCAGGATGTCGAAGTCGAAATGGCAGCCTTGTGACGGGGACGTCGAACGATGGCCGGAAGCTAACTTACGGTCGAAGGAATTGATCGATTCGATGTATAATGTTGGCCTTATGAGCGCTCAGGCAGACGTAATAGACGCGAGAGACGAAGTCGCTCGAACAGGCGAGCACATCTACGAGCAAAATCTAAGATCGCTCCTTGAACCATCTCACACAGGCCGACTTGTCTTGATTCATCTCCCGAGCCGCGACTATTTCCTTGTGGACTCTCTCGTGGAAGGCTCAGATCGTTTGCGAGAGAAATACCCAAACGCGGCCAGAGGCGAGGTCTACACTCGCCGGGTTGGTCAGGGGGCAGTAATTCGAGCCCGCACGCCGCGTGTCACAGGGGAACGACCGTGAAAGGTCGGCTGGCCTCCGATCATACTCCTTACGTTACAATTGAAATGCTGGGGGCCGGCGTCGGACGCGAGTTTGTTGTTGATACCGGCTTCAGCGGATCTCTTTATCTCCCGGAAGACAAAATCGCAGATTGGAACTTGCTATTCATCACCAGTGCTCCGATCGTCCTTGCCAATCAGAGTATCGTCATCGCAGACGTGTTTGAAGCCACTGTAGTCTGGTTCTCTATTGAGCATCGTGTTCCCGTCATTGCCGGTCCTTCGGGCTGTGACTCCCTGCTTGGAATGGAGCTTCTCGAGGGTTGTCGGATTGATCTTGATCGGGTGGTTGGAGAAGTCCGCATCGACCAGCTCTGATCATTTGGAACAGCGGCTTAGCTTATGAAGCGTGACCACGATAGACCCGATAACTCAGGTAGATTACCATCCCCACCGCCGCCGCAATCGTCGCTTGAACAGCCTCAGTTCGAGTGCTGTGCGCCAATAACCAGATGGCCAGAACGAGCGCGGCAACCGCAATGGCCGACCCACCGCGCACCCGGAACATTGCCGGAGAAACGCCTGTCCGCCGGCGTAAGACCGGTAAAGCCGCACACGTAACTCCATAAGTAACCAGCCGGGCGATCGCGCTAATCGTCAACGCCGCCACAAACGAACTCTTGAGCGTGAAGACGAGCATGGCGGAGGCAGTGATCACAATCGCAACGTGCGGCGTGAGGAATCGGCGATGGACCCGCGCAACCAACCGCGGCAATTGTTTCTGCTCGGCGAAAGCGAACGGCAAACGCGATCCCGAAAGGACGAGGATGTTCAAGTTCCCGGCGATCGAAATAATCGCTCCGGCAGAAATGATGGCGGCGCCAGCGGTGCCCATGAAATTCTGCGCGGCGTCGGCCAGGGGTTTGGTTGAACTCGCCAGCTGTGGCAGCGTGCCGACGCAAACGATCTGAACCAGGATGTACGTCGTGGCCACTACCCCAGTGGCGATTAGTAACGCGCGCGGTAAATTGCGGCGTGGATCGTGGACCTCGCCGGCCGGGATCGCCGCCATCTCGAATCCGGTGAAAGCAAAAATGAGTAACAAGACCGATTGTGAAAACGCGCCGGTGGAAGGTCGCGGACCAAAGGCAAAGGCATGTGGCTTTAGAAAAAAGAGTCCCCCAGCGATGAAGATCAGTAAGGGGATCAGCTTGCCGATGGTGAAGAAGTCGCTGGCAATCGCTGCTTGGCGCACGCCGATGAAATTGACCGCGGCCAGCGCAAGGACGACCACGGTGATGATGATACCTCGCTGAAGCGGAGCGCTGGCGCCGGGCCAAAAGAAGGCCAGATAGCTCACCAGCAAATTGCAATTGGCGGCGAACGCGGTCAGCCGCGCCAACCAGCTCAGCCAGCCGACTTCGAAACCCACTGTTGGACCGAACGCTTCCCGCGCGTAAAGGTATGGCCCGCCTGTTTCATCGAACCGACTACCGACCTCAGCGAAACAAAGAATGATCAGCGTGACGACGATCGCGCAAGCGACGAACGCGATCAGGCTGTAGGTTCCGATCAGCGCATAAACTTTTGCCGGTAACCCAAATATGCCGGCGCCGATAATGCCGTTGATCGCAACCGCAACCAGGTCCCATTTGCGTATGCCGCGGACGAGGCCTTTGGGTGAAGGGTGTTTTTGGCGCGAGCCAACGGAATCATTTTCCATTTTTCATTTTCGATTTTTCATTAGCAGTTAGGTTAACGGTTCTAGTTACGCCGGAAACAACCGCACATCTGACCACGGCGTGTCGAGGGAACAAAATGGCAAATGAGAAATGTCCAATGGAAAATGGAAAATGTTTGTGCTCGCTACCCCGACGAGTCGGGGTTCTGTAACTTATCCACGCGCGGCCAACGCCTCACGCGCGACTTCCTTGTCATCAAAATGAAAGACTTCGCGCCCGAGGATTTGATAATCCTCGTGTCCCTTGCCGGCAATCAGAACGAGATCATCGGTGCGAGCCTGAGCGATCGCGTGATGGATCGCTTCGCGGCGATCGGCGATCTTCTGGTAAGGCTTGCCGGTTTTTTGAATTCCCACTTCGGCATCGGCGAGAATCTTATTGGGATCTTCAGTGCGCGGATTATCGGAAGTCAGGATCACGACGTCGCTGAGCGAACCTGCGGCTTCGCCCATCGGCGCGCGCTTTGAAGCGTCGCGATCGCCACCACAACCAAACACCGTGATGATTCTGCCCTTCGTCACGTCGCGCGCCGCGCGTAGAACGTTCAGCAACGCATCGTCGCTGTGCGCATAATCAACGACGACGGCAAAGTCGCCATCATGCGGCACGCGCTCAAATCGTCCCGGCGCGCCCGTGCATTTCTCCAGCGCTTTCTTGATTACTTCCAGGCTGTAACCGAGAGCGAGACCGCTCGCCACCGCGGCCAGCGTGTTGTAGATATGCGGCGGACCAACCAAAGGCGAATGGAAATCGATCTCGGCGTCTGGAGTGCGCAAACGAAAGCGCATACCTGCCAGCGAGAACTCAGGATCGCGTGCAGTGATGTCAGCTTCTGATTTCACCGCGTACCGAACTACCCGCAGACCTTCTTTCTCAAGCCGATCCGCCAATTCAATCCCGTATGGATCGTCAACATTGATCACTGAAGTTTTCGGCCTCGATCCCAGCCGCCCGTCGAACAGACGCTGCTTCGCGTACCAGTAGTTCTCCATCGTCTTGTGATAGTCGAGATGATCGCGGGTGAGATTTGAAAACACCGCCACGGCGTAGTCGAGTTCATCACAACGATGAAAATCCATCGCCTGTGAAGAGCATTCCATCACCGCTGTCTTGCATCCGATCTCGACCGCCTGACGGAGCATTCGCTGCATGTCCGTAGCTTCCGGCGTCGTGCGTCCGGCTTTCTTTCTTTCTTTGCCGAGCCGGTATTCAACCGTGCCGGTCATCGCCACTGGTTCGCCCGCGGCTTCCGGAATCGAAGCGATCAAATATGCGGTGGTGGTCTTGCCGTTGGTCCCGGTGATGCCAACGAGGTTTAGGTCGCGCGAAGGATGTCGATGGACTGCGGCGGCGGCGAGGGCCATTGCGCGACGAACGTTTTCAACTTGAAGCCAGGCAGCGGGGGCAAGCCCCCTTCCTGACTGCAACTCTGTTAACGCTCGCCATTCAGCAGAAGGTTCGAGTTCTGAAACTACACCGACCGCGCCTTGTTCAATCACTTGAGGAACAAACTTGTGCGCATCGAACAGCTCGCCGCGAATCGCGACGAACAGACTTCCCGGCCCCGCCTGACGCGAGTCATGAGTCACGTCCGTCACCGGAACGCTGGCGTGGCCGATAAAGTCCGCGCCAATTGCTTTGGCGACTTCGTTAACCGTCACCGATTTCTTTGGTTCGACTACTGCTACGGATACGAGATAACCCAAGACTCCCACCGCAATGTCGAGGGTCAGTGCTGTCGAATAAAACTTTGCTGCTTGAGTCTCTCACCAATTCAAGCCGATTGCGCGCCGGCAATTCTGCCTGTGACAACACAAACAACTTTACCTGTAAGCTACCGAGATCTGCGGCTTGCCGTCAGGGAAATTGGCTGTTCTGGTGAACGTTCCATTTGGCAAGGGATTACCGCTGCTATCCCTTATCACGATCTGCTCAATCTTTCCGTTGCCATTCTTGTGTTTGTACTGCTTGGTGGTGGCGTCGAATGTCCCTATGCAGTTCTTATTGGCAGCGTTGACACATTCAATGGTCAGTGAGCCGCCCTTGATAATTATGTCGTCACCAGGAACCTGCGGGGGCCGATTGGCGAGCGCGTAGGCGCCAAGGACAAGCATGCAAATCGCCGCAAGAAGGGTAAGCCGTAGAAGTAAGTTACGCATTGATTTTCTCCTTAATTTTCAGGGGGTAAGATCTATCGCGAGGCGGAACTATTCGCGCCCGCCTAAACAAACCGAACTCAACTACGCCAAGAACCAGAACTTCCGAATAGAGCAAATCCAAAACATTAAGATTTTATGAACCCGAACCGGTAAGCTGCGCGAGTTGCTTTCGCAATCGCTGAACATCCGAACGACCGAGGAAGGTGCCAAAGTTTTCCTTACCCCAGCGCTGTTCAAGTTTGGATAGCGAATCGTTTGCCCGCAAAGCATACTCCTGTGCTTTGTTCTTGTCGCCTGACTTTCCGCTGGCCAGGGCTGCAACCACCAGGGCCCGCCATTCGGATGCTTGCTGGCCCAGCCGCGCAAACACCTCCTGCGCCTGCAAGGCATTGCTGGATGCGCCCGGCGAATCACCAGAGAGAAGCATCGTTTCCGCCAGCGCGAGCTGTGCTTTGGCTAATTGCCATGGATCGTTCAATTGCTTAGCCAGTTCTACCGCTTCTACACATTTCGCTTTCCCCGCCGCCGCCGCGCCGCCATACGCCTGAGCCATTCCCAGTACGCGGCTGCCGTTCGCCGAAATCCCGGGAAACTGTGTGCCGGCGATCGCGAGCAACTTTTCCGCCTCGTCTTTGGCGCCCGGAAAGCGCTCCTGGCTCAGGACAATCTCAACCGAAACGAGCTTTCCTTCAAGCGAGAGCCGTTTTATTTCACCGCCCGGTTTATCGGCGATAGCCGCTGCCTGATCGAGAAGTGGTTGAGTTTCGCCGTAGCGACCCATGCGACCCAGAACATACGCGCGCTCCACCAGGTTGTAGCCAACGCTTCGCTGGATTCCCAGTGAGTTGTAGATCACATATGCCTGCGTGAGTTGGTCGAGCGCCTCGGTAAACTTCTCTTCGCGCGCCAAAGCCGAACCCCGCTCTGCGTGCGCCTGCGCTATCAGTGATTGATCATTTGACTCCTGCCCAAGCTTCAGAAGCTGATCGTGCGCTTTTTCCGCGGCCACGTAATCACCTTTCTGAAGGTCTGCACGCGCGAGCAAAGCAAGGCAGGAAGAAGTTGCGGATCGATAGCCGCCTTGCTGATAAAACGCCAGCGCAGGCTCGAGATACTGAATCACTTCATCCGGCTTGTTTTGCTGCTGGCGCAAACTGGCCATCGCCCCGCGTGCTCTCGCTTCATTGCTGCGCGCTTTGGCTCTTTGCGCCGACTCGAGGGCCTGTAGAAAATACTTTTCGGCATCATCAGGCTGGCCGCGCACGAGAAAACTGTAACCAAGATCGGTCAGGCCCTGCGCGCTCAGGTTCTCCATCCCATTCTTCTGTGCGAGGTCCACAGCTTGACGCGCGTAATCGGTGGCTTGTGTTGTCTCGCCCGCATCGACCGCAACCGTGCTCAGTTGCAAGAGCGTCTTGATCTTCTGCGACGTATTGTCGCTGGCTGCGGCCAGGGCCAGCGCCTGTTCCAGTTGGGTCCTGGCCTCAGACAGTTTGCCGAGTTGATTGAACAAGGCGCCGCGTTGGTACACCACTTCCGTGCGCCCCTCAAGATTGCCCATCGCCTGGAAAATCCCTTCCGCCTTATCAAACGAGCTGAGCGCGTTCGGCAGATCTCGCTGACGGCCATAGAGGATGCCGAGGCGCAGAAACGCCGTCGCGTATTGTGGATTGCGGTTCGCGGCTTCCGTAAATGTCTCAATTGCTTTCTTGATGTCTTCGTTTTTTTCATAGGCGCGCCCCAGATCGGCAAGCACGCGCGGCTTCTCAGCGTCAGCAGACTGTTTCACGATCGCAGCATACGATTCGATCGCCGCGGGAAAGTCATGTCTTACCGTGGCGGAAATACCGTCGACGTACAGCGCGTCTGTTTTTGGCAGCCGCGAGCGATCGCTCGCGAGTGAAGTGGCGCGCAACAGTTCATCCTTGGCTCGATCCACGTAGTCCAACTCGATCAGGCTTTCAGCCAGGCGGGCGTGCGCCAGGACATACTTATCATCGATTGTGATCGCGCGCTCGAAGGCCTTGCTTGCTTGATAGAATGCTTCATCGCGCAGCGCGTTCGTTCCGATGTCGTACCAGTTCTGCGCTTCTGCCGACGGCACGTGCAACGGAGGTCGCCACCACCGCCAGGCAATTCCCGTCAGAAGGGCGACGACTGCGATTCCCACAAGGATATACCAGAGGGGCACGCGCGGCCGGCGCAGCATCTGCGAGAGGTTGGTCAGCGTCGTCTGCCGCGCGGGCGCTATCGTAGACCGGGGCTGGATTAGGGTATTGCTCAAATCGTCTTCCAACCCGCTCCGAACTGAGCGCAGATCTGAGATCAATTCATCACTTGTTTGATATCTTTTCTCCGGCTTCTTTGCCAGCGCCTTGAGAATGATGGAATTCAATTCAGTCGGGAGATCCGGATTAACCGTCGATGGCGGCCGCGGCTCAACGTGAATCACGTTGGCCGCAATCTCAATCAGACTCGTTCCGGGAAACGCCGGCTGGCCCGTGACACATTCGTAGAGCACTCCACCGAGCGCAAAGAGATCGCTACGCCCGTCGACTTTTCTTCCCATGGCCTGCTCTGGAGAGAGATAGGCCGGTGTGCCAAGAACGGCGCCGCTGCGCGTGCGCAGGTTGAGTAAGGTTTGCCCTTCTGGTTCTGAGACGTGAATCGAATCTTCATTAAGTTGCTTGGCGAGACCAAAGTCGAGCACTTTGATCTGACCTCGCTCATCAACCATGATGTTCGATGGCTTTATGTCACGATGGATTATGCCTCGGGCGTGAGCTTCTTTCAGGGCCGTCGCAACCTCTTCGATAATCTGTAGCGCGCGCGGCAGGGTCAGTTTGCCCTGGATCACTATGTCGCCCAGCGTTTCTCCTCGGATCAATTCCATTACCAGAAACGGGCGTCCTTCGCTTGTCTCGCCATAGTCGAAAAGCGTCGCGATGCGCGGGTCACTCAACTCAGAAACGGCGCGCGCCTCGCGTAAGAAGCGGGCGCGATAATCACGTTCATCCCGCTCCAGCGTGGGAAACTTAATGGCCACGCGCCGGCCCAGGTTGGTGTCCTCGGCTAGATAGACTTCGCCCATTCCACCCTTGCCAAGGCGCTCGAGAATACGGTAGTGCGAAACTATCTTTCCGATCATTAGCGTCGATTCAGCATTGTCTTAAGAGAACTAGTTCGCGAAAAAGATGATGTTTACCGCAGGACTCAGAGGGCGCGGCCGCCCTCATATGCTAAAGGATCCTTGGTCGGGGCGCATACTACGCGAAAGCGAAAGGCTTTTCAATCTGATCTGTCGCAGACAACTCCTGTCTGGACATAAATTAGGGCTAACGTTTACGATGCAATGTCCGAAATCCTGGTCGAGGCGCAAAACTGTATGACTGGTAGAATCTCACTTATTTTCTTGCTTACATTGGCAAGCATGGCGGCGTTAACTTCAGTCTCAAGCAAAGGGTCGGAATACGATCTGATTATCAAGAACGGGCGGGTCATTGACGGCTCAGGCAGGCCAGCTTTCAATGCCGATGTCGCAATCAAAGATGATCGCATCGCGCGCATCGGCAATCTGCGCGGCGCGCAGGCGAAGCGCGTCATCGACGCGCGCGGGCAGATAGTTGCGCCCGGCTTCATCGACATGCTGGGCCAGTCAGAAGCGTTCCTATTAATCGATCCGCGCGCGATGAGCAAAGTGATGATGGGCGTCACCACTGAGATTACCGGCGAAGGCGAATCGATCGCCCCCATCAACGATCGCATTCTCAAAGAGCAGGAGGATTTCAATCGTCGTTTCAATCTCACCGTCGATTGGCGCACGCTGGGCGAGTATTTCAATCGTTTGGATAAGCAGGGCGCGGGCGTAAACCTCGGGACTTTCGTCGGCGCGACGCAGGTGCGCGAGTACGTCATCGGCTACGATGATCGTCCGCCTACGCCGGCTGAGTTAGCGCAAATGAAAAAGCTCGTCGCTGACGCGATGAAAGAAGGAGCGCTCGGAGTCTCAACTTCTTTGCAGTACGTGCCGGCGCGGTTCGCGAAGACCGATGAGATCGTCGAGCTGGCAAAAGTCGCGCATCAATACGGCGGTATCTACATCAGTCACCAACGCAGCGAGGCGAACGCGATCGATGATTCGATGAAAGAAGTTTTCGAGATTGCGCGCCGTGCCCACATTCCCGCGGAAATCTGGCACTTCAAAACGGCTTATCAGAAAAACTGGGGCCGCATGCCGGAGATGCTGCGCCGCATCGCAGCCGCGCGCCGCAGCGGCTTAAAGATCACCGCCAACGTTTATCCTTACGTCGCCGGTAGCACTTCATTGAGCGCGTGCCTGCCGCCCTGGGCGCTGGAAGGCGGCACCGATCGAATGGTTGCGCGCTTGCGCGATCCGCAAACTCGCGAGCGGTTAAGAAAGGAAATAACTACCGACGCCAAAGATTGGGAGAACATTTATTTGGGCAGCGGCGGCCCAAGCGGGATCCTGATTGGCGCCGTAGTGAATCGCGATCTCGAAAGCTCGCAAGGCAAGCGGTTGTCCGAGATCGCGTCTGATCAGAAAAAGGATCCGCTCGACGCCCTCTTTGATTTCATCATTGCCGATCACGGCCAGACCGGCGCGATCTTTTTCATGATGAAAGAAAGCGACATGCAGGCCGCGTTGAAATCGCCCTTCGTCAGCATCTGCACTGATAGCGGCGCCCGCGCCACCGATGGCCCGCTGGCCGGATCGAAATCGCATCCGCGCGGCTGGGGAACGTATCCGCGCATTCTCGGCAAGTATGTGCGCGACGAGCATCTGATGCCGCTCGAGTTCGCGATTCACAAGATGACGGATTT
>JGI1357J11328_10003148_pt1 | contig 11535 bp, 11 predicted proteins | sample Subgrocontami54m_FD_11328 | JGI IMG/M metagenome (IMG submission 11328)
GGGCGACTCGCCGTGGCGAGACCATAGTCGGAGGGACTGTTATAAATGCTCTGACTTCGCTCAGGGGAGGTTCCGCTGAACCTTTAGCGAACGGGACTGGACCAGGGGATACTAGGGATGGAGGCTTTAGTCCGGTGGAGTTTTACAAACGGCTTCAGAGAAACTGGCTTAGACTTATGGCTTTTTATGGTCTGATGGCCGTGACTCTTTTCATAGTGGGTATCGTAGGGACAACTATAATAGGAGCGCTAACTCTTTTTAACCAGGGACTTGGCTCATTGCTGGTGGGTCTAGTCTTTGCTATGAGCCTTCTGGTTATGTTATACCTGTTTTTCTCAGACGAGGCCATAGTAATCGGAGGCTCTGGTCCTATAGCCGCTGCGGTAAGCAGCATGTCAATAGTTTATAGAAACTATTGGGCCTCTTTTATGCTTGTAGTATTGACCACTGTGGTCTTGATTGGCACTCATTTGATATGGATGTCTCTATCAAGCAATGTGTTTGGCGCACTCATGGGTATGGTGGGTAATGCTTATGTATCTACTGGGATAACCGCAGCAGTAATGCTGTTTTATAAGGATAGGGTCTTATTTTTTCAAAAAGAGGCCGCTCCAGGGTAACAGCAGGACTTCTTGAGCGTCAATATTAGTGTAGACAATAATTTAGAGAGAAGACGCATATATGGTATCAGAGACTAAAGATAACAGATATACAGCACAGGATATTCAGGTACTGGAGGGGCTTCAGGCCGTGCGCCGCCGTCCCGGCATGTACATAGGCACCACGGACCAGCGCGGCCTTCATCATCTGATATTTGAGATAGTGGACAACAGCATAGATGAGGCTATGGCCGGGTTCTGTGACCGTATTCAGATCACAATAAACCCTGATAATTCCGTTATTGTATCTGACAATGGTAGAGGCATCCCGGTCGATGTTCACAGCTCCACCGGACTTTCTGCCTTAGAGACCGTTATGACTATACTCCACGCCGGCGGTAAGTTCGGCGGACAGGTATATAAGGTGTCAGGCGGTCTACATGGAGTGGGCGCCTCTGTCGTAAACGCCCTCTCCGAGTGGACGGTGGTCGAGGTGAGAAGGGACGGCAAGGTATATCGCCAGGAGTACCAGCAGGGCATCACGGTTACCCCCGTTACGGTGGCTGGCAAGTCAAAGGACACCGGCACTACCGTGAGCTTCAGGCCAGATGAGGAGATCTTCAAAGTCATCGAGTTTGACTTTGATGTCATAGCCCAACGCTTGAGGGAAATGGCGTATCTGACAAAGGGTGTGTGGATCTCGCTAAAAGATATAGCTAAAGATAGAGAGACCAGCTTTTACTTCGAAGGTGGCATTGCTAGCTTCGTGCGTCATCTCAACAAGCACCGTGACGCTATTAACTCCCGCCCTATTTATATTGAGAAAGAGGTCAATGGCTTTGCTGTTGAGGTAGCCATGCAATACAACGGTGGCTACAGCGAGAACACCCTGAGCTTTGCTAACTGCATAAATACCATAGATGGCGGCAGCCACTTGACCGGTTTTCGCTCGGCCCTTACCCGTGCGATCAATGACTATGCTCGCAAAGCCAAGCTCATGAAGGATGACGACTCTAATCTACAGGGCGAGGATGCCCGAGAGGGCCTAACCGCGATAATCAGCGTTAAACTGCCAGAACCGCAGTTTGAAGGGCAGACCAAGACCCGCTTGGGCAATCCGGAGGTACGCAGTGCAGTAGAGTCGGTCACCTACGAGGGTATAATAACTCATCTTGAGGAGAACCCCTCGGATGGCCGCAAGATAATCGATAAATGCCTCACCGCGGCCCAGGCCAGAGAGGCTGCTCGTAAAGCCAGAGACCTGGTCATCCGTAAAAGCGCTATGGAGGGCGGGACCCTACCTGGTAAGCTGGCAGACTGCTCTGAGAAGGACCCCAAGCTCAGTGAGTTGTTCCTGGTGGAAGGAGACTCTGCCGGCGGCTCGGCAAAGCAGGGGCGAGACCGCCGCTTTCAGGCCATCCTGCCTTTAAAGGGCAAGATCCTCAATGTTGAAAAGGCGCGCAAGGACAAAATGCTGGCCCACGAAGAGATCAGGGCTATAATCACAGCGCTGGGCATCGGTATAAAAGACCAGATGGATATGTCCAGACTGCGTTATTACAAGGTCATAGTAATGACGGATGCGGATATAGACGGCTCGCATATCCGTACTCTGCTTCTCACCTTCTTCTTCCGCCAGATGCCGGAGCTTATCAATGAAGGGCATTTGTATATAGCGCAGCCGCCCCTTTACAGGGTCCAAAATGGCAAGGAGCAGCAATACGTCTACTCTGAGGAGGAGAAGGAAACTGTTTTGACCAAGCTGAAGGACAAGAAAGGGATTGAGCTCCAGCGCTACAAGGGCCTGGGCGAGATGAACCCTGAGCAGTTGTGGGAGACCACCTTAAACCCGGATACCAGGACCTTGCTAAAGGTACACGTAGACGATGCGGTCAAGGCGGATGACATTTTTGAGACTCTGATGGGTGACGCAGTGCCGCCTCGCAAGGCCTTTATCCAGGCACATGCCAAAGATGTAAAGAACTTAGATGTATAAGGGAATAGCAAGTGACTCAACAAAGATCGAATCGGGAACAGCGGCGAGCACAACGTGTGCCGAGCGATCCATTACGAGAACAATTCCGCGCTTTAGCAGATTGGTGGCATGAAGCAACGGATGCCTTATCCTCACCCGAGGAAAAGATGGAACACGAAGCATATTACCGTATTATCGATATTGGCCGTCCAGCCCTACGTTATATTCTCGAAGACTTGCGAGACCGCGGAGGCCATTGGTTCCGGGCACTTGAGGAGATAACCCAGATCGAGCCACCACTTCTGCTAGGAGCAACTCCAAGTGTCCGTGCTGAACGAAATGCTTGGCTTGCTTGGGCATGAGAACAGGGTATCCTTGACTAGTCGTCCCTTTAATCTTGGAATTTCTGAGACTCAGGTACGACAACAATGGCCCAATAAACATTCAACTCTTGAAGGCTTGGCTGGAACCTTCTATGGATATCCTACCCTATTAATGCGGAGACGCCTTCCTCAAGAGGGAGCAGGTATATAAATGAATGTCGGAGTTGGTCAGACTGCACACCTGCTGGCTTAAAAGACCTTGACACTCGCGATGCGCTCTGATATAGTCACTTTCGTAAAAATTTCACAAAGTCTTAACCCGGCCGGGGTTAATGTTGAGAGGAAATGATGGCTGTACTTAAGCGCTGTCCTATACCGACAGGTCGAGTATCTTCGATTGTACCCGTGGCCATAGTCCTGTCCTTCCTGTTAACTGGCTGTCTTTCAGATGACTCAATGTCCACCTTTTCCCGTGACGGCGACGTAGCCTCTCTGCAATTTGATATATTTGTCCTCATTTGGTGGTTAATGGTAGGCGTGTTTGTTGTGGTAGAGGGAATGCTTCTCTACACCGTCCTACGGTTCCGCAAAAAGCCCGGCGAACCAGATATGATTCCTGCGCAAACGCACGGAAACACCCGTCTTGAGATAGCCTGGACAATTGCGCCAACTCTGGTGCTTCTAGCTCTGATGATTCCCACAGTACAAGGGCTGGGATATCTGTCTGAGAAACAGACCGGAGACGCTATTAACGTTAAGGTTGTAGCACACCAGTGGTGGTGGGAGTTTCAATATCCCGAGCTGGGAGTCTCGACTGCTAACGAGCTGCATATCCCTGTAGGCAAGAGCGTCAATTTTGAGCTGGAGTCCGCAGACGTTATTCATAGCTTCTGGGTCCCCAGACTGGCCGGCAAGCAAGATGTCGTTCCTAATCGTCGCAACACTATGTGGTTTAATGCTAAAGAGCCGGGAGAGTACTACGGTCAGTGCGCTGAGCTTTGCGGCATATCACACGCTCTTATGAAGTTTAGAGTGATTGCACAGCCGCAGGGTGAGTTCGAGGCCTGGGTAAATGGAGAAAAATCACCACAGCCACCTCCAACCGGAAGGGCTGCGGAGGGGTCTACTTTGTTCTTATCCAAAGGATGTATAGCTTGCCATACTATTCGAGGCAACCCAGCAGCCCAAGCGAAAATAGGACCCGATCTCACCCATGTTGGCAGTCGTACCATGATAGCTGCTGGATTACTAGAAAATAATACGAACAATCTGACTAAGTGGCTGCGTGATCCAAATGAAGTGAAGCCAGGAAACATTATGGCGCGAGACGCGTTAGCTTATAAAGAAGAGGCTTTCAGACTTACAGATGAGGATATATCCAAGCTGGTTGCTTACTTGCAAAGTCTGAAATAAATGCCATAATTAGGGAAAAGATTTGCAATAGGAGGTAGCTGTTCGTTCCCGCCTGAGTCGAAACGAACAGCGGCGTACCCCTTTCCGCCTGAGGCGGACCTCAGGCGACCTCAGGACATGCTTTCCGCCTCAGGCGGACCTGAGGCAAGAGGCAACGCCTTAGGCATAAATCCAGTAGAGTATTACATACCAGAATGGTGGAGGCTATCTTATGGCTACCGTAACAGAAACAGCGGGCGGTATTCTACGTCGACCTTCTATTCATATCACGGGATTTTGGAGTTGGGTCTTTACAGTTGACCACAAGCGTATAGGCGTGCTGTATGGAGTAACAGCCTTCGTTTTCTTCTTGGTAGGAGGAATCGAGGCCCTTTTGGTGCGCACTCAGTTGCAGAGGCCAGAGTTCGGCCTGATAGAGCCAGCGCTTTATAATCAGCTATTTACAATGCACGCTCTTACCATGATCTTCTTGGCCATTATGCCTATGGGTGTGGCTTTCTTCAATATTGTAGTACCACTCCAAATAGGGGCCAGAGACGTAGCTTTTCCTCGTCTCAATGCTTTAAGCTACTGGATTTTCCTGTTTGGCGGCATACTACTGAATCTTGGATGGCTCTTTGGTGGCGCTCCGGAGGATGGATGGTTTGCCTATTCCAATTTGACCCAGAAGACGTACTCGATGGGCCGTGGGATGGACTATTACGTGTTGGGGCTTCAGACCCTTGGCGTCGCCTCTGTCGCTGGCGCCCTGAACTTCATAGTTACTATAGTCAATATGAGAGCGCCAGGTATGTCTATGATGAGGCTGCCGGTCTTTACCTGGATGACCCTCATCGTATCGGTCTTACTTGTAACAGCTATGCCTGTTATCTCCATTGCTCTTATCGAGCTGACCTTTGATAGATTCTTTGGCACCAACTTCTTTAATGTGGCTGCCGGCGGTGACCCGGTACTCTGGCAGCACCTCTTTTGGGTCTTTGGTCACCCTGAGGTGTATATACTGATACTTCCAGCAATGGGAATAGTGTCAGAGGTGATTCCTACGTTTTCACGAAAACCGCTCTTTGGATATGCCTTCGTTGTTTACTCCGGCGTAGTTATAGGTTTCTTAGGATGGGGTGTTTGGGCCCACCATATGTTCACAGTAGGGCTTGGGCCTATTGCCAACGCGGTATTTGCCGTTACTACTATGTTCATCGCGGTGCCTACAGCAGTCAAAATATTTAACTGGATAGGCACATTATGGGGTGGGCAGATAGATATGAAGTCTCCTGTGTACTTTGCCATAGGATTTGTTGCTCTTTTTATAATAGGTGGGCTGAGTGGAGTATCTCACGCATCCACGCCGTCAGACTTTCAGCAGCAGGACACCTACTATATAGTAGCCCACATACACTATGTGTTATTTGGCGGAGCTATCTTCGGTCTCTTTTCCGGAATCTACTACTGGTTCCCAAAGGTCACCGGACGGATGCTTAATGAGACATTGGGCAAATGGCACTTCTGGCTTATGTTTATAGGAATGAACCTTACCTTTGGTCCCATGCACTGGCTTGGTCTAAACGGTATGCCTAGACGTATATATACTTATCCCTCTGGAATGGGCTGGGACTTTTGGAACATGGTCGCTACTCTTGGAGCATTCCTAATTGCCGGGTCAATGCTTATTTTCATCCATAACGCCACCAGAAGCTTGAGAAAAGGTGAGCTGGCCGGAAACGATCCCTGGGATGCCAGGACTCTGGAATGGTCTATATCTTCTCCTCCTCCGCATTACAACTTCGCTGTTATACCAGTGGTCCACAGTAGGGATGCCTACTGGGAGCAAAAGTATGGTAATGGTCATGAGAATGGACAAGCGCATGCGACCGCCGATGAGCATATTCGAGAGGAGCAACACGCCGCTGAGGAGGGCGACCCCCACAATATCCATATGCCCTGGCCCTCTTACTGGCCGATTATAGCGGCGGCTGGGTTGGCTACTATGCTTGGTGGACTACTCATCGCTATCCCGGTCTCAGTTATAGGTGTATTGATATTGTTCTACGGTATCTACGGCTGGGCCTTTGAGCCTGTAGCTGAAGAAGAACACGAAGCTGTAGGTTCCGCTGGTCATTATTAATCATGACCCGTAGGGGCGTATTGATGAAGTTTAAAAATTTAATCTGGTAATGACAGTTGGTGGTAGATGCCTACATCCCCCTCCCTCTGATGGGTGATGCACATTAAAATATATATATAACCGATATGGGGTAGGGGCACACCTAGGTGTGTGCCCTAATCACCGCCATCTAACCATCTAAGACTGTAAATGCGTTTATAATTCCAGCATGATCCATTAGAACCAGGGCAGACACACAGGTCTGCCCCTACATTACGATGATTTGCATCATGCATCTCTGGGTTAGGGCGAGGGTGAAGCCATCCAGAGGCAACTACCCTATTAATAAATTAAAGATTGTCAATATGCCCAGGGCTTCCACAAGGAATACCCTTACACAATAGAAAAATAAAAGAGAGGGACAAAGAGTGCACGCTTCTGCGACAGCGCATCCCGCCGAACATGAGACTACTACGGGTCTAGATAACCGCAAGCTCCTTATGTGGGCCTTCTTGGGGTCAGATTGCTTATTTTTTGGCTCCTTGATTTCCACCTATATGATTTATCGGGGGCGAAGCCTAAACCCTCCTTTCCCTGGGGAGATATTTGATATTCCCTATACCTCTGTCAGCGCCTTCGTTCTTCTAATGAGCAGCTTGACCATGGTGTTAGCCCTTGCTGCTTTGCGGAGAGACGACCAGAGGGCCACAAAGGCCTGGATCTTGGCAACGGCTTTACTGGGGTCCATCTTCGTGGGTGGCCAGGTGTTTGAGTTTACAGTGTTTGTTCACGAAGGCCTGTATCTTGGGTCCAATCTATTTGGCACCACTTTCTTTGTCCTCACTGGCTTTCACGGGACTCACGTGACTCTTGGAATAGTCATCCTGCTGTCTTTCTTTGTTCAGGCCATGAGAGGAAAGCTTAGACCGGAAAACAGCCTAATGCTGGAGACGGCCGGGCTTTACTGGCACTTTGTAGACATCGTCTGGATAGTTATCTTTACTCTGGTATATCTGCTGCCTTATCCCGAGCAAGTTACAGCAGCGCTAACTCATTAAAAGAAAGGAGGTCCTATGAGTCAAGGTCATACCGAGCACACAGAAGGAGCCCACGCGACCCAAAAGCAATATGTGCAGATCGCTGTTATACTGGCGCTAATTACTCTTGTAGAAGTCGGCGTATACTATATAGACAGCCTAAAAGGAATCCTGGTCCCGACCTTATTGTTGCTGTCCGCAGTTAAGTTTGCCCTGGTGGTTATGTTCTTCATGCATCTAAAATTTGATCATAAACTGTTTTCAGTCATATTCACTGGACCTTTGCTTCTTACTGGGGTTGTACTCATAGCCCTTATGTCGCTGTTTGGCGTCCTTTTTAGATAGATCGCTTGGGAATAGTTATGGCCTCATACAAGGCGTATATTTAAGAAGATAGAGGTCATGCTTACAGACTCTTTCAACCATATAGATGTCCTGTTTTGGGTAGCTCTTCTTGAGGGAGCATACCTGCTGGCAGTATACCCACTGCGCAGGCGCTTTGGCTGGGCTGAGGGTGTTGATCCGACTAAAGTCTGCCTGTTCTCTTTGGGCGTCGCCGTCATATATCTTGCCGAGGGCACCTATCTTCACGATTTAAGCGAGAAGTATTTACTCAGCGCCCATATGGTGCAGCACTTGATGCTCACGATGATAGCGCCTCCCTTATTGCTGGCAGGCACGCCTGATTGGCTGGCCCGGGTAATACTTAGGCCGAGGTTGCTTCTTAAGCTGGCCCGGTTCTTTACGCATCCTGTGACCGCGTTTTTGCTCTTTAATGGAGTGCTGGCTTTTTGGCATATCCCAGAGTACTATAATTTGACTCTGGCCATTCACGAGATCCACATAGTTGAGCATATAACCTTTATGTTTGCTGCCATCATTATGTGGTGTCCTGTGATGAGCCCTCTTCCCGAGGTGCCCCGGCTGCCGTATATGGGGCAGATGGTGTATCTTTTTGCGCAATCCTTTGTGCCGGTTGTAATAGGTGGTATAGCTACCTTTGCAGACCAAATAGTATATAGGGGATATGAGTCTGCCCCCAGGATCTGGGGTATATCTGTTGTCGCCGACCAGCAGATCGGCGGCTTGATCATGAAGATTGTGGGGACTTTGATCCTTTGGGTGGCCCTTACTGTGGTATTTTTCACCTGGTTCAACAAGGAAGACGCTGACTCACCTCATCGTAAGGCTCTGAAATGGGAAGATGTTGAGGATGAGCTTGCAAGTATGGGTCTAACCAAGAAACAGCCGTAGGGGTCTGCCTCAGAGGTTGTGAAAAAATCCTGCATAGCCGTTTGTTGAGGCTCTCGAAACGAACGGCGGTGTGTCCCTTAGACCTGCCTGAGGCAGGAGGGAACACCTAGAGCAAAAACTCACAAGCTCTCAGGCGGAAGTGTCTGCCCTGGCCCAAATAGGCGAAGGCTTAATATTAGGAAAGAGAGGATAATCTGATGAATCGTTTGGTGCTTCCCTTTGTCATCCCGGTAGGGGTTATAGTAGCCACATTGCTTATAATCTTTATAATATCTCGGATTCTTTTGGGAGTGCCTCGTGAGATAGCTGTGCCGCTGGCCATGGTGATGGCTATGGCCATATTGGTTGGCTCAGCTTTTGTGGCCTTAACTGGAGGCAGTAGTACTGGCGCAACCAGGAGCAGAGGTTCAAGCCGAAGCCGTCGTTAGAAGTCACAATTTATCATAGGCTTAATTGCATATTTCCTGGCGCTTAAAAGGCCCTGGCAGGATAGCCCAGGGCCTCAATAATCTATGCAATCACTGCTGTTATCCAGCCTTGAATAGTGTATAGGTAACTTACGCCCATTAAGACCTCTTCATCGGTTGGATAAGATACTCACTTCTTAGGTCGTCCTAGCATCATCTAACGGCACTAGACCTAGAGATACTATGTCTGGCGATACTAACCTCTTAAGTATCTCATCTGGTGAAAGTAGCGGAAGCCGATGAGGACTAACTAAGTGAAAGTCAATAGGCAAGCTTGTGTAGGTTGTCCAGACCTTGTGTTTGGCTTGAGAGATTGTACGGTGCCGTTGCTCATCAGCAGAATTAGTAGGCCCAGGAAAGCCCGGCCGCCAATTTTCTGTTAATAAAGTCAGAATGTGGAAATATCTAGCTCTTGGGTCGTAGCCTAAATGGATTTCTGCCACTAAGCTTGTAGGAAGCACGACTTCTGAATATAAGTTCAGGGCTTTTGCAAGCATTGCGCAACGAAGCTTGTTGACCCTTAATTCATGTTCGTTGGCCTTTGCATAAAGGGCCTCTGTAAGAGCTGCTTGATTATGTTTCTCCCCCATCTCCTTCTCCCAATTAGTAAGTTTAACATTATTCTTACTACTATTTATGCTCTGCCCTAGCCAAGCAACAGAAGAATGTCGTGTGCTATATCCTCCGGCATAAGAGCGTTTCCGTAGACTATTTGGACCCTGCCCTCTTTATCCGTTAGATGCAAGGGAGCAGCGTGCATAATCATACTGTTATTTGTATGTCTGCTGCTTGAGCCGCTTCCTCCTCCACTACTGTTAGAGTTCATAGCCTCACTCTTCATTGTGCCGGCCCAATACTCTTTCCACAGAGGCTCCAAAGAAGACCGGCTTCCCACCAGGAAGTCCCACTTATCGGTCATATCCCAGCGGTCGGAGAACTCTTTCATCTTCTCAGACGTATCTGTCTCCGGGTCTACGGTGATGGCGACAAAGGCAACGTCAGATGCCCTGTCTTTTATTAGCTCGTAGGTATCCCTCAGCTTTGCCGCAGTCAGCGGACAGGTGTCCACGCATGAGGTGTATAGGAAGGTCATAACAGTGACCTTGCCTTTATATTTGTCCGAGCTTACCGTCTGCCCGTGCTGGTTGGTCAGAGTGAAAGGCATCAGCTCCTTAGGCTCGTCCAGCCGTATGCCTTTAGCCTCAGAAGCTCGTTGAACGTTCAGGAGCACTATAGTACCAATGAAGAAGACCAACGCTACAAATGTGGCTAGTATAGGGAAAATGCGCCACGATAGGTTGCTGAGGGTGTTGTTGGAAGTGTTGGATGCAGTAGACATATGTTTAGATTAGACCTATTAAAGATTAACTGAGGGTTATGGTATCACTGCTGGTGAGGGGGCGTCAAAGGTTATGAGTATTCTGTCGCTAAATAAGTGCCATTACCTGATTAAATATTGTGGGCAATTTCTATCACCGTTTATGAAACGGTTATGAGCAAGAGCCATTTGGTTTGTTGTAGGTTTGCGTGTAGAATGAACCTTGGCGAGAGCTTTACCCTACTCCGAATCCCCACATAGGGCGCGCACCAATGCACGTAATTCACGGGACCTGGATTCCGGACGAGACCGAAGATTATGTTCAGCGAGGCGGGTTCTACCTCTGGGTCGAAACCGACGCGCCGATACGCGCGCCACGCGGTTCCTCCTCCCAAGCGCTCCACCCCCGTCAACTGCTCGATGCGTCCCTGATACAATTTCTCGACGAAAAGCTTGGGATTCGGGACACTTACGGGACAGCGATTGCTCGTGCGCTCTGCCGCCGTTTTTTCCTGCTGCCGACTGCCGGTGGAGCCCCGCTTCCTTCCTTTGAACTACAGCATTATGTGGATCAAGGTATCCCAGACACCTTCGATCTCAGTTCCTGGCAGGTCTGCTGCTACCAAGTGCCCGATGTCATGAGAACGCTGAACGACATTTACTTCGTCGCCCTGAATTCCGCCGTGGATTTTCAGCTTGGCGCGGATTTTCTCCTCTGGCGCCACTTCAGCCACGTCCTCAAGCAGATTATCGCGCGTGAGCAATACATTCCGGCGATCACTTATCAAGAAATCGCCTCGCCAAAGGGGAAACGCTCCAAGAGCCCGTCCGCGTTCGAGCTACATCCGGGGTGGGAGATCCTCTCCGGCTTGTACGAGGCGGCCATACCCCAGTATGTCGCCGCAATGCCCCTGCTGTGCACCACGGGATCGACGTCTCCGGTCGCGACGGTCACCAACAAAGAATCACTCCTGCGCCACTTTGGCGAATGCTTGTTGCAAGATGTGGTGAGTGGTACGCCCTTGCTAGCGAAGCATGACCAAGAGCT
>JGI1357J11328_10003151_pt1 | contig 11531 bp, 9 predicted proteins | sample Subgrocontami54m_FD_11328 | JGI IMG/M metagenome (IMG submission 11328)
TATTAAATAAACGAAATCATACATTATGTTTCGTTGGCTATGGAACTTCTCTTCAGTTGGCGAAAAAATTTCCTTTCGATGAAATTCATGAGCTAGATACCGACTCAAAATTCTCTGCAGAAGCACTCAAAGAACTTATTTCAAAAGCGGATATTCTCGTCAGTTCAATGGATCTACCATCCGTCAACATAGCAAAACAGCAACATGTGCCTGTTGCGTGGATTGATTGCCTCTTTTGGTTTTGGGAAAATATTCCGGAGGCTACACACGATGTTGACGCTTATATAAGAGAACTCACCGTTAATGACAGCAAAAATGAGGATAAATTTCGAGAAAAAATTAACAATTTTTACACCGTCGGCCCAATTATAGGTCAAGCTAAGATATCAAGGAAAGAGAAAAAAGCGCTTGTATCATTCGGTGGCGGAGAAGCATCATACTGGTATAAAGTAGGTAAAGATACGAATTATCCTTTTGTAATGACTTCCATACTTGATTCGTATGTCGATTGGGGCTATTTTGAAACAATTATTGTTGCTTCAAATGAAAATATTGTTAAACAACTGAAGGAGAAATTTCCAAATACAGTATTCACCTTTACTATACTCTCGCAACATGATTTTCTTGAAGAACTATCTCAATCAGAAGTACTACTAACCACTGCTGGATTAGTTACTACAGAATCTGCATTCCAGCAGCAGACGCCGACGATTTTTCTGCCATCCTCAAATAATAGCCACTATCTTCTACTTGAAGAGTTCAAAAAACTTCAATTAGCACCCGCATCTATTCAACTATCGGACTTCATGGAAAAGCTGAACATAGACGGAACACCACCCCACAAAAGCATGAAAGCTGTAATGCAGCAATTAAAAGAATTCGAAAATTCAGAGGACGTACAAAAAAAAGTGGGTAAAAAAATTGACTTATTACTTAAAACCCGTCATGAATGGGCAAATAAACAGATCTCTGATGGAAAAAGATATCTAGACTCATTGGGAGGAAATGGTGCCGAGACAACGGTTACAATTATTGAGAACGTACTCAAACAAAGAAGGAGTGTGTAAAATAAGAGCTATGAACATAATTGACCCATATTATAAAAAGACAATCAGCTATAGATTTGATACCTTCAATCTACAATTTAAACTTTCACAAGATTTATTCAGCTCACAAGAAGTTGATCACGGAACACAAAGATTATTGCGAACACTATTATTCGAGCACATCAATACCTTCAATAAGGCTCTGGATCTAGGCAGCGGCTACGGACCGATTGGAATTATTTTAAAAAAGATTTGTCCTAAAGCTGACGTTCATATGGTCGACAGAGACGCTCTGGCATTAGAGTATTCTCAAGCAAACGCGCAACTTAATAACATCACAGAACCCTTCTCTGTATATGGAAGCCTCGGATATGACTCAGTAAAAGATACCGATTTTGATCTTATTGTCTCAAATATTCCAGGTAAGGTAGGAAATCAGGTATTAACACACATGATTAAGGATGCTCGTTTTCACTTAGTTAAAAATGGTCGTGTAATAATAGTTGTCATCGATGCAATTGCTGATTACATTCATCAAGAACTTACAACTGATGAAAATATTGAGATACTCTATCATCGAGCGTGGCCGGGTCATCACGTATATCACTATAAATTCACCGAAACGTCATATAAAGATCATGCCACAGCCACAAAAGCATTTGAACGCGGAGAATATAAGCGACAAAAGAACATTTTTCGTTTTCAGGACTCTGATCTAACTATCGACACAACATTCCACTTACCTGAATTTGACAGCTTAAGTTACGATTCCCAAATTCTGTTATCAAATCTAGATAAAGTTAAGGGGAGTATACAAAATGCTCTTATTTTTAATCCGGGACAAGGATATATTCCTCTTGCTATTGTTACAAAATACCAGCCAAAAGAGTTATTTCTTGTCGATAGAGATTTACAGGCACTTACTATCTCAAAAGAAAATTTGATAGCACATGGATATACAAAAAATAGCGTTAATACGTATCATCAAGTTGGCATAGATATACCTGATCAAAATATAGATTCTATAATCGGAATTTTGCCTGAGCAACAAAGTCTAGAGGTATACAAATTGACTATTGAGCAAGCAGCTAAATTGTTGCCTACAAACGGATGCCTTATCCTTAGCTCAAGTTCAACTGTCATCACAAGAATTGAAGAATTGATCTCTAAGAAATCAGGATTTATTGTACTGGATCGGGAGAGAAATAAAGGGAGAAGCTTTCTTTTACTCCAAAAGAAATAAGCATCGACTTGTCAAGTAAAGTTGAATAAAAACAGTACTGTTATAACCATGTGAGGAGAAGCGATAAAGCACTTCGAGCCTCATTGGTTAACCAACCACCTTCATCTAAAAAGTACTTTACTTGCTTTAACGATAACCACGTCCATCCTTCAGGAATGGGGTAGACATTTCCTGCGTCGATTATGCGATAAAGACTTTTGTCATGATAAAACCGCCCTCCCTCATCAGACTGCCAACTTTGAATCAATATTTTTCCTTTTATTCGATCTTCTCTCTTATTAGGTAGGTCTTCTCCCGGCTCAATTGTGTCACTCGTGCTCAGTTCAACCTTATGAAGTAAACCTGGCTCAGCAATGGGCTTAAAGAGAAAATGCAATACTCCATCTATCCTCGCGCAGATGAGATCAATTCTACCTGTCCCTGCACTTTGAATTATCGGCTGATTCCATCTCCCAACCTCTCTATATGCTGTCTGAACATCTATGTATTTTACGGCAAATGGTTTTTTGCTCTTGGGAAAAACTCCATTACTGTTTACTATATACCCAGGAAGTTCTGTAAGTGGAATAATAGTTGGGGAGACAATTTTTTTTCTTAATATAGAAATTCTTTTCTCTATTTTTTTAGCGGATTCGTATAACCCATTATGGGCATACGATCTTGCGAGCTCTTTCGATAATATTGTGCTTTGTGAGCTAAATGGTCTACGACCTACTAATTTTTCCCAGTTGCTACAAACAAGTACTGACCTTGCATCTGTATTTAGCATATACTCATCTGTTAACATTTTTAAGAGTTGATCGACAGAAACCCACCGATGAATAGGACTATTGAGAGGTAGATCAGTCTTCAGCGAAGCCAATACATTGCGATTTAATTTTCCAAGAAAACGAGATCCTTGCTCGCTCTGCAACGTGCTTGAGATAACATCTACCTTATTAGTATCAAACAGGTCTGAAAACGGAGGAATTTCTCCGCCATGAGCCCTATCGGCATTACTTTCTGTTGCTTGGCAGGATGGTGCGATCTGCACAACCCCCGTATTCCCTGGCTCAATTTTCGCCTGAACTAATAACTCTGGGATCCCACTCACATTTCGCCAAAGAAACCCGAGGGTTCCAATTTCTCTTTGCTCTATTAAAGGAAGATATTTTACATGACCCTCAAGATCACTATATTTAATACCTATAATATTAAAAAATCTATGTGACCTATGATGCAGAATTCCATTTTCAAATAACCATTCTGTTGCCATCTCAAATGAAATCTCATTAACGGAAAATTTCGCATTTTCTCTAATAGAGTTAATCCAATTGAGAATATCATTTTGACCACGAGAGAGCTGATGAGGTACTAATGCTCTCATATTAAATAATCAGAAAATATTTCAAAAAATTGCCTATCGTAAATAATAACTGCCATTATACCAAATAAGCTCATGTAACAGCTTTTCTCTCACTATACTGATCTGATATACTACTAAATACAAACTTATAAATATGAAACCTCTTGTATCAATAGCATTTATGCTTAAATATTGGGGACCTACCCTGGATGAGTTTTTTAAGAGATTAAAATCACAAAAAATAGATTATCCATTTGAAATTGTCGTAGCCTATTATGGCAAAGATGATGAGTTGTATAAAAAGTTACTAACCTTAGCCACAAAAGTTACGAGAATAAAACCAGAAGAATATAATTGTGGAAGCACACGAGATCTAGCATGTCGAGAATCGTCTGGAAAATATATTGTAACACTCTCTGTCGACTCTCTCCCTCTTAATGATAGTTGGTTAAAAAACATGGTTGAACCATTAATCAATAATGAAGCCGATGTCGTTCAAGGAAAGGTTCAGTGCCCAGAAAAAGGAGATCCGAACTATCGTGACTTTTTTTACTGGGAACGAGATTTTGGTTTCTATTTCACGAGTGAAGGCGAAAAATTTTATAAAAAACATGGTGATTTTGGCACCTATGGTTACTTTGGACTTGCAGCTCCTAACTTATCTTTTAAAAAAAGTGTTTGGGAAAAAACCGGATTCAGTGGTGTAAGATATAACGGAGACACGGTTTTTCAAAAAAGGATATCTGAAAATCACTTTAAAGCAATCTACAAAGAAGATGCGGTAGTTCTCCATGCACATTCGTATAAAACAATAAAATCTCTTTTCAACAGATGTTCTAACGAAGGTATTGGATGGAAAGACATTAATGAAACATATGGGTTTTTAACAATGTTAAAAGATATCTGTAGAGTTGATATGCACATAAAAGCTTTTCGAGCATTTATCAATAAGGATATGAAATTTAAGTCAGAGTTTTTCTTTATTTTCATCAGACCCATCGCCCTCTATTGGGGAAATCACTATGCAAAATCTTTGTATAATGACTCTCGCAAGTAATGTCATATGAAAATAGTGGTCTTCCTTATTCCACTTGCTCTCATAATTGGTGGGCTTTGGTACCTGAGTAATCATCCAATGTTTCTCCCTATTACCAATCCAAATTCCTCTGGAATAAATACACAAAACACTCCTTCGCCACAAATTGGAACCAATAAAGATATCCCCCTAACGACAGTTATTGCCAAAAATCTCGACACGCCTTGGGCAATCGCGTTTCTGCCCGATAACAGCATGCTTGTAACCGAACGGCCGGGACGTGTTCGATTCATCGATGCAAATGGAAGCCTTGACGCATCACTGGTGACGACTATCAGTAGGGTGAAAGAGATCGGCGAAGGTGGACTCTTAGGCCTTACCCTTCATCCGAATTTCACAAAAAATCACTACGTCTATTTGTACTATACATACAGTGGAAATGGAAGTAACACCTTAAATCGCGTGGTGAGAATGACTTATGCTGATAAAAAATTGTCCGCAGAAAAAATTATCGTGGATCAGATTCCAGGTTCTTCAAATCATAACGGCGGGCGAATTAAATTCGGACCTGACAGCTATTTATACATCACTACAGGTGACGCTGAGAATCCATCTCTTGCACAAGATAAAAATGCGTTAGGTGGAAAAATTCTACGAGTCACCGATGAGGGGAGTGCTGCCCCGGGAAATCCATTCGGCAATCTCACATACTCATACGGACACAGAAACCCACAAGGCTTAGCTTGGGATAGTAACGACACACTCTGGGAGACGGAACACGGCCCATCAGGTGGCCAGTTCGGCACCGGACATGATGAGGTAAACAAGATTGAGAGAGGGAAAAATTATGGCTGGCCTACGATTATTGGAGATGCAGAACGAGCCGGCATGGAAACAGCCTACGTGAATAGTGGAAATAATACGTGGGCTCCCGCAGATGCTGCAATTAAAGATAATACTCTCTACTTTAGTGGTCTTCGTGGACAAGCACTCTATATCTTAAGCCTCACCTCAACACCCGGTCAAATACAAACAGCACTTAAAGGAGAACTAGGTCGTATTCGCGAGGTCATCATCGGACCAGATGACATGCTGTATATAACAACGAGTAATCATGATGGTCGAGGAAATCCGAAGGACGACGACGATAAGGTTATCCGTCTTAATATACAAAAACTTTTGAATCCGTAAAAGCTGACTTCAAAAGAGTCGGAGAATATAGGGGAGGAAAATCAGAACTCCGACGATAACAGATCCGACTGCCGAAACAAAAACCATTCCTGAGGAAACATCTTTGGCAATTTTTGCCTCAACTCGATGTTCTTTTGTAATCAAATCAACCATTCTCTCAATAGAAGTATTTATCATCTCTGTCGTAATAACAAGAATAATCATAACCCCCAGAAGCCCCATCTCAACTACCGAAACACCAAAAATAACGCTTACAATGATGACGATAATCGCGACAATGAAATGAATTCTCAGGTTTTGGTCGTAGGTAAAGGCATGTTGTAATCCTTCGAATGCATACCCAAATGATTTGATAAGACGAGTGAGCTGAATCATATTACATGTTTATTTGTAACACAAACTTAAGCACTAAGTACATACACAACGTTATCAGAACGCCGAATATCCCTCCTACCGTTGCTTCCGAAAGACTGTGTCTTTTTAACTTTACTCTCGACCAAGCAATAAGGGGAATGAGTAACAACAAAAACAAGAAATTTCCTCCGTAAAGAATACTTAAAATAAAAATGAGAGCAGAGCTACTTGCCACATGAAGGCTTGCTTTTATTCGTAGATTGATAAGACTAAAGATAATAACACCAACAAGAATACCGGTGATGGCAAAAAAGAGAATTGGCGGTCCCTGAAGGAAAAAGAGCCCTGAGAGATAAACCATGGCAATAATACTTACGAACAAAAACAGAAGTGGACGTTGCTCCCTTTTTGAAACATCGATGTCGGTAAAGATTTTTCTCTTTACGGCAATCATTACGAAAAGACAAGTAACGAGGAGAAATATCGATGAAAAGAAAAACCACTTCAAAGAAAGTCCATCGTCATTACTCACTTTATAGACGAGGAGATAAGGAAGAGGAAAAAGAAGCACAACAGGATTAAAAACTGTCGAGACTATGTCTGCTAGAATTTTCATTCGTTGGCCGAAAGCGTACGTAATCGCTTGAGTACTTCTTCTTTTCCTAGTATCTCAAGAGATAAAGGTAAAGGCAATCCTTTTTCTTTCCCGGTAAACAGAAAATACAGTACAGGCATACGAGAGACGTGTTTTTCAAGAACAGTCTTCATGCCTAAAAAGATCTCTTGCTCTGTCCAATGACTCATCTCTGAGAAATATGCTTCTAAGTCTACAACGATTTCTTTCTCTTTTTCATCTCGGAAGGACACAGTTGGTGACATAAAGAAAAAACCAGTGAGATGCTCAAAATCCTTCAATGTCTCCATACGAGTTTTCAGTAACGGAAGTAACTTCGTAACTAAGGTCTCATTCAGTTTCTTCTCTTCATAAAAAGAGAGTATTCTTTTTAACAACTCATCCTCATCCATATTCTGTATGTACTGTTGATTCATCCAGGTAAGTTTTTTAAGGTCAAATGCAGGACCTACAGGTTTCAGATCCTTCAAAGTAAAAACACTGATAAACTCTGCCAGTGTGAATATGTCTTTCTGCTCAGGATGGCTCCATCCCATCAAGGCAAGATAATTAAGGACTGCTTCAGGCAGATACCCCTCTTCCAGATACCATGAGGCCCAGACAGGATTTCTTCTTTTCGACAATTTACTTTTATCAGGATTACGGAGAATAGGTCCATGCGCAAAAACTGGCAGGGGCCATCCGAACGACTCATAGAGAAGCACATGCTTTGGAGTGCTTGAGATCCATTCTTCTGCTCGTATGATATGGGTAATGCCCATGAGATGATCATCGACGACTACACCTAAATGATATGTCGGATAACCATCCGACTTTAAGAGTACTTGATCATCTATTTCATTTGAACTAATACTTACCTCACCACGAATCAAATCTTTAAACCACATTTTTTTATCGGGAATGACGTTCAATCGGATGACATAGGAGATAGTACCTTCTTCTACTTTCTTCCTCACCTCTTCCTGATTCTTCAGGCAGTGCTTATCATACTTCGTCTGTTTTTTTTCTTTCAATTGTTCATCTCGTAACGCTTCAAGCCGTTCTCTCGTACAGATACAGTAATAGGCAACGTTTTTGTTAATAAGCTCTAAAGCATATTTTTTATAGATGTCCAGGCGCTCTGACTGCCGATAAGGAGCATATGGACCGCCGATATCCGGTCCTTCATCGTAGGAAAGTCCGAAAGCCTTCAGTGATTGAAGAATTTTCTGCTCGGCCCCTTCTTGGTACCGAGTCCTGTCAGTGTCTTCAATGCGGATGATAAACTGTCCATTATCTTTCTTCGCAACAGCATAGTTTATAAGAGCGGTATAGAGATTCCCAATATGGAGATCCTGACCTGTCGGTGATGGTGCAATTCGTGTGCGTATCATATCACCTTGCATTCTACAGTATGCTTTACCTATACTCAAGATACGCTCTCTTTTTTGAGGAGTTATCTGTATGGCAACGCTGCATGGTATAACAGAACTTTCAAAACAAATAATAAAGTGGATAGGTATATTACTCGCGTTATTTCTTGTAATCTTTATTCTGATTCAGATGGTACTGTTTTTGAAAAATGTTTTTTTCCCGAAAGCTCCTCCGCCTCCTACAGTAGATTTTGGTAAAGTACCTCCAATCGCTTTTCCCGAATCTGTCAAAACACCAAAACTCACGTATGCTATCGAGACAGTTTCCGGTAATCTTCCGATACTCCCATCTACGGCAAAAGTACACACAATTTCTCTAGAGTCGCCAAACTTACTGGCACTTGAGAGAGCAAGATCGAAGGTAGCAAGCGTAGGATTTAATGATCCAGAAAAAAAGTTGAACGACACCGAGTACTCATGGGAATACTCAACCGAGATGCTTCGCAAAGATATCGTTATGAGTACTTTAACCTTTAATTTTCACCTGACCTCAAACTACGAAACATACCCCCCAGTACAAGTATTAGGTACGCTCGATGGGGAAGAAGCAGCGAAGGATACTGCACATCAATTTTTCGAATCTATTGAATCATTCCCATCTGATATTGATGATACTCAAACACGAACTGAACTCTTAACACTCAAACAAGGTACCTTTTTCCCAGCAACAAGCCTGAGTAATGCAAACATTGTACGGGTAGATTTCTACCAAAAAAACTGGGACTCCTTACCCATTTACTACTCAAATCCTCCTGGATCAACAATCAACGCACTGGTGGCACCGGACGGAGAAATACTTGAGGCAAATTTCTTCCACCAAACGATAGATGAAAAAGGAGCAACATATCCGTTAAAAACAGTTTCTGATGCTTTCGAAGAATTGAAAAAAGGAGAAGCATATATCGGACGGTATACTCTAAACACCGAAGAGGTTAAAATTACCGATGCATTTTTAGCCTACTACCTTGGAGACACTCAGCAGGAATATATGATGCCTATTATTGTCTTTAAATCTTCCGGAGATACTTTCTATGCCTATGTTTCTGCCATCTCTTCCGAATGGATACAAAATTCTAAAACGATGGAACAAAGTAAGTAACGTTTCCCGTTATATACTGCAACAAAGCCTCTGTATCTGCAAATCGATTATCACTCTTCATAACCACGATGATGTAGCTATGCCCATTATCAGTCATTGAGGTAGTGAGCACTTCACCAGCTCCTACTGTAGAACCGGTTTTCAGACCGGTAACGCCATGAGTTCCAAGAAGTTTATTTAAATTTGAGATATCATACTCTTTATCTCCTTCGACATTTGCGATGACACGTCTTTTTGTGCTTGTTATACGCGCAATCACATCATTTTGCTTTACATATGATGAAAGAAAAGCCAGATCATGCGCGGTAGTATAATTCCCGTCGTCATCCAGACCGGCAGGATCTGCAAAATGTGTGTCGTAAAAATTAAGTGCGGTCGCTTTCTCATTCATTTTTTTAATAAATGCTCCCCTACCTCCCGGGTAGTTATCAGCGATCATAAAGGCAGCGTCATTTCCTGACGGAAGAAGCATGGCATACAGTAAGTCGTCAAAGTATAGCCGTTCCCCTTCAGCAAATCCGACAACCGTTCCTTCTGTTTTGCTTTCTTTCCTGACCAAAATATCATTTGGTTTATAATAATCAAGCGCCACCAGCGCTGTCATCAATTTTGTTGTCGATGCCATGGAAAACCGAACACCTGCGTTTTTAGAAAAAAGAGCTACTTTTGATACATCATCAAGCACGAATGCCCCCTGTGCAGTCAAAAATGGATCATATTGAGTCTCAACAGACGGAAATGGAGAGACAGGAGATGCTTTCACAGTCGACAGAAGCGTACTCTGCTCTACTTGCTTGATAAGTTGTTTATTTAGCAAACGAAGCGACAGATACATCCCTATCAGAAGAAGGGGAATAAAGAGAAGAATAATTTCAGCTCTGAAGTTACTATTTTTTCTTAGATACTGCTTCAGAAGAGAGTGAAAGTCTTTCATCAACGCGCTCCATATCTCGAGGGAAAAGTGATGCTTCCCGAACATTTGATAACTCGAGTAACTTCATTGTAAGTCTTTCCAGCCCAAAAGAGAATCCTCCTTCTGGTGGCATACCGTACTTAAACGCCATTAAATACATACCGAAATTCTTGGGGTCGATATTTTTCTCCTTCATCTTTTCAACAAGTTCTTCATAATCATCGATACGTTGACTTCCGCTGAGTATTTCAAGACCACGGAAGAGTAAGTCATATGAAAGGCTATACTCAGGATTTTTCGGATCTGGCATTGAATAAAATGCACGTTTTTTCGTCGGGAAATGTGTTATCGTCACGAAATCAGAATCATGTTCTTCTTTCGCCCATATACAGATCTCTTTTTCATCTTCCGGGTTAAGATCGAGTTCTGATGAAAGATCTCGTCCTGTTCGTTTAGTAACGATTTCTTGTGCCTCTCGAAGCGTTAAACGTGGTACTTTCTTTGAGATACGTGGTTTTTCTACACCGAAAAGCGATAAAATTTCAGGATACTTTTCAGATACTTCCTTTATCATCCCTGTACCGACGTACTCAAGTGCATCAAGAAGCTCTGAAAAATCTTCGATAAACCCTATTTCGATATCCATCTGCGTCGCTTCTGCCAAATGTCTTGTAGTAACCGAGGGTTCTGCTCTGTATGCCTTTGCGATAGTAAAAACGCGTTCAAGTACGCCGACCATAATCTGTTTATAAAGCTGAGGGCTCTGCGTCATGAAGGCTTTATGACCATAATAATCTACCTGGAACACCTCTGCTCCTCCTTCAGTCGCACCAGCAGCAATTGTAGGTACAAAGATCTCAACACAGCCGAGATTTTTTGCGTGTTCACGAAAAGCATCCGCTAACGCAGCCTGAATTGTAAAAATACTGTAGACTTTCTCATGCTTCAGCGTCAGAGATCGATAGTCAAGGAGTGTGGGGAGTTCGAGATGCAGTTCTTTCCCCCCCATATCAAAAGGCATCTCTTGAGACTCTTTTATAACCTCTATCTCCTGTGCCTCAAGTTCTATCGTACCGAGAGGATTGTCTTTATTGATATATTTCTCTTCACGTTTTTTTGCTAACCCGACAACAGAAACGACATCCTGGGGATGAAGAGAAGCTACTTTTTTCGCCAGATCCGGAGTGAAAACGCCTACCTGTAAAAGTCCTGTTCTATCCCGGAGATCAAAGAAACCAATCTTTCCATGACTGCGAAC
>JGI1357J11328_10003168_pt1 | contig 11493 bp, 7 predicted proteins | sample Subgrocontami54m_FD_11328 | JGI IMG/M metagenome (IMG submission 11328)
GGATATTTTATTAAACAAACGTGTGTTGTTGCTACAAATTTCCGAACTTTTGGCTGGAACAAAATATCGAGGGGATTTTGAACAGCGAATCAAGGGGTTAATACAAGAAATTAAGAACTCAAAGCGCACCATAATTCTTTTTATCGATGAGATTCATACTGTAACTCAGACAAAGGGAACCGAGGGAGCGGTAAATTTGTCTGATATGTTAAAGCCTGCTCTTGCGCGCGGTGATTTGCAACTTATCGGGGCAACAACGCAAAAAGAATATGAGCAATACATTTTACCCGATGAAAGCTGGGATCGGCGCTTTCAAATAGTATTAGTGGACGAGCCCACGGTAAAGGAAACAGTTGCTATCTTAAAAGGGTTAAAGAAAAATTATGAGAAGTATCATAAGGTAAAAATTAGCGATGAGGCACTTGCTGCCGCAGCGCGGCTTTCAAGCGAATATATCAAGGGCAAGCGCTTGCCTGATAAAGCAATTGATATTATGGATGAGGCAGCTGCAAAAGTGAATGTCGAGCGCGGATCACATCATGAACATGCGGCATTATTATTGCATCATGCGGCAAAAAAAGCAGGAAGCTTAGCTGATTCGACCGTTGATGTTTCTTGTGTAAAAGAAATTGTTGCCCAGTGGGCAGGGATGGACGTGAAAGATATACACTAGAAATATAATTAAGTAGTGATATACTTTAATTCGTAATTCGTAATTCGTAATTCGTAATTCGTAATTCGTAATTCGTAATTCGTAATTTTTTATGCATACAGCAACAAAAACACTCTCGCAAACGCATATTGCCATTGCAGTTGCCGTGGTGATTGGCGCAGCAGGCATTGCAGCTGTACTTGTGCCACCGCTTTTAAACCCTCCTGGTGAAAAAATAGTTAAAACAATATCGAATGAGTGTGGTAATTACGGGCAGATGGTATGCGCGCCATGTCGCGAGACATTGACAGTATCCGATGCTCGAACATGTACATGTTCTGCAGGAACAAGTATAACACCAAGCGGAACATGTGTAGTAATTCCTAAAATCAGCGTATCAAAATATGGGGATGCAATTGATGGAGATTATATTCCTGCAAATGGACATAGTTCAGAATCGCCTCTCGCGGGCTTTAAAGTGATTCTTCCGAAAGGAGTTTCTTATATAACAGGTTTGAAGTTTACCGAATTAAAGGCATCTCAATTCCCTGCGGCTTACGGAGAATATTGGCTCTCAGTAAGTACTGTGATTGATAACAACGTAGGTAATATAGTGTGGAATAATAAATTAAATGGCAAACCCGATGGTACACTGTTTAATAGTTTCGATAATGTTATTAAGGGGCTTCCCACTGAACAACCTCTGATTTTTTCAATTATTGGAAAACCAATTATCAAAGAAATGCTCCCCGTAAGCGGACAATTTCAATTAACAAGCATGGATGCAAATGGAAATGACATAAACTTTTCACTCGAAGCGCCCCTTGATCTGAATACCTATGCCATTAGGTATGCAGGACAAAATCAGTCAGATAAAATTAATGTTATTGGGGCAGAGCGAGCTAGTGATGGGATTTTAGAAACTGATATGAAACAACAAGATGATAAATCGTCAATAGTAATTTTAGGAAAGACTATCATTACTCTTCCAAGAGGCACTGATTCACTGCGACGTGTCATATTTAGAGAAGATAAGTTGACAACAACAGCTTTTTCAAAAGTATTTAATGGATTCGTTTTAAAGGCAGAAGTTGATGGAAAAACATTAAGTTATAGCGGCACAACATATCTTGATCCCAAAAAAGGATATATTATCTTTGGTGACGAGGCGTTCGGAACTATACCTGTATTAAAGGGATTGCCTACGGATACAAAAATTTTATTATCCATTAGTGGTTTCGTTGATAATAAAGAATATCTTCCTATAAACGGAAAATTATTTTTAAATTATATTCAGGCAGATGATGGCGGAGAAAAAAAGTTTTATTTTAATGAATCTTCAAAAACTCCACTTGCGTTGCAAGAATACAGTGTAACAATGGGATCAAAAGTATCAATACCAGAAATTCCATATATTATCACGGCTGATGTAGCTTTTACGCAAGACTATACTCCCATTAAGCCGGGAACGGTGGGGGCAAGAATTGGAGGATTTATAGTTCAAAATTCAACTGAACGTCCAACATTCAAGATTACACTTAGCGGTTTAACAGCCGGAGAAAAATACTCAAACGCTCAACTTTTCACAAATTTAAAGATTAAAAATAGCAATGGCACTATTGTGTATAATCTTCCTAATCCATTAAGTTACGCACAAGATTTAGTTGTTCAAAACGGTCTTGGTCCAAAAAGTTCAAATTTGTTCACAATTTATGCAGACATAGCATTGACTGCGCCAGCACTGGCTACCAGACTTAAAATTACTGAGCCACAAAAAGTAGATCTGCAAAAATTTTCTATAACAAAAGCTGAACTTATACTTACATGTGGCGATGAGGGTCAAATACCTTGTATGCAAGGAACGAATGGTACGGGTGGGTATGGTTGTAAAAAACCATTTGCCCCTACGAGTGATAGAATATGTAGAGCGTGCTTACCCGGACAAACGTGGGATGGCATGTGCTATGGCAAATCAACGTGCGGCGGTAAAGAGCAAAAGCCATGTTCTCAAGGAACAGCAGGTGTTGCGTCTGACGGATGTCAGCTACCATTAAAAGTTTCATCAGGTGGTAATTATGTGTATGAAACAAATCCTGCTAATCGTGAAAATATTTTATGGGAAAAGCCAAATTTTGCCAGATGTTCAAAAGATCTTGATTACAGGCAGTGGGATGTTACCGCATGGAAGGGGTATGTTAAAACATCGACAAGTGCTTTAGAAAGTGATCCGGAAAAATGTTATGATGAATATCGCAGTGTGTATAAAGGGAAAACCTCATCAGTACCAAATTATATGATGTATACGAAGGTTACAACGTCTTCTTCAGGAGGAGGAGTGTGTAAGTAATTTCAAGGAGACTAGATCCCGCATCAAGTGCTCCGATGACAAGAGGGTCGTGCGGGATGACAAACTTAAAAAACCGCCTTTTGGCGGTTTTTTATTTGAACAAAATTTATTCTAATGTAATTTTTTTTATGGAAAGAGGCTTGCCCCAAAATTTTGAGGCAAGGGAGGGAGTGCGGTCGGAGGTATCAGTAGTAAAAAAAGAAATCATACCTTTTTTTAAAAGTAGTGATTCGTGCTCAGTGTGGCGTGAAAGATAATCCTTAAGCGAGCGAGCTACCACTGGTCCGGGGTCAATGAGTGATACGCGTTTTCCCATAATCTCGGCAATAATCTTTTTTACCAGCGGATAGTGGGTGCACCCTAGTATAAGAGCATTTACTTGTTTTTGCTTGAGAGTTCGAAGATATTTTTTTAAAATCATTCTAAAAGGAGTTTCTTTCATCCACCCTTCTTCAATAAGGGGTACCAAAAGCGGACAGCTCTGTGAAAGGAGTGAAATAGGGGTTGGTGAACGTTTGGCAAATTCTTTTTCATACACACTCGATTGCACGGTTGCGCGTGTGCCTATCAAACCCAATCGAACCGGTTTTTTTGATTTTGTAACGAGAAGGGAAGTATGTTCGACTAGGGGAATAATAATTCCAAGTACCCGGCGGTTAGGATAATGGATAGGGAGCCACTCCTGTTGAATTTTTTTCAGCGCAAAAGCAGATGCGCTATTACACGCTAAAATCACTATTTGGCAATTGTGCTTAAATAAAAATTCAACACCTTGGACGGTAAATTCATAAATACGTTCCTGTGAACGGTCTCCATAGGGTGCACGCGCATTATCGCCAAGATATACGAAATTATACTTCGGCATCATGCCAACAATATGGGAAAGAATTGAAAGGCCCCCAAGGCCAGAATCAAATACGCCGATATTCATAAAAAAATAAGTTTGTAGTGAGTAGTTTGTAGTACTCACGATTTGAGAAGTAAGAGGATTTCCTGAAGTTTTTCATCTCGAAGTTTTTCAGTGTGAGCTTCGAGATTGATGCGGAGTACATCTTCATTATTGGAAGGGCGGATATTTACCCACCAATCAGTATATTCAATAGTGATGCCATCAAGATGAGAAATAGTATTCGCGTCAGAATAATGCGTTTTAATTTTTTTCAACGCACCTTCTTTATCGGTTATTTTAATATTTATTTCCTCAGTTTTAGAATAGGTGTGAATTGTTTCTACAAGCTGGGAAAGCGTTTTTGAAGATGAAGATAAAAGCGAAAGAAGATACATGAATGCCAAAAGAGGAGCTTCATAATATCCTATTTCCCTGAAATATAAGTGCCCTGCAACTTCGGATGCAAAAAATGCATGTTCTTTTCGCATTTGTTCTTTGATAAAGGTATGTCCTACGCGTGAAACGCTTGCTCTTCCTTTCATTGAAAGAATGGTTTCGGGTAGGCTATGGGTTGCGCGAAGATCATATAAAATCGTTTCCCCTTGGTGTTGGTTGAGAATTTCTTGAGCGATAAGGGTGGTCGTGAGGTCGGACATGATGCGGTTTCCTTTTTCATCAATAAATAAAATACGGTCACCATCTGAATCAAGCGCTACCCCAAGATCAGCATGTTCTTCCAGTACATTTTGTTGGAGATCTTTTGTTGCCTCGGGCAGCATGGGGTTTGGCACATGATGAGGAAATGTGCCATCAAGTTCCCAATATAAAGGAATAACTGTAAGTGGGAGTTGTGAGGTAAATGCCTGCATACTTAATACAGAAACTCCACTTCCTGTATCTATAACTGCCTTTATCTTTTTTTTGCCCAAGTGTTCTTTGTCGATTGGAAAAATTTCAAAGTGCCGTGCAATATAGGCATCCATGGTATCTTTTGATTCTACACTGCCGAGAGTATTGTTTTGCAATTTTGGTAATTCTTCAAATAGATCCTGAATTGATTTTCCATCCCCGTTGCGTTGTGGGCTTACGGGCGAACTTTGGGGACCTGCAAATTTTAATCCGTTGGTTGGCGGTGGGATATGCGAAGCGGTAACATGGATGCCGCCATCTGCTTGCAAGTGAAGAACGGAAAAATAAAAATGCGGTGAAGAACACAAGCCCACATCAATCACATGAACTCCTTCTTCTAAAAAACCATGCAGTACTGCATCGAACAGAAGCGGGGATGTAAGACGGTTATCTCGGCCAAGCACAACGGTAAGTTGTTTTTTGTCAGTTTTATTTCTCAACCATTGGATGAATGCTCGCGCAATGTCATGCGCTTTTTCATCGTCAAGCTCATCAGGTACATTACCGCGCACATCATACGCTCGGAAAATTCCATTCGTCATAGGAGAATATGTTAATTTTTGCTATGCTAGTAGAAGTATTAAATCAATGTTTCACCAGGATGTCAAAGTAAAAGCTATGCAGCATTTTGAATTTAAAAAAATCAACTCACTTATTATTGGGCGTATGCGCGGATTATTTCCTGATCATATTGCTTCCCATCTCAAGGAGCTATATTGTTGTATGGCGCTATTGAATTTTGCCTTTGCCGCACTACTACTTTTTGAGCCCATTTATTTATATACACTTGGGTTTCCGGTCACTAAAATTCTTTTGTATTTTGCCGGGGTGTATACGCTCTATTTTTTTATCGCGCCGCTTGGGGGAATGTATGCGAAATACAAAGGATTTGAGCATGGCATTATTGCGGGTTCTCTATTTCTTATCTTATATCTCGTGTCGCTCATGAGCGTATCGCTCCACTGGTCATTTTTGTTTATTGCAATGTTTGCATTGGCACTGCAAAAATCATTTTTTTGGCCAGCCTATCATGCGGATTTTGCCTATTTCAGTGAATCAGGCGAGCGAGGGCGCGAGATAAGTATCATTGTTATTATTGATACATTCGCATGGGTATTGGGCCCGCTTGTGGGAGGACTTTTGGCAACGCTGTTTGGATTTCCGGCAATGTTTGCGCTCATGTGTTTGATAATACTTTGTTCAAATATCCCATTTCTTTTTAAAAGAGAAGAATTTACTTCTTCCCAGTTTGAATATCGAACACCATTTCGGTATCTCACCTCAAAAGAAGCGCGGCCGTATGTGTTTGGGTATTTAGGATTTGCCGAAGAATTAATCGTGTTTGTGTTGTGGCCTATTTTTATGTTTGTAACACTTGATAATGTACTAGAAACTGCAGGCATCGCAGCAACTTCAACATTGGTGACCGCATGCGTGGTATTGTATGTGGGTACCGTGATTGATACGCATGAACGAAATAAGGCAATGAAGCTAGGAATTATATTGGTCAGTCTTTCATGGATATTTCGTTTGATTGCGCGGGGTGGATACACACTTTTATTTTTAGATTTTTTTGGGCGCGTTTCACGCAATTCATTTATGATGCCGTTGATTAGCGGATTGTATGATTTTGCCTCAAAAAATAATGCGATTGTAAAAAACGTGCTATTAATGGAAATGAGTTTGAGTATTGGAAAGGTGGCAATAGCACTTGTGTTGGCGGCATTTTTCTATTTTTTTGGTGAACAGTGGAATGTAGTGTTTATTATCGCCGCCGCGTGTTCGTTGTTGTATTTCTTTTTGGCACGGAAACATCATGTAACATAAAACCTGAAACATGAAACTTTCATTAAAACAAAAAATATTTGAGTATGGTGTTGAGCCCAAGCGTAGACGGGGACAGAATTTTTTGATTGATGAAAATATTTTAAAAAAAATTGTCAGTGTGGCAGGTATAACAAAAAAAGATACCGTGGTTGAAATTGGGGCGGGTTTAGGTTTTTTAACAAACCTACTTTCACAAGTAGCAAAAAAAGTGTTTGCCATCGAGCTTGATAAAGAACTTTTTGAAATCTTAAAAAAGGAAGTTAGTGATAAAAAAAATATTATCTGTATTCAGGATGATGCGCGTGAAGTGCCCTTAAGTACCTTTGGTAAAAAAAACGGCTCCTATCGCGTGGTTGCAAATATTCCTTATAACATCACCTCGCAGATTATCCAAAAGTTTTTGGAAGGAACGCCTCATCCCTCAGACATGATACTTCTTATCCAAAAGGAGGTTGCTGAGCGGATATGCGCACAACCACCTGATATGAGTATCTTAGCGTGTGCGGTACAGTATTTTGCGAAACCTAAAATTCTTTTTGACGTTTCTAGGTTCTGTTTTTATCCTCAGCCAAACGTTGATAGTACTGTTTTAAGAATTACTGTTCAAGGAATTGAATTGACTGGATCCCGGGTCAAGCCCGGGATGACAAAGGCGGATTCCGCACATTTTTTCAGATGTATTCACGCAGGGTTTGCTCAAAAGAGAAAATTTCTTATTTCAAACCTTCAGAAAGGGCTGCGTATCTCTCGAAAAGAGCTGGAACGTGTATTTGGGCACCTCGGTATCCCGTTAACTATCCGCGCACAGGAATTATCAGTTGACCAATGGAAAGAACTTACCTATACACTTGTAACATATTTGTGAACGCGATAAAATAAGAGAGTGATATGGAGAACCAGCAAGCTGGAAGCAGTGAACACGCTATGTTTAATATGCATGACCGCCGGCAGATTGCTGCGCTGGTCGTTTTATTGTTAGTGTTTGCCATGACTTTTGGATTAGGCGCCGCGCGGTTGTATTACCAAATCAGAAAACCGTTCGTGCCAAAAACTGAAATAAGCGGTGGAACAAAAAAAGATGAATTTTTAGGATTGATAGCAGATAAAGATTTGCAAAAAGAACAGCTTAAGACTATTGATACAGATGGAGATAGTCTATCGGATTTTGATGAGCTTTACATTTACCGCACAAGTCCCTATGTAAAAGATACGGATAGCGACGGAGAAGATGATAAGATTGAAATTTCAAAAGGGCAAGACCCGAATTGCGCACAAGGAAAGCAGTGCGGGGAAGTGGTGTTGAGTCCTAAGGAAAGTGAGCAGTCCACTGCTACCCCGCCAGTTGGCGGATCCGGTGCGATACAACAAGGCATACCGGATTTGAATACGATAACGCCGCAACAGATTCGCGAGCTGCTTACTAAACAAGGAGTACCGCAAGATGCGCTCCAAAATATTTCTGATAAAGAATTGGTAGAAAAATTTAAACAGATCGTTATCAGGGCACAAGGAGAAATAGAAAAAAGTCAGCCAGTTGGCGAGTCACTTAGTTTGCCAGTAAATCAAAATCAGGAACCACAAAATCCGGCGCAGCAAGTTCCACAACAGCAGGCGTTTAACCCAGAAAAATTATCCGCACAAGAAATTCGCACACTTCTAAAACAACAGCCAAATATTTCAGAAAATCAAAAACTACAAATTGATAAGCTGGATGATATGACTGTGAAAAACATGTTTCTGGAAGCGTATCAGAAAACGTTGCAGCGAAAGAAGTGAGTAGTTTATAGTTGGTAGTTGGTAGTAAAATACTATGAGTATAAAATCATATAGAGAACTTGAGGTATGGAAAAGAGCATTACAGCTTGTTATACCTGTTTATAAGTTAACAGATAAATTTCCAAAAGAAGAACAATATGGACTTATATCACAAATGAAAAGGAGTTCTGTTTCAATCCCATCAAATATTGCGGAAGGAAGTAGGAGGGGAACAAGAAAAGATTTTAGACATTTTCTTTTCACCGCATTTGGTTCAGGGGCTGAATTAGAAACACAAGTTGAAATAGCAAAAATGCTTCATTACGGAGAATTAGAAGATTATATAGAAGTTGAAAATTATCTTAAAGAAGTTATGAGTATGTTAAATTCTCTTATTGAAAGCCTAAAAGAATGAATGTGTATGTGTAAAAACTACAAACTACAAACTACAAACTACAAACTTTTTTGAGTATGCAAAGACATATAAAAAATTTCCTCATTGCATTTGTGATTGTATTCGCGCTTGGGCCGGCGGTTTTTTTGGCATTGTATACGGATCGGTATGCGCAAGGCCAGGGAGCAGCAATAGCACCCTTAGCAGCAATAAGAGCAGCACAAATCGCGGGTGCTTCGGCTGGCGCTACACAGTCAGTCGCAGCCGCAGCCGCATCGGTGCCAGTACAGGTACTTTCTGATATTCCAAAAGAGCGAGATTCGTGGCAGCAAATACTTTTATCCGGTCTTGAAAATGCTGCGTACGGTTTTTTAAAAAGCCTTTCGCGCAGGGTTGCTATTGAGATGGCACAGGGAGCAGTAAAAACAATTGCGCTTGGAGCGGGCGGAAAAGAACCACTCTTTCATACCAAGCCATGGGACCAGTATTTAAAAGAAGCAAGTCTTGATGCTGGAGGATTTTTTCTTGAAGGCGCGGTGCAGGGCTGGAAAGATGCAGATTTTGTAGAAAAATTAAAAAAAGACCAGGATGTTGCTAAAAAGTTTGAAAGCGAAGTATTACCAGCATTAAAGGAGTCAAAAAAGCAAAAAGCACAGATAGTAAGCCAGTTGGATGGAGAACTTGATGCATTAAGATTACAAAAAAACCCCTTACAGGATCAATTGAGAAATTGTGATCCTAATGATAATTTAGGTAGATGCGGTTCATTTAGAGCCCAACTAGAAGTGTTGAATGGTAAGATACATGCAAAAGAACCCTTAGTAACGCAGGCAAAAAAAGATTCTTCAAAAGCAGATACAGACTATAGCAAAGGAGAATCAGATTTACCATTATTTAAAAAACGTTCAGATGAAGCAAAAAAAACCTACGCACAAATTCCGCAAGATGTGCTTGAGCGGCGGTTAAAATATCAAGAGGGTGACCAGCAAGGGGGGTTTTCTGAAAGTGCGCGAGATGTTATTGCAACGGCGTGTAATCCGAATCAACTCTTTTTACTTAATTTAACCATTGGCTTAGGGTTTACCAAATCAAGTGACTTAAAGCCAACCTGTAATTTAGAAGATGCATATAAAAATTGGAATGAGGCATTTCAAAATTCCATATTTTATAACGTATCCATGCGGGAGTTATTAAATCAGCAGGCAAACGGTTGGAAAACAGCACAATCCATGATCAATCCGTTTGGAGAGCCGGATGTTGCAGTTGCATTCAAGCTTAATTTAATCGACCATGAGGAAAAAATAGAAAAATCGCTTGTATCAAAACTTAAACGTACTGAAGAAACTCCGTTTAAGCCCATCACGACCTTGGGAGGCATTATTAAAACGCCAAGCGAGATCGTGCGTAATCAGGCGCTCTCACAAATAAATAAAGCAAATGAATTTGATACGCGGTTGTATGGAAAAATAGAAGTTGATTTGGTGGATATTGCATTAACCTTTACCGAATCGCTTTTCGGGCGGTTAGGCGAGATATGGATGGAGGGTTTACAATATGCGCCCGAGCTTGCCTATGGGGGTGCATCTTTGCGAGCTTCGTTTACCGGGAATAAACTTATTTATTCTCAAGGTGGGCTCCCCGTGTTTAATCGCGAGCGTATCATTGAAGCTCAAACGGTAAAATTGGCTCAATTGAATTATGAACGGGGTACTAATCAAAATGTACTGCTTGATTTACAGTCAAAAAGCGACCAGAATGTTCGTTCCCGAGTTATTGATCGCGCATTTGCGCAAGCGATCACTTTACGATTATCAGTAGATGAGGCAATAAAAAAATATGATCAGACAAATAAATCTGTCGGATTAAACCCCGATGGTGTTTTTGGGTTTAAATTTAGTAATACTCCGGGCAGTGCTCAAGAACCGGATTATGACAAAGGCTACCCATATCGTTCCCTTGTTATTTTAAGAAAATATCGAGTAATTCCAGTAAGTTGGGAGCTCGCAGCGCTTTACATAAAAAAGAATCCTGATATCTGTAGCGTGGGAGGGTGTACCCTAAAGTATTTAGTGGATCAGTTTAATGAACCAGCTTCCCCCTTTTATCGCCTTATTGACCCGCACTGGGTCTTGAAATTGCCACCCGTAAGATGTGAATTAAAAGGATACGGGCCCCCCGTTCCCGGAGAACCAGCACGAAAAGCATGTCTTGCCGATACAAATGGAGATGGTCTTTTAGCTTGTCAGGTGGGAAACCTAACTCATGATTGGTTGCGAAGCACCGGATACACATTCCTTATTGAAAAACTCCAAAAATTAAAAGAAAGTTGTAATAATGACGAGAGTGTTCCATTTACATTTACTCCTGAGGAGGAACCGAAAATTCCAATAAACCATCCTCTAAGAGAATATATTAATAAACCTTGTAGTATTCTTTTTTATGGCGACCCGGATATTTCTCAACGGAAAAATTTACCAGGCATTTTAGATGAAGAAGAAACAATCCAAAGGCGGGCAGAGACATGTGTTGATGAGCAAACATGCCTTTTTGATGATGGAAAAGGCGGATGTAAAGAGCGTGATTATGGGTATTGTCTTGAAGAACGAAAACGGTGGCAATTCGAAGGTAATGAATGCAGGGATGTGTATCAGTCATGCGATATATTTGTAGACAAGCTATCGGGTGAAGAAAATTATTATTTAAAAGATAAATTACCGCCT
>JGI1357J11328_10003182_pt1 | contig 11470 bp, 14 predicted proteins | sample Subgrocontami54m_FD_11328 | JGI IMG/M metagenome (IMG submission 11328)
ATCTACATCAATGTGGTTCTTGACTAGGTTTTTTACACCTGTAGCATTTCCTTCCTCATCTACCGTGCCAACAAAAATCACGGTACCATTATTGTTCTGAATTGAAGCAGCAGCAAACAACATTGCCATTAATGGAGCCTTTGCATCTGATGCACCACGACCATAAAGTGAATCTCCTTCTTTTCTAACTTTGACTTTTCCAGGAACAACATCCATGTGTCCACATAGTAATATTTTTGGTGAACCTGTGCCTTTTTTTGCAATGATGTTGCCTACCTCATCTATGTGAATATCTTCAAATCCTAAATCATCACATTTGTCTGCAAGAAATTCGGCCATTGTTTTTTCATTGAGTGAAGGTGTGTACAATCGGAGTGCTTTTTCAAGCATCTTCACTGCAAATCTTGGTGTGACTGTAAATGTTGTTTCCAATTCTCACTTGCTATTTTTTATTACGTAATCAATCATTAAGGAAGGTATGTCTACTCCACATACTCTTACAGTATTTTTATATTCAGTTGTATTGTTAACTTCATGAACTACTAATCCTCGTTCATTACTTTCCATCAAATCCACTCCTACTATGTCTCCTTGAACTGCATTTTTTGCTTTAATACACATTTCTTCCATCTCTGGTGTTACTTTACATTCTTCTGCTGTTCCACCTAAAGCCATGTTTGTTTTCCAATTTCCATTTCCTGAATTTCTGTAAATTGCTGCAACAATCTTATCGCCTACCATTATTGCTCTGATATGCAACAATCTTATCGCCTACCATTATTGCTCTGATGTCTCTTGGTGGTCTATTTACAAATTCTTCTAAATAATGAACTTGGTATATTGGATACATGCTTTCTCTGCTTTCAATAATTCCTTCTGCTGAATCTTTATCATTTAGTTTTGAAATTAATCTACCCCAGCTACCGACAGTTGGTTTGATTACTTTTGGATATCCGTGTGTTTCTAGATGCTCTATTGCAGCATCTTTTGAAAATGCAACAGCTGCATATGGTGTTGGAACTCCATATTTTTTTAATAGCATATGTGTAAATAATTTATTTCCTGCAAAAATTCCTGTATTAAGACAATTAATTACATTTACCCCCATCCCTTCAAGAGCTGCAGTTGAGTGTAAATTTCGATAATAGCTTACACACCTTTGAATAACTGGTCCATAGTCTTCTGGTTTTTTTCCTAAATCTAATGCTAAATTCTTACAGTCAACCATCTGTATGTTTATGTTCTTTTTTCTGCCAGCTTCTAGTAGAGCTTTTTCTTCCCAACGGATGGTATCATAAAGAATTGTAACGTCAGGACTCACTGCCCCCAATCCTCGCCAACCGATTGGGCAGGCTTTAATTGGAAACCGTTTGAGCCTTTTGCTAATTCAAAACTTGCGCCACATTCCGGACATGTTACAATTTCCCCCTCCACAGCATCTTTTGGAACGGAAATATCTGCATCACATTCTTCACATTTTGACATGTTTTCTCCTCGCTTTCCCTCTTTATTTATCATTAATTATCTTTTTTTCAAGTCTGTCTGCTAGTGGAATTTCAATTAAATCTCCCATTCTGAGTTCTTTTAGACCTGCGGCTACTGCTTTGGCACCCTCATCGTCTTTTTCAAGACCTAAAATTGACATCAAGTATGCGGCACCCGTTTTTCCTGCCAATTCCCCAAAGACAATTCTTCGTGTGTTTCCAACTGCTCTTGGTGGGATTGGTTCATAGGCTGCAGGATTTCGTAGTATTGCTGCAAGATGTGTTCCTGCCTTGTGTTTGTATGCAGAAGAACCTACAATTGGTTTTGAATCATATGGTTTAATCGAAGTATACTCCTCAATTAGCCTAGACAAGTCTAGTAGCATATCTAATCTGAAATCATTTGGTGATTTGTATAGGTATGTCAATGCTACTGCAATTTCTGCAAGAGGTGGAATGCCTGTTCTTTCTCCTATTCCATCAATTGTGGTATGTATCTGATCTACTCCTGCGTCACATGCAGAAAATGCATTAGCTACTGCAAATCCTATGTCATTGTGAACATGTGCATCAAGTGGAACGTCTATTGCATTTCTTACTGTTTTAACAAAATTATACATTCCTATTGGGCGCATAATTCCAACAGTATCTGGCAAACTTATCCTGTCCACTCCTGCCTCTTCAATTGCCTTACACACCTTTAACAAAAATTCTGGCTCTGCTCTGCTTCCATCCTCAACTGTAAATCTAATTTTTAGTCCATGTGATTTTGCATATTCTACTGTTTCAACTGCTCTGCTCAATGCTTCTTCTCTTGTAATTCGTAGCTTGTCTTTTAGATGAATATCTGAAATTCCAAGATATGCAGCACACCATTTTGCATCACAGCTTAACGAGATGTCTATGTCTTCTTTGAGAGCTCTTCCATGAGATACGATGTCTGCTTTTAATCCTTGTTTGATAATTGTTTTAGTTGCTTCTTTGTGATCTTTGGAAACAACTGGTGAAATTTCAATTTGATCTACTCCAAAATAATCTAACATCCATGCAATCTGTATTCTTTGTTTATTTGTAAATGAAACTCCTGGATGCTGTTCTCCTTCTCTTAGAGTACTGTCTAATACTTTGATTTTCTTTGGATTTTTGTCATATGCATTGTAAATGTCTGCATAGTGATTCGGATCTTTCATTACAGAAAACGTTCACATAAATTGAGAATATAAATATATTCGTACTATTTTCGCTGAAAATTACTTGCGATGATCCTAATTTAGGCAAGTATGGAAATTATAAACCGAAAGTCGCTTTATGCTACTTTTCTTAAAATAATTACTGTATTGGTGTCAATCACACCTGGAATTTTTCTTAATGCATCTATGCTGCTGTTTATTTCCGAGATGTTTGTTGCGCTGATTATTGTAGTTATGTCATACTGACCAGTAATCTCATAAACTGTTTTAACTCCTTCTAATTTTGCAAGTTTTTCTGAAACTTTTGATGTATCTGTTGCAGAATCTACAGATATTAACACAATAGCACTTGTGGCATTTTCTTCTCCTATCTCAACAGTGAATCTTTTGATAGTCTTACTGTCTACAAGATTTTTTACTCTTCTTCTAACAGCTGATTCGGATAATTTTAGTTTCTTTCCAATATCTACAAAAGATTCTCTAGAGTCTTCTTTAAGAAAATTTATTATTTTTTCATCTACTTTGTCTTTATACATTGTTTTTTTGCTCCTCTTTAGTAAGTACAATGTCTAGGGTTTGTAAAACTTTCGTTATGTCTTCTTTAGATATTACTAATGGTGGAAGAATTCTTAGAATGTTTCTGCCTGAATATAGCATTAAAATTCCTTCTTTCATAAGGTTCATCAGAATGTCTTTTACCTCGAATTTCAATTCTACACCTATCATCAATCCCTTTCCTCTAATTTCTCTAATTATGGAGTGTTTTTCTTTTAATTTTTCTAAACCTTCTCTGAATAGTTTTCCCATCTTCTCAGCATTTTCAATCAGACCGTCTTGTGTAAGCGCTTGTAATGTTGCTATTCCTGCAGCACAAGAAAGTGGGTTTCCTCCAAACGTCGAAGAATGTTCTCCTTTACTCATCGAAGCAAGAATGTCTGGTCTTACTAAAGTTGCACCCATTGGAACTCCTCCAGCAATACCCTTTGCAAGACATAAGATATCTGGTGCAGTATTCCAATGATCACACGCCCATAGTCGTCCTGTTCTGCCTAATCCTGCTTGTATTTCGTCAAAAATTAGAAGAATTCCTTTTTCGTCACAAACCTTTCTTACTTCTTGTAAAAACCCCCCTTGAATTGGTTCTAAAATAACAAATGCAGTATCTTCATCAATTGTAGAACGAAGAGATTCAATATCGCCAAATGATGCAAAAGAAACTTTTTCAACTAGTGGTTCAAACGCTTTTTTGTATTTTGGATTAAATGTTAATGAAAGCGCCCCAAGTGATTTTCCATGATATGATCCTTTCATTGCAACCATTCCTTTTTTGCCAGTGAACTTTCTCGCAAATTTTATTGCAGCTTCTATTGCTTCTGCACCACTGTTGTTTAGATGAACTTGAGTCAATCCTTTTGGTGCAAGACCAATTAATGTTTTGAGAAATTCTTCTCTGGTTTTATTGTATAATGAGCTGTGCACTGTGATTATTTTGTCCACTTGTTCTTTGATTGCTTTTACAACTCTTTTATTTTGATGTCCGACAATTGCTACACCATATCCACCCATACAATCGATGTACTCTTTTCCATCAACATCCCAAACATGAGCTCCTACTCCTTTTTCAATTGTAACTGGAAATCTTTGATACAGACCTCCCATAAAGTCATCTTCAGTCATGTTTAATCACCGTACAATTATCGTGTGCTATAGCCGATGATATAGGATTTTCTCTTTGACCATTTGCAATGAGTGCTTCTTTTACTCCCATATCTAGAGCTTCAGTAGATGCAAGAATTTTCTTTTCCATACCTGGACCTATCTTTGGTCTGATTTCCTTTGCTTCTGCTAATGTTAGTTTAGTTACAAGCTTGTCATCCATGAAAAGTCCATCTACATTTGTTATGAACAACACTTTATCAGATCCTACACTTCCCGCTACATATGCTGCTGCTCTATCTCCATCTACATTGAGAAACTCTGATTCTTCACTAATTGCAATAGGTGAAATTACAGGCGTCAAACCTTGATCTAAAAGTGATTTAATGAAATCTGAATTTACTTTTGTAATTTTACCTGTATATCCTCCATCGATTGCCTGTTTTCGACCTTTTTCGTTGATAATTAGCAGTGTTTTTTTTCTCTCTGCTTGAATTACTCTGGCATCAACACCTGAAAGACCAATTGCATTGATTCCGTTTTTTTGAAGCATTTGAACAATTGTCTTGTTGATTCGTCCAGACATTACCATTGTAAAAATTTCTGCTGTTTCTTTGTCTGTGTATCTGCTCTTTATTCCACTAGGCGATGTTACAAATTTTGGTTCTTTTCCAAGTTGTTCGCAAACTTTTGTAACTTCTTTTCCTCCTCCGTGAACTATGATCAATCCTTCAGTCTCTGCAACTTTTTTAATATCTAAAATAGTTGATGGATGTAAATTATCTACTACGCTTCCACCGATTTTGATTGTGATCATTTCTATACAGGAGTAAGTGGTGTGTATCTCAAGCCGTCCATTTCATCAAAGCCACACATGACATTCATGTTTTGTATGGCAGAACCGGCTGCACCTTTCATTAGATTATCGGATGCTGAAATAGCAATCAATCTATGATTTTCTTCATCTATATCAAAACCTATGTCGCAAAAGTTTGAACCAACTACAAATTTTGGATCTGGGAATTTATACAATCCATTTTTATCTCGAATCAATCGAATAAATCTTTCTTGACCGTAAGCTTCTCGATATATTTTCCATATTTCTTTTTCATCGATATCTTTTTTCATAAATGTGTGATTTGTACATAAAATTCCACGAACTACATCTACTGCATGTGGACTCATTGAGACATGAATTTTCTTTCCTGCAATTTCACTTAGCTCTTGTTCTATTTCACCTGTGTGTCTGTGTTTTGCTGGCTTGTATGGTCTGATAACTCCTGCTCTCATTGCATGAGCAGTTCCTGAACCAGAACCTGCTCCTGATGAGCCAATCTTAGAATCTACAATGATGTGTTCTAAATCAATTAGATCATTTCGAATAAGTGGTGCAAGTGCTAACATGGAAGTTACTGCCATACATCCTGGACAAGAAACTAGTTGTGCTTTTTTGATTTGTTCTCGGTGTAATTCTGGAACTCCAAATACTGATTTTGGTAAATAATCTGGATGTGGGTGTTCCCAACCATACCATTTATCATAATCTGCAGGATTGTGTAATCTATAATCTGCACTCAAATCAATAACCTTTAGACCTCTGTCATACAATGCTTTTACAATTTCAGTTGCTGTTCCATGTGGAACTGCAGTAAATACTATGTCGCATTTATCTGTCATTTTATCATAATCTAATTCCGAAAAAGTCAGATCGGTAAATCCTTTCAGACTGGGTTGAATTCTATGAAGATATTCCCCAACATGTTGTCGTGAGGTGACCATTGTGATCTCTACATCTGGATGATTTACTAAGAGGCGAAGTGTTTCTCCTCCAACATAACCTGATGCTCCTACAACACCAACTTTCATGATGATCCTCCCGTAATGAAGTATAATTTATTTCCTAACATAGTTTAAAGCAAATTCTACCATTTCTTTTGGAATATTTCGTCGTGACACTCTTGCCAACCCCTTAAACTCAACGGTATTGTTAACCTCATGTACTACTAACCCTCGCTTTTTATCTTCCATTATGTCGATCCCTAAAATTCCTCCACCCATAGCTTTTGATGCTTTTGTAGATATCTCTTCGATCTCTTTTGTGATCTCACATAATTCTGGATCTGCTCCTAATGCTATGTTTGTTTTAAAACCGCCTGATGATTTTCTGTACATGGCTGCTATTGGTTCATCACCAACTGTGATAACCCGAATATCTCTTGGTGGTCTATTTATCAATTCTTGAAGATAGAAAATTCTATCATGTGGGCTATCTGTAATATCTCTAATCTCAAATAACGCATCTGCGGTATCCTTGTCTTTTAATTGCATTACACCTCTGCCCCAACTTCCTATGACTGGTTTGATTACTAGAGGATATCCAACTTTTTCTATGTTTTCTGATGCACTTTCACTTGAAAATGAAAAATATGTTTTTGGTGTAGGGACATTATATTTTTTCAAAAGTAGAGTCATGAACATTTTATTTCCGCATTGATTTGCAACTTGAAATTTATTGAGTACTGGTACGTCCATAAATTCAAGACTGGCAGTAAAATGCAGCCCTCTAAAATAACTGACACATCTTTCTAAAACAACATCCCCAAAGTCAAAATCATTTCTTTTACTATCTGTATTGATTTGAGTGGTTTTGGCGTCTAGCATTACTGCATCGTGGCCTAGATTTGATGCTTCTTTTTCAAGCATCTTTTCTTCCGTTCTTAGGCGGTCAAACACAATACAAATTTTTGACATTACTCTCCCCAGTCTTCGCCTACACTTTCTGCTTGTTTTAGCTCAACAGTAGATCCATTTTTTTTTGCGATCTCAAAGTCGGCGCCACAATCAGGACAGGAGATAATCTCTCCAACAGAGGCATCGTCTGGGATGTTAAGAGTTGCATCACATTCTTGACAGTTCATGTTTTTGTTGACCTTTTCTTTTGTAATTTATTAGCTTCTGTTGATTGAATTCCCCATAATTCTACAAATCCTTTTGCCAATCTTTGATCAAAAGTTGATTCTGTACCATAAGTGGCGATCTTGTGACTATACAATGAATATTCTGATTTTCTTCCCACAACACGAAGGCTTCCTTTGAAGAGCTTTAGTTTTACAGTTCCAGATACTGGTTTTTGTGATGTTTGGATAAATGCGTCTAGATCTTGTTTTAGTGGGTCTTGCCATAATCCTGAATATGCAAGATATGCCCACTCGTCATCGATAATTGATTTGAATTTATTTTCATGTTTTGTGTGAACCATTTTTTCTAAATCTGCATGAGCTTCAATAAGACATATGGCTCCTGGAGTCTCATAAACCTCACGGGATTTTATTCCGACCACTCTGTCTTCAATGTGATCAACAATTCCAACTCCTGCATCTCCTGCTTTTTTATTTACATACTCGATTAATTTTATTGGTTCAAGAATTTTTCCGTCAACTGCAACTGGAATTCCTTTTTCAAATTTAATTTCAATGTAAGTTGGTTTGTCTGGTAAATTTTTTGTTTTTACCCAAATGAATGCATCTTCAGGAGGTTCGTTGTAAGGATCTTCTAACACTCCACCTTCAATTGCACGTCCCCACAAATTTTGATCAATGCTGAATCTTTTTGCTACTGAATCAATTTCAATTCCATGTTTTTTTGCAAANNNTAANTCTGTTACTCTGTCTAAATTTTTATCTCGAATTGGTGCAATGATTGGTAAATCAGAACCAGAACGTAATGTGATGTCAAATCTCACTTGATCATTTCCTTTACCTGAACATCCATGAGCTAGTGATGTCACTTTTTCTTTTTTTGCAATTTCTAAAACTTTTTCTGCAATTAATGGTCTAGCTAATGCTGTTGCTAGACAATATTTTTTTTGATAAAGTGCATTTGCTTTAATTGATGGAAAAATAAAATTTTCAACAAATTCCTTTCTTGCATCTATGTTGTAATGTTTTATTACTCCAAGCTTTTTTGCTTTGGCTTCGATTTTTTTCTGATCATCGCCTTGACCTACATCTACAGTTACTGTTATAACATCCATGTTATATTCTTCTTGAAGATATTTTACTACCACTGAAGTGTCTAACCCTCCAGAAAATGCAAGAATTCCTCTTTCAGTCATAAAACACATTTTCCCGTCGTATTTTGGAATTTATCTTTTGTGATACGCTGAAAATCCAAATTGTCTTCTGCATTTCATCTAACTAGCTTGAGCTAAAATTCGATGATTATTTAACCGCCAAAATATAACGCTGTTTTATGAAAATATGGTCTGTTATTTTTGCAGGAATTGTAGGTGCAGCATTGTTGCTCATTGTAGGAATTATAGTAAATTCTGATGAAAATACGCATGAAAACAAGATTCGAGTAGCATATTTTCCTAACATAAACCACGCAGTCCCAATTATTGGAATGGAAAAAGGAACATTTGAAAATCAAATTGGAAACAATACTGTAATTGAACCAATATTGTTTGATGCTGGACCTCAGGTAATAGAATCAATTTTTGCCGGTTCAATTGATATTGCATATGTTGGTCCTGGACCTGCAATTAACGGATTTTTAAAATCTGAAAATCACAACGTAAAAATTTTATCTGGTGCTGCAAGTGGTGGTGCTAGTTTTATTGTTCATCCTAATTCTAAAATTGAATCTGTTGCTGATTTTGAAGGGAAAAGAATTGCAGCACCACAAATCGGAAACACACAAGATATTTCATTGAGAAATTATCTTTCTGAGAATGGATTAAAACCAGCTGAAAAAGGTGGTTCTGTTATTGTTTTGAATATCCCAAATCCTGATATTTACACACTATTTGCAAAAGGCGATATTGATGCTGCGTGGGTTCCTGAACCAACTGCTACAATATTGGTGCAACAATTAGACGGTAAAAGATTATTTAATGAAGAGGAACTTTGGCCTGACAATAGATTTGCATCTGTATTGCTAATTGCTAGAGAAGAATATGTAAAACAAAATCCAGATGTGATAAACAAATGGCTTGAAGCACATAAGCAAACAGTAGATTGGATAAATTCTAATCCAGAACAGACTAGAATAATTTTTATTCAATTCATGAAAAAAGAAACTGGCAAATCACTCTCTGATAAATTGATTGATGAATCATTATCTAATTTAGAAATTACATCTGATCCTATTGTTAGTTCTATTCACACATTTGCTAAAAGAGCATATTCCCTTGGTTATTTAGGAAGGCATGGATATAGTTTAGACGGAATTTTCTTTGACATAAATTCAAATTCCCAACCACAGGAGGTTTTAGTAAATGACAAAACTTGAGGCTAAAAACATTGTAAAGTATTTCAAACATGACAGTCACCGTCTCACGGCTTTGGGTGGTGTAAATCTGCAAATTGAAGATGGTGAATTTGTCTGCTTAGTGGGACCATCTGGATGTGGTAAATCTACTTTTTTACGAATTGTTGCAGGTTTGGAAACTCCAGATGAAGGTGAAATTCTCTTTGATGGAAAACCGGTCACAACCACTGGTCCTGAAAGAATCATAGTTTTTCAAGAGGGTGCATTATTCCCTTGGTTAAAAGTACAAGATAATGTAGAATTTGGCTTAAAGATGGCAGGAATTCCAAAAGAAGAACGAGCACAGATATCAAAACGATATTTGGACATGATGCAATTAACAAAATTTGCTGATTCATACACGTATCAACTTTCAACTGGAATGAAGCAAAGAGTAGCGATAGCTAGGGCACTTGTCATGGATCCTGATGTGTTGTTAATGGATGAGCCATTTGCAGCACTTGATGCACAAACAAGAGATCTGTTACTAGTTGAAATGCAATTGATTTGGGAAAAAACCAAAAAGACAATTCTGTTTGTAACTCATAATGTTACTGAAGCTACAGTACTTGGAACTAAAGTTGCAGTATTTAGTAATAGACCTTCTACAATTAAAAAAATAATAAATGTTGACTATAAACGTCCACGACTTGTAGAAGATCAAAATCTTTTTCCACTGCAACAAGAAATTTTATCTGAACTGCGACCTGAGGTAAAGAAAAGCTAAGTGATATTTTATGAAAAAAATTACTTTGACAAAACAAATTATTTTCTATATGGCACTCATATCTATTTGGCAGCTTGTCTCGATGACAAATATCTGGCCCAATAATCTTTTTCCTTCTCCCTATGAAGTGGCTGAAGATTTAGTGTATACTGCATCTGATGGAAGTCTGTTCTTTGGAATAGGAACTAGTATTTTGAGATTGATAATTGGATTGGCAATTGCAATAGCAGGTGGGATGTTACTTGGAATTTTTATGGCAAGAGTGGAGATTGTAAATCAAACCATAGGTTCATTGGTTTTAGGATTGCAATCAATTCCCTCTGTTGCTTGGGTTCCACTTGCAATACTTTGGTTTGGATTAACAGACGGTGGAATCATCTTTGTTACCGCAATTGGTTCGATGTTTGCAGTAACAATTGCTACCTATACTGGAGTCAAAAATATTAATCCACATTATATTGAGGCTGCAAGAAATATGGGCGCAAAAGGAACCCAACTGGCTATCTACGTCTTGATTCCTGCAGCATTTCCATATTTGATTTCTGGTTTCAAACAAGGTTGGGCTTTTGCATGGAGAGGAGTCATAGGTGCTGAATTATTATTTTCATTTCTAGGATTAGGATTTTTGCTCAATGTAGGACGACAACTAAATGATATCTCTCAGGTATTTGCAATAATGTTGGTAATTATGATGGTTGGTATCGCAATTGATGGAGTAATTTTCAAGAGACTTGAAAATAAAGTCATGTCTAGATGGGGATTGCGCTGAGTTAGGTATACATTTCTATCAGTCAAAAAATTTTCGAAATTCTGAACTTGTTGAAAAAAATAGCACTACGAATTAGGTTGTTTAATTGTATTTTTTGCATAAATATACAAAATTTCTCTCCTTGCCTAATTTCAACATGTACCAATTAACCTGATTGTATGGATGATTTTTCTCAAAAGAGTTAAACTATATGGAAACATTCTAAAAATAAATTGGTACAAAAAGAGTCTTTTCTTACTGCATTGCAAAACAGAATCTTGCTTTTTGATGGAGCAATGGGAACTGAGATTCAAAAATACAATCCTAAACCTGAAGATTTTCCAAATAATCAAGA
>JGI1357J11328_10003195_pt1 | contig 11450 bp, 10 predicted proteins | sample Subgrocontami54m_FD_11328 | JGI IMG/M metagenome (IMG submission 11328)
AATATCCCCAGCCTTTACGCGGATCGGGACCGTGTCCAGACGGCCCTCTTCAATCTTATCCAAAATGCCATCGAAGCAATGCCTCTGGGGGGACGTCTGGACATTGACTTATTTACCGCCATGGAGCGGCACGCTCTGGCCATTTCCGTGAAGGACACGGGCGTCGGCATGTCGTCCGAGCTTGTGGAAAGGGTTTGTGAACCATTTTTCAGCACCCATAAGGAAGAGGGGACCCGGGGGTTGGGCCTGGCCATTGTGCAAGACATCATCAAAGCCCACGGCGGCCAGATCGAGATAAAAAGCCGCCCTGGGGAAGGCAGCGAGATTATTATTTATTTCCCCCTGGTGGACCATAAGGGGGGAAATAAACTTCAACACTGATTTTCCTTCAGAAGCCCATAATGCAGAATCTTGTTTCTCAAGGTTTTTCTATCTATACCCAGCAATTGCGCGGTCTTGCTTTGATTCCAGGCGGCGGCTTCCAGCGTTTGCAGAATCTGGATTCTCTCTGCGCCTTCCAGAGGTGTAAGAAAAGGCATTTTTGGTTGCTGCCGGACCCGGAATCTCTCGGGCAGGTGTTCCGGTAGGATGACCACGTAGGGCGACATCAACAGCGTCTGCTGCAGGACGTTTTCCAGTTCCCGCACATTGCCCGGCCAGTCATAGGCGGTGAGCAACTCCATCGCCTCGTCGGAGATGCGTACCTGAGCATAATCCATCTTTTTTAAAAGTGATTCTATCAATTGCAGCAGATCTTCTTTATGTTCCCTTAAGGAAGGGATGTGCAGCCGTACGACAAACCGGTATAGCAGGTCGGAACGGAACTGCCCCTTTTTTACCTCTTCATCAATGTTCCGGTTGGCCGCCGCCACGACGCGAACCGTGACCTGACGCGTTTCATGCCCACCCAACTGACGCACTTCGCCATTCTGCATGAAGCGGAGCAGCTTGCCCTGCAGGGCCGGCGACATTTCCGTTATTTCATCGAGAAACAAGGTTCCTCCCTGGGCCGAGGCAATCAAACCGGCATGGTGGTGGTCTGCCCCCGTGAAAGCCCCCTTTTCATAGCCGAAAAGTTCTGATTCCAGCAAATTGTCCGGAATGGCGCCGCAGTGGACAACGACGAAGGGCTTCTCCCGGCGGGAACTGAGGTGGTGCAGGGAGCGGGCGGTCAGTTCTTTCCCTGTGCCGCTTTCCCCTTCAATCAGGACGCTGGCCCAGGCATCGGCTACTCTCGCGATTTGTTTGTAAAAATCCACCATGAGGGCAGAGGAGCCGGTAAAATGCGGGGCCACCTGGTGGTCCTCTGGTTGGCCAATTCTTCTTTGCTGCCTGATTTCCCGCATCTCCAGAATTTTCTTCACCATGCCCCGTATTGCCTCGGGGGTAAAGGGCTTGCTGATGTAGTCACAGGCGCCCAGCCGCAAGGCATCCATCGTGGTTTCCAGGGAGCCGTAGGAAGTCACCAGGATGACGGGAATTTCCGGCCACTTCTCCTGCACCAGGCGCAGGAAATGCAGGCCGTCGATGACCGGCATCCTGATATCGGAAATGAGCAGATCGTAGGCGGCAAGGTCAAGTTTCAGGGCTTCGGCGGCGGCGGTGCGGGTGTCCACCTGATAGCCGGCACGGGAGAGCGCTTCCTGGAGGAACTCACAGGCGACGGCGTCGTCATCAATGACGAGAATATGGGCAGTCAAGAGAGATCACCATCCTTTTTGGGCAATATAATTGGTCAGGTCGGCTACCCGGCAAGAATAGCCCCATTCGTTGTCGTACCAGGCCACAACCTTGGCCATATTGTCTCGCAGCACCTGGGTGAATTCCATGTCAATGATGGAGGAATGGGAATCGCCTCGAAAATCAGAGGAGACTAGCCCCTTATCTTCACATCGCATGATGTCCTTCAGGCCACCCTGCGACGCTTTTTTCAGTGCCTGCCGCAAGTCATCTGTCGAAATATTGGTACTAAGCTCGGCCACGAAATCGACAAGTGATACGGTCGGGGTGGGTACCCGGAGCGAATAGCCGTCGAACCGGCCGGCCAGCGCGGGAATCACCAGCGATATTGCCTTGGCCGCACCGGTACTGGTAGGAATGATGTTCTGGGAAGCGGCCCGCGCCCGGCGCAGGTCTTTGTGAGCCAAATCCAGAATCCGCTGATCGTTGGTATAGGAGTGGACGGTCGTCATCATCGCTTTTTCGATACCGAAGTTCCTGTGTATCACCTGGACAGGGGGCGCTAAACAATTCGTCGTACAGGAGGCATTGGAGATGATGTGGTGCTTTTCGGGGCGATAGCTCTTATGATTTACGCCCATCACAACCGTCAGGTCTTCTTCCTGGGCAGGGGCAGTGATGATGACCTTGCGGGCGCCGGCGCTTATATGTGCCGCCGCCTTCGGGCCGGTCAGGAAAAGACCGGTGCTTTCAATAACGATATCGACCCCTTCGTCGTCCCAGGGGATAGTTGCGGGATCACGGAGGGCCAGATTCTTAATAACTTGACCGCTAATGACCATGGAACTTTTTTTTACCTTTATTTCTCCCGGAAACCGGCCATAGTTGGTATCGTACTGCAAGAGATGGGCATTGGTTGCCACATCGCAAAGATCATTAATGGCAACTACTTGCAGTGTATGTGGATATCTCGCCAAGACGGCCTTAAGTACCTGCCGCCCGATTCTTCCGAAACCATTGATGCCAACACGGATCATCATGCCCTCCTTGCCCCCGGTAAAAGGGATAAGCCCCGCAATGCGGACTTACGCGTTAACTTCGTTAATTGTCGTCGATACGATATTTGTTGGCTGCCATTAAATCGCAATCCGTGCGCAAATTCCGGTGCAAAAGAGCGTTATCAAGAGCGAGCGCACTCAGGTTGGCCACTGCTTCCAGAAACCTTAATTCCTTTTCGGTAAATTTACGAATTCTATCGGCATAGACCCGCAGTACGCCAATGGCTTTATCTGCAACTAAAAGCGGCATAACCTGGATGGATTTGATGCCTTCCGCTTTTGCCATCCCACGGTAATGGAAATTAACATCTGTCTGGGCATCTGGCAGCCAAAGGTTTTTGCCGGCCAGGGCAATCTTGTCAATACCGCTTTCCTCAACAAGCACGGGGCCTTTTTGTAGGTACTGATCCGAAAGTCCCCAGGCGGCGCCCATCACCAGCCTTTTTCCCTTGGGATCAAGAAGGCGGATGGAGGCGGCCTTTAATTGCAACGCGGCAGCCACGCATCTTACTATTTCCGTCAGGACCTGCGCGGGGTCCAGAGAGGCGTTGATGGCCCTCGCCACATCATAGAGTGCTTTGAAATAGTCCATTTCCCTTTCTTTCATAAGCTTGCTCCTTTTTACACCTGGATGGTTAACGATTAAGCGCCTGTTTTCACACCTGACAGTCCACGCTCCTTTTACTCTTTACGGCCACAATCGTGAGGCGACGGTATATTATTATTNTTTTNACTAATTATAAAGATAATCTTATCCGCCACAGCAAAGTTTCTCCAGACAGAACGAGTTTCGTGATTTATTCCGGCATTCCTGCTATATTCCCNCTCTCAAAACCACAAGTAAAGGAGCTTTAGCTGACATGAAACATAATTCGTATTTTGCAGGAAAAGTACAGAGNCTGGGCGTCAATACTCCGGCAGGCTACGCCACAGTTGGCGTCATCGAGCCGGGACAATACACATTTGCCACCGATGCCGAAGAGCAGATGATGGTGATTGCCGGCACCATGCAGGTGAGGCTCCCCGGTGGAAGCTGGCAGCAGATCGGCAAAGACGAAACTTTCGTTGTGCCGTCCCATGCCTCCTTCGATGTCGACGTCCCGGTGGATGTCGCCTATATCTGTTACTATGCGAAATGACTTAATAAGCGGATAGGGGCAACTTGAAATAATAGGGGACAGCCACTAATATTGTTGATAGTCGGGAAAAGGGAGCTGTCCCCAGATTACCCTTCGGCGCGCCGGGAATGGAGGGAAATGAGCAAAGCCTCTTAGTGGGTGACGCCTTTCTACTCGAAAATAATTCACATTGACAAGGTCTGGAAGAAGTTTTATAAGCCACTATCATGACACATTTATTTATCATGCGGGCCGGATTCGGGGCCGCCATCTTGCGGGGAATAATTAGGCCCACCCACATAAGCGGCCTGACGACGGTGTAGTTCCATCGCAAGAACAAAGCAAGCATTTAATCCGAACCGTTATCAAGCCGCTGGCTGGTAACGGTTTTTTTGTACTATTTTTTAAAAAAGGGGAAGGTAGAGAATTATGACAGCGGCAAAAATTTTAATCTATGACACGACCTTGCGGGACGGCACCCAGGGAGAGCAGATTAATTTTACAGCGGAAGAAAAATTGCGCATTGCGCAGCGGCTGGATGAGAGCGGTTTCCACTACATCGAAGGAGGGTGGCCGGGGTCCAATCCCAAAGATATGCGCTTCTTTGATCTGGCCAAGGCAAAGTCGTTCAAGCATGCCCGCATGGCCGCTTTTGGCAGCACCAGAAGACCCCATATCAAACCGGCTGACTGTCCAAATCTCCAGGCCCTGCTCGCGGCGGCAACGCCCGTGGTTACGATCTTTGGCAAGTCATGGGACTTGCACGTTCATGAAGTCCTCCAGATAAGCCTTGAGGAAAATCTGGCGATGGTGGGTGATTCGGTCGCCTTTCTCAAATCACGGGGGAAAGAGGTGATCTTTGATGCTGAGCATTTCTTCGACGGCTACAAACACAATGCTTCCTGCGCCTTGCAGGTGCTCGACAGAGCAGTTACCGCCGGCGCCGCCATGATCGTCCTTTGCGATACGAACGGCGGGACGATGCCCCACGAAATAACGGAAATCGTTTCCCATGTGGCGACCCTGATCCCCCCGCAACGGCTCGGCATCCATGCCCACAACGATGGCGGCGTGGCGGTAGCCAACTCCCTGGCGGCGGCGCAAACCGGGGTAAGAATGATCCAGGGCACGGTGAACGGTTTTGGCGAAAGGTGCGGCAACGCCAATCTGATTACCATCATTTGCAACCTGCAATTGAAAATGGGTAAACAATGCCTGACGGAAGCCCAGTTGAAGCAGCTTTCCAATCTTGCCCACTATGTAAGCGATGTGGCCAACATTCCGCCCGTGCCCTATAGCCCCTTCGTTGGACGCAGCGCCTTTGCCCACAAGGGCGGGGTACATGTGAGCGCGGTGGCAAAGAACGCCAGCGCCTACGAGCATATCCGGCCGGAGCTCGTAGGCAATCAACAGCGGGTACTGGTTTCAGATCTGGCCGGGAAAAGCAACATCACCTACAAAGCCCGGGAAATGGGCATCGATCTGGGGGCCGATGTGCTGATCAGTGGCAAAATCGTTAACGCCATCAAGAAAATGGAGGATGAGGGGTATCAGTTCGATGCCGCCGAGGGATCGCTGTCGCTCCTGATTAAAAAGGCCACCGGCGAGTTTCGGGACCCCTTTGTCCTGGAAAGTTTCCAGGTGATAAATTCCAAAACCGATGATCGTCCCTCCCAGTGTCAGGCCACGGTGAAAATATCCGTAGGTGCGGAGGAGGAACTGACGGCGGCAGAGGGCAATGGTCCCATCAACGCCCTCGACCATGCCTTGAGAAAAGCCTTGCGGAGATTTTATCCCCGGATCGTGGAGATGCATCTGGTGGATTTCAAGGTTCGCATCATCGAAGGCAGCGAAGGCACCGCCGCCAAGGTGCGGGTTTTGCTGGATTCCCGCGATGATCATGATTTCTGGAGCACAATCGGCGTATCCGCCAATGTCATTGATGCCAGTTGGCATGCGCTGGTGGACAGCTTTCAGTATAAACTGAGCAAAGATAAACTGGATCAGCATAGCTCGACGAAAAGGAGCAGCAAAACGGTGCAATAAGATCATTGCCAAGGCGTTTTGTTTCTGATAAAGGGCGGTTATGACATGTAGCCGGACATTGAGGCCATGATTAAGAAACTCTGATCCTGAATTCTTACTGCTGAGTAGTTACAAAACTATGCTGCTTTCCATACATAGCCAAAATCCCCAGATGCGGCTAATTCACAAGGCTGTTGAGATCCTGCGGCAGGGAGGGCTGGTTATTTATCCGACGGATACGGTTTATGGCCTCGGTTGCTCGCTCTTCAATAAGAAGGGGATAGAAAAGATCTACGACATAAAGAAGCAAGACCGGAAACAACCCTTTAGTTTCATTTGCGCCGATCTTAAAGACATCAGCCGCTACGCGATAGTGTCGGATTTTGCCTATAAGACGATGAGACGTCTCTTGCCGGGACCTTATACCTTTGTCCTTGAGGCCTCGCGCCTCGTGCCCAAGATCATCCTGCCCAAAAGACAGACGACCGGTATCCGGGTTCCTGATAATGCCATCTGCCTGGCCCTGGTGGGAGAACTGGGCGAGCCTATCATCAGCACCAGCGTCAAAAACGACAAGGGTGAGTTTATCGGCGATCCACGGGAGATCGAAGAAACCTTCCGGCGCCGCGTGGATCTCGTAATTGACGGCGGTATTTTGTCTTCCGAACCTTCTTCCATCCTCAGTCTCATGGAGGACGAGGTGGAAGTAATCAGGGCCGGTAAAGGCGATGTGACGGCCTTTTTATAACCAGGACGAATTGGGGCACATATTCAAGAGGAGATTATGAAGCAGGAAATACTCATTAATGCCGTTCACACGGAACAGAAACGCATGGCCATTGTGGATGAGCAAGGCAAACTGATAGAATTCGACATTCAGATGTCCTTTAAGCAACCGACGACGGGCAATATTTACAAAGGGGTTGTGTTAAAAGTGGAACGGGGTCTGCAGGCCGCCTTTGTAAATTATGGAGGCAAGAAAGATGGTTTTTTACCTCTGCGTGATGCCGGTTATGAAAACGCTGCGGAATTAAACGGGAAAGAAGGCGCCCCGGCGGCATGCCGGGCTCCTTTAAAGATCGGTCAGGAGCTCCTGGTGCAGATAATCCGGGAGCCCACCGGCCAGAAGGGCGCCTTGCTGACGGGGTTCATCTCTCTGCCCGGCCGCTACCTCGTTTTGTTGCCCAATAAAGAGAGTAGTGGCGTATCCCGTAAAATTGAAGACGAAGGCGATCGGAAACGCTTGAAGGAAATAGTGGAGCAAATTAAAACGGAGGAGGGAATCGGTTTTATTGTTCGCACCGCCGGTATGAATCGTACGAAGCTGGAGCTGGCCCGCGATTATCAGCACCTCTTCCGGTTGTGGCAGGAGATCAAGAAGAAGTCCGCTGCCGTCGCCGCCCCGGCCCTGATTTACCAGGAAAGCGATTTTGGCGTCCGGACCTTGCGCGATTATTTTACCCCGGACATCACGCAAATATTGGTTGATGATCCGGAAACCTTCAAAAAAATGCGCGCCTACTTCAAGGCAATTGTCCCCCGCAACCTGAAGATGATTACCCTTTACAAGGAAAAGAACTCCATTTTCGACAGATTTCAACTGGAGGAGCAGATCCGCAGCATTTACCAGGAGCGGGTCAACCTGAAGTCGGGCGGCTCGCTCGTGATCAAGCCCACCGAAGCGATGATCACGATTGACGTCAATTCCGGGAGGGCTTCCCACAAGCGCAATGTGGAAGAGACGGCTTTCAAAACCAACATGGAGGCTGCCGAGGAAGTTGCCAGGCAACTCCGCTTGCGGGATTTAGGAGGGCTGATCGTCATTGATTTCATCGATATGATGGATCGGAAAAACGTCGCCGAGGTGGAGAAGACTTTCAAGAAGGCCCTGAGCCTTGACCGGTCCCGGATCCAACTGGCCCACATTTCCAAATTCGGCATCATGGAGTTGTCACGGCAGAAAAAACATTCCACCATCCAGGAAATTAGCTATGTGACCTGCCCTTTCTGCAACGGAAGCGGCATTCGTCCCTCCCTGGAGTATGCGGCCCTCAGCGCCTTCCGGAAGATAGAATCCCAGGCGGTCAAGGGAGCCTGCTCCGTCCTGAAGGTTGCCCTGCCCGATGAAGTCGCCAGCTACCTGCTTAACCAGAAGCGCAGTGAAATTTGCCGCCTGGAAACGGAATATGAGATGGCGATCAATGTGGAAGCCGTTGCCGGTATGGCCTGGGATGCGATAATCGTGGAGGCGACAACGAGAAATCCTCTGGCAATTTCGGCGGAAGTATCGGCTGGATTGCCCTGTGACGAAGAAATCGATACAGACATAGCAGACGACGAGGAAATACCACCTGAGGAAGCGTCGGGTCAGAAAGAAACGGAGCCGGATTTACTGGACACCGCCACGGGAGAGACAACGCCCAAAAAGAAGGCCCGCCACCGCCGTCGGCATCGTCACCGGAAGGCGGATATTACTGGTACAATCCCCGTTACCCAGGCGATGGAGGAGACCTCGCCTGCCTTGGGAACGGCGACAGAACCGGCAATGATGGCAGTGACAGTCTCGGAAAGCGTCACGGCGGAGCCGGTGGCCGTGCCCACCCCGGATGTGGTGTCCCGGACACCGGAACAAGGAGGACCACGGGAAGGTGCGTCCGAAAACGCACCGGCAGAAGTTGCCTTGACGGGCCGCAGCCGGCCGCCGCGGCATAGGAAGAAAAAGCCCGGCCATCCCCTGTCTGTCTCTGAGGCGGTACCGATTGTAAACGCGCCGGAGGTCTTTTCTCCTGCGGAGCCAGGGGGAAAACGTGAAGGTGTGGCTGAGGGTGCGGGCGTCGAGCCATCGCGGAAGCCTCGACGGCCCTACGCCCGCAGAAAACCCAAGAAGGCCGCCGAAGCTGAAGAACCAGCCTCCTCTTGAGCGGGATTACGAATGAAGTCGCCGGATAAAAAGCGACCTATCTATGTTCATTGACATTTGTGAATCGCTGGATATGTCTGTTAAGGGAAAGGTTGGAACAGAAACTAGTATGGTGTCCCCAGATTATCCAGATTATCCAGATTATCCAGATTATCCAGATTATCCAGATTATCCCTGTGCTTTTTGTCCTCCACAGCGGTTCACTGATTCAGGTTGATGGAGAAAGAGGCAACTTTCTGAAAATACGATTCTCAAACGATAAAATCGGCTGGATAAGAAAAGACGCGGCAGAGTTAATATAATTTTTTTGGAGAGCATGGGGAGCAAATCTTTATTTTTGACAATTCAGGTCGGATCTTCTGGTGGTGACTGGTGGTGAGTACGGACTACGGAAATTCGGAAATTTGGGGTTTCATTCAAAATTATCATTGCGAAACTCATACAAATGTAACGAGTAAAGATTTGACCCCTAACCCTGCAAATGTAACGAGTAAAGATTTGACCCCTAACCCTGGCATATTCATCCCAGGTGTATTCGGGGTCGCCGTAGATAGTATCAGCGTGTGTTTGAAACTGGAGATCGACAGCGGCGTATTCCCGGATTGGTGGGGTGTGAGCTTTTGGCGGCGGTCTTGCCCTTACCAGGCTTAAGCTTGTCCTCGCGAAGGCGGGGATCGGCAGGAAGCTTCCGATTAGGCCATGAACTTGGGGTAACAGGTTTTACTTAATCCCGCCCAGCTCTTGAGAACGCCGGGTGGCCGCTTCGACCGCCGCCATCAGGGTGGCCCGGAGGCCGCCTTCTTCCAAGGCCTGCAGGCCGGCGATGGTGGTGCCTCCCGGCGAAGTCACCATGTCTTTTAATTCCGCCGGATGCCTCTCCCCCTGGAGGCAGAGCTTCGCTGCTCCCAGCATAGTTTGTGCTGCCAGCTTGAGCGCAATATCCCGGCTTAATCCCATGAGCACGCCTGCATCCGTCAGCGCTTCAATAATGACAAAACCGTAGGCAGGGCCGCTGCCGCTTAAGCCCGTAACCGCGTCCATCAGTTCTTCCTTGACCGTTACGGTGAGGCCGCAGGCGCCGAAGATCAGACTGGCGAGCTCCAGGTCTTTTTCCGTCGCCTTTTTCCCGCAGGCCAGGGCAGTGGCGCCTGCGCCGATCAAGGCCGGGGTGTTGGGCATCACCCGGATGACCCGGACGTCTTTTGAGAGAAGGTTTTCGATGAATCCCGTGGTAATCCCCGCCGCGATTGATATCACCAACTTTTTCTTGTCAATGGCCGGGCCAAGTTCCCGGAGGAGGGTACCCATATCTTGCGGTTTTACCGCCAGGATAACCACCTGGGCGGCTTTGACCGCTTTTATGTTATCTTCCGTCACCCCGACCCCGTGGCTCTTAAGCAGATATTCCCGGCAGGCCGGCACCTTATCGGCTACGGTCACCTTATCCGCCGCAATTAATTGACTGGTGAGGATGCCGCCTACAATGGCGCTACCCATCTTGCCCCCGCCGATGATGGCGATCTTTTTGCCTTGTAACATTCTTCCCCTCCTCAGCCGATACGGCAACCTACGGATTTATCGTATGGCGCGGCCTTACGGTCCGGCCCCCATATATTCTATCTTCCCTGGATAATCTCACTCACACGGGCCAGTTCCTCCGGTGTGTCCACCTCGACGGAGTCATGTGCCGTCACCACCACCTTGATCCGGTAGCCATGCTCCAGCGCCCGAAGTTGTTCCAGCGCCTCCAATCTCTCCAGTTTTCCCTCCGGGAGATGGGTGAAGGTCTCGAGGAAGTCCCGACGGTAGGCATAGATGCCGTGATGCTTGAAGTAAGCAGCCTGCTGCCCGCCGTCCCGCACGAAAGGGATGGTGGCGCGGGAAAAATAGAGGGCAAAATGGTCGGCATCAAAAACCACCTTGACAGCGTTGGGGTGGGTGATTTCTTCTTCCCGGACAATCTTGTAGATCAGGGTGGACATGGGAAGAGAGGGATCGGCCAGGAGCGGCGCCGCCACTTCGTCAATCTGGGCCGGGGCGAAAAGCGGCTGGTCGCCTTGGATGTTTACCACGATGTCGTTATCATCGAGGCCCAAATTGGCTACTGCCTCGGCAATCCGGTCCGTGCCGGAGCGGTGGCGGGGAGAGGTCATGACGGCCCGACCACCGAATTCCTGCACTGCGGCGAAGATGCGTTCGTCGTCTGTGGCCACCGCTGCATAGGAAAGCGTTTTTGCCTGTAAGACACGCTCATACACATGCTGGATCATGGGTTTGCCGCAGAGGTCCGCCAGGGGCTTGCCGGGAAACCTGCTGGAATGATGGCGCGAGGGTATAATACAGACAACTTTCATGAAAAACCTTCTGTGAGTTACAAATATGGATCGGCTTTTTGCAGGTAGCCGGCGACATAATCGTGGACCGCTGCTTCCAGGGTGTGGAAGGACAGCGGACAGCCGGCTTGCTTGAGCTTTTCCAGGGGCGCTTCCGTGAAATATTGATATTGATCCCGGATGGCTGGTGGCATGTCTATGTATTCTATCTCCGGTTCCCGACCCAGGGCGGCAAATACTGCTCCCACCAGCTCCTTCCACGTCCGTGCGTGGCCAGTTCCCAGATTGAAAATACCGTTTACCTCCCGGTTTTTCA
>JGI1357J11328_10003201_pt1 | contig 11437 bp, 8 predicted proteins | sample Subgrocontami54m_FD_11328 | JGI IMG/M metagenome (IMG submission 11328)
CGGAATAAAAGGTGACAATCTGTGTGCCCGCCTCTAATATTCCCCGGGCCAATGCCCCATTGCCCGTCAAGGCTACCTTCTCGCCAGGGGCGTCCCTTCCTATAAGTGTGGGAGACTCTAAAGTGCCATAAGCGTCCCTGACAATAAAACTCAATTCCTTGGTTGTTAATTCCATAAACCCTCCTTTTTACTCCGTTACTCTCACTATTTCCATAGTCAACTGGTTATAACCGTCAGGACAAGCTAAAGCTCCCATCACATCCTTTTCAATTTGCCAGGGGGCCATACCTCCAAACTCCATTGAAACTATATATGGATAGATAGAGTGATAAGCAGCCCCACAAAGATCTGATGAAACATACTTGCTTACTTCAAATTGGTCGCCAATTTTGTGACCAACGTTACAATGCCCTTTCAAGCCGGTAACTTTTACTACAAACTTTACAGCCATAACTCCTCCTTTTCTATTCGTTCCGGCAGCTATTCAAGTCTAAGATGATTTTGCAGCGAATATTTCTCCCCCCTCCTTTCACAACGTTATCTCATCATTTTTTATCATTATTAGCGGTAGCTTAAGGGGGTGTAAACACCAACCTTTAAAAAAGTAAATCTGACAACAAAATCACCCAACAATGATGCTAAAGCCACGCCCGCCAAAGCTAATACCTGGTGGGTGAAATAAAAGTAAAAAATCAATAAAAGGGTAAGGATAGCGCCTGTAAAGATACCGCCCCCTAAAAAATAGGGGGCATATTTCCCCTTGAGTAAAAGCAGGGCTGATACCTTAGAGGTAAGGTTAGAGGTAAACATGGTCATTAAATACACGATTAATAGCAGCAAGTTTAATAAAAGAAGCCCTACCTCCACCAATTCCAAGATGTTCAGGTTGACCGATAAGTTTCCACCAATTCCGAAATGTATCAGCAGGATGGTCAAAGTAACCCCTCCCAAGAAGGCTTCATTAAAACCAAACATCGGGAGGAGGGCAGTGTTCCAAAAGGGCAGCGAAGGGGAGGAAGACATTACCAAACCATCATAAATGCCGACGATCAGAGCCGAAATAACCGCCAAGGAGGTTACCAGCCCTCCGGCAAAGGTACCCTCTTTAAGGACGAGCCATCCAAATCCCGGCACAACCTCCGCGCACCATAGAAATCCAAAAAATGTAAAGATGACAGTAGCTATCATTCCCCTGCTTATCCAGGAACTTCCAGGTTTAAGGATTACTCTCCATGCCCTGAGAGGATGCCCTAAGTAAAGAAGATGGGCGCCACCTTTCCCAAAAGCCACTATCAGAAGACCCAGGAGGGCGGCTAATTTAAATTTGAAGAAAACGGAAACCAGAAACAGTCCGGCCCCAATCCCTCCCAAGAAAAAGGCAATGGCGATGAGCCAAGCCCATTCAGTCTGAAATCTAAAACCGTCCACTAATTCATCGCCTACTATCGAAGGCTTTCCATCCAAATTTTTCATATCTTACTCCAAGTAATAAACGGAAGGGTCGGTATTTCGTTCCGCCAAGGGTTGGCGACCATTTCTTAACCTGATCAGCTTGCTGACCTCACTGGCCGGGTCATCAAGATTGCCAAAAATTCTGGCCCCGGCTATACAGGTTACAACGCAGGCAGGTTCCAAACCTTCATCAACCCTTTGAAAGCAGAAGCTGCATTTGACAGCCACTTCCCCCTGCATGTTTTCATGCTTCTTCTCCTCAAAGGGATTCAAACCCCCATAATATCCCTTTTTGAGAAGACTTATTGGCATGTAGTACCTATTTTTATAGGGACAGGCAACATAACATGCGCGGCAACCTACGCATTTGTCCTGATCTACCATGATGATGCCATCATTCCTTTTGTGGGTAGCTCCGGTAGGACAAACCTTCAGGCAAGGGGCATCACTGCAATGATTGCACAATACCGGCGTATATGTTCTTTTGACATAGGGGTATTTTCCTACCTCATTTGCCAAGGTCTTTGTAAAAAAGATGCCCTCCGGCGTACCGTTCTCCTGCTTGCAGGCAATCGTGCAGGCATTGCAGCCAATGCATCTCTTTAGATCAATCGCCATTCCATAGCGCATAGCGTAACCTCCTTCACCAAGTTCCTCCACGTCACATCGATTGCACAATGTCACCGTTCTATGACATTATTCCAATCCAAATTCCTTCCACCTACCTCTTACCCTTGCTCTCATCTCGGGATCTGATATGGTCTTGAGCGGATGTTTCTGACCTTCCCACTCCTCTCTTGGTTCCCATTCATACGGCCAGGTAGCATCTATTAATACCCTGTCCCATTTTCCGATATCAAGCTTTTGAACAATTTCAGGAGCNACNCCNGGGTCTATTGGCGATCCCACATTATCTTTGTAGATTATTATATCCTCTTTTCCCCTTACTCTATTAGCTATCGCATGATTTATCTGCCGGAGGTCAAAGACATCGATATCGGAATCAACAACCACAACAAACTTGCCAATCATTGCAAATCTCGGATTTCCCCAGATTTGTGCAGCTACCTGCTTTGGCTGCCCATAATATTTAACGTCCATTGAAACAAAGATCGTCGTCCATTGAGCGCTTGGATCACTCCACACCCCCGTTATTCCCTCTATCCCGATATTTTCCAGATGATCCCAGATAAGGGCCGAGATCTGGAATTGAATAGCATATCCCGCGTCTGTAGGAGCGATATGAGCATCCCTGCCGGTGGCATATGTCCAATAAATGGGGTCTTTTCTATGGGTGATACATTTTATATTTAAAACAGGCGCCAGATTCTTTTTGCTTATAGATAAATAATAGCCGCTATATCTGCCCCCGGGTCCTTCCGGTCTGTACGTGCTGGGGTCGAAATCAATCTCCCCCTCAATTACCATCTCTGCGGTTGCCGGAACACAGAGATCTATGGTTTCGCAGCGCACAAGCTCTACCGGCGTCTTTCTTAATGCTCCCGCCATTTCAAATTCATCAACGCCGTCCGGAAAAGAGGCGCACCCTACGATAGCGGTTACCGGATCACAACCGATAGCAATGGCGTAGGGCATTTTTTTCCCCATGGCCTGGTACTTCCTTCCATGGAGGGCCATATGCTGAGTTTTTACAGGCGAGACAATTAGGGCATTTTTTTCCCCGCAAAGCATGGCATTATATGTGCCGGCGTTTACCCAGCCCGTTTCCGGATCCTTGGTAATGCATAGCTGCCATCTGGTGTATCTGTCTCCATCTTTCGGACTCAGCTTTATAATGGGAAAGTCATAGATATTGACATCATTTCCCTTATGAATAACCTCTTTACATGGTCCGCTTGTAAGAAGCATTGGTTTTACAGGATATTTTATCCTGTTCCTGTATTCTATCATCATCTCTCTGGGATTGCTCGTAGGCATTTGTAATGCCATGGCCATCCTTTTCCAGCTTGCAAGACAATTTACCATGATCCTTCTGCCAGGGGTCTCTTGATAATCCTTGACATTATCAAACATAAGGGCCGGCGCGTTCCTGTACAGTCCCTCTTCAACAATTGCCGCCACCTCATCATTCCAATCCACCTCTGCCTTGATATGTTTCAACTCGCCTATCTCATCAAGAGCATTCAAAAATTCCCTAATATCCCTGTATGCCATGTTAACATTCCTCTCTATTGTTATGAAGTTCAGATGACAGGAAGCCTTTCCGACTTCTTATCTCGGCTAAAAAATGCCCCCTTCAATCCTCCTGCGCCTCCTTCGCTGCCTCCTCGCCGGCAATCCGACCGCTGGTGAGAGCATAAACAACGCTGGCACAATAGGCTGCATTTTCGCCTGCCACACGCAACCCGGCAATGGGGTTCCAATCCTTATCGAGCGCCTGGAATTTGGTATTGGTTACCAGGCCGCCCCAGGTATTGAAAAGAGCGCCCCCTGCCTGCTTAACCGCATAGAAAGGAGCCTTTCTCAAGGGCATAAGGTATTTGGCCGGCTTGAAAAATTCCGGATCTTCTCCCCGGTCACAGTGCCGGTTGTACTGGTCCACGGTCTCCTGTAATACTACGGGAGCTATTTTCATCAATCCGGCTAAGTCCTTGATGGTGTCCGCTTTCATTATCGTCCCATCCTTAACTCTTCTCTCAAAGTCCCGCTCAAACCACCGACAGGGATATTTGCAGGCAATCGCCTCAAATTTATTTATGATAAAGTCCTTTTTTACGGTCTCTGCGTCATGGATTGTAAAGGAAGTATGATCCTTTTGTCTGGCGGTCTGGAGGGCATTGGCTTTGAAGGGACCTATCTCGTGCCCGTGTCCGAACATCATATCCTCATCCATGAATCTTTTGCCCAGTTTGTTAACGGTAAGGGATTTTTGCCGGACTAATTGGGTAGCCGCATTATAAAAAGCCATGGGACCCTCTCCTACCCCGGTTACCCCGCCATCCCACATTTCAAGATCATCCATGCCTTCCACAATCGCCTTTACTCCCTGGGCCATCCTGATGCCGTCGCCGGTGGAGCTTGGCAGGCCAACGTAATTAACAATCGCTGAAAACATGGCGGGCGAAACATATTTCTTCAACATTGCTTTATTGGCGCCAAACCCTCCCGCAGCCAGGACTGAAACCTTGCCTTTAATGTGGAGTGTTTTTCCATCTTTAGTCTTAGCGGCCACGCCGATCACGGCGCCTTTCCGGGAGACCAGGGCCGTAGCCGTTGTTTGTTTTAAAATCCGGATCCCCAGCTCATGAGCGCGTTTTTCCAACACGCGAATAAAACCTTTGGCATTGTATGGAAACCAAGGGTAATATCCGTCCTCAGGATTTTCCGGATTTACAGGAGTCAGAAACATGCCGGGGGGAGTTCCGGCGGCAGGACCGGTCTCATATATCACGCCCATATCCTCAAGCCAGTCAGCGGCGCCCGCCTCTCTTTCAAGAAGCAAACGTTCTACTTCTCCGTTGTTCCGGTTGGAAAAACCTGCGGATGACAGGGGAAAGACCTGGCTCAGCGGCAGCGGCTCGATGCCCAGCCTATTGTGAAATTTGGAATTGCGGGTTCTTGAAACAATTGTCATGGCGGTTGCAGTATCACCGCCACAACCAGGATTCTTTTCCAGAACTATTACCTGGACGCCTTTTTCTCCCGCGCTGACTGCGGCGGCCATTCCGGCTCCGCCGCCGCCCACAATAATTACGTCGGTTGCGTAGTCCCATGAAGACGGGACTGCCGCCGGCGGCAACGGTTTGGCACCGGCGGCAACGGCAACCGGCGTCTTTCCACCGGGAGACATGCCCGGCAATCCTTCAATGATTTCCCCTTCACCGGCAACTGCACTGGCTGCCCCCCCTTGGATTTTTTTCTCTGACATTTCCACTCCCTCCTTTCCTGGAGTAAAGTATATAAACGTAATCCTCACCTTGCTTATGTTATACCACCTCATAAGATTGGAGGATATGTTAGGGAGTTACCCTTATTTCTTGGCCGCTACCTCCTCATACATTTCCATCTCCGGCGCTCCAGCAAGAAGAGGACCTATCTTACCGAAAAGTTCCTTAAAATAAGGCGTAGAAATATGATGGTCAAATGCCGCTTTGTCTCTATATTTTTCATACATGAGAAACTCGCCGGGATTATGCTGAGAACGGTGAAAAACATATGTCAGGGTCCCTTCTTCAGACTCAACTTTGGCGATCATCTCTCTCATGGCATCCTCGAGTTCTTTTTCTTTTCCTGGTTTGACTTTTAAACCGGCAACTACAACCATTTTACTTCCTCCTTTTAAAATTTCTTCTGCCCACCAGCAACCAGGCCAGATTCATAGCTTTCTGCTTCCCATGTCCATATTCGCCCCCTCCCTAAACCTTTTTCACCTTTACCCGAGGAACAGGCTCGTAAGCGCCACTGGTAAAATCTATGTATTCGGGGCCGATAGGAATAAGGCTATTGAACGCCACTCCTTCTTTCTCTATAGAGGGGTTGCCGCGCCAACGAGTTTTTGCGGTGCAAACAGCTATTACCTCAGGGTGAACCCCCTCTATCGTCCTCACCCTTCCCGTAACCTTCCCTACCCTTGACTCTATGGAGACAGTATCTCCATCCGAGATACCCCTGGCCTTGGCAGTCTCGTTATTCATTAACATTCCGCCATAAACAGGATTTCTATCAGCAACCTCGCTTATCCAGCTTATAGTGTAGGTATCGCCAAAATTCATCATATTACTTCTAAAGGTTATCGCATACATATCGTATTCTTCCGGTTCCTTCTGCAATGATCCCGGCCGCCAGAAGGGTAAGGGCTGATAAGAAGAGTAATCCCATTGGACAGGGTAAGGGGCCAACTTTTCTCTTAGTTCAGCCCCTTTTCTTTTTACATATTCAAAATAAAAGGGAATTCTCATACTTCCATAGGGTTGATAGATATTTTTCGGTTTTAAGGTCGTCCCTTTTTCTTTAAGCCATTCCAAGCCGGTATCGTCTCCATACATCACCCTTATCTGCCTATCCAATATCTCCTCCCAAGTATAAAAGCGATCCGGCTGGAGCATATATTTAGGCTTTAAAAATAAGGCCGTACTCAAATTAAGCAGATCATACCACTTATCCAAAAATCCCACCCGCATGGCTATCTCGGTAAGTACATCCATTTCCTCCCTTGTGTTGTAAAGGGGCTTAACCGCAGGCTGACGCAGGCCATGACCTTGGCAAAACACATTGTTGAAGTCAACAAGGCCGTATGATTCCAAATAGGTGTGATCAGGAAGTATAATATCCGCCCAACAGGTTGTTTCATTTTCTAAAATATCTATCGAAACAATAAAGTCCAGTTTCTTTAATATTTCAACAACCTTCCCTGTGTCGGGATTAGCCCACACCGTATTGCTGTGCACCGTGACCAGGGCCTTTGGTTCATATTCCAGACCATATCTTTCAGGATGGGAAAGAGTCTCAATGGCTACTGCTGCGGACATCCAGCCTATGGGCATAAACTCCTCTAAAGTAACGCTATCGGGAGGATATTTAAATTCCTTGGCGGGGCCAAAGTGGTGCGGCACCGGCTTTACCATGCCATCCTCTCCCGGACTTACCATGCAGCCCCTCCAGTCAACTCCCAAGACAATATGGCCTCCCGGTACATTCGTGTTTCCCACCAGGAGATTAATCATTATAAATGCTAAATTGTCTAATACTGAGTCTTTATGGGTCTGGGCGCCTCGATAGAAATTAACGGCAGCGGGCCTGTAGGGTAACTCAACCTTGGCCGTTTTACCTGTTGCCCCGCCCGGGGTTGATATGGGAACATCAATGGTTATTTTACTTCCAATCTGGGCGGCCTCCGCATATTCCTTGGCAATTCGCCTGATCGTTTCCACCGGCACGGAACTTATCTCAGACATGGCCTCCGGGGTGTGAGTTTTAGCAATCTCAATAAAGAGCTGTAAGGCGGGTTTGACCACTACACCTTCTATCTTGTAACTTCCAGTCAGGGCAAAATTCTTTATACTTTGGTCATCATGGGCCTTTGCCTTATTTGTCCCAGAATCCCACACAAGGGCTTTGCCGCTGACCTTATCCCTTACATAATTCCCATCCGGTCCGATCAGATAGGGAGCATTAGTCTGGTTTTTCAGAAATTCCCGATCGTATGTCTTCAGCTCGAAAAGCAAGACGTAGATCATTCCCATAATAAAGGCTCTATCAGTCCCCGGACGAATGGGAATCCATTCATCAGACTTGGCTGCCGATGTGGAGAGATAAGGGTCAACGGTTACCAACTTCATTCCCCTCATTCTGGCATCAGCCATTAAACGGGCGCCCTCGGTCAAGGTATTGTGGGAATCAAAACCATCGCCAGCCCCAACCTGAATCCAATAGTTACAATACTTGAAGTCATTGACCACCGCGAAGCCACCCATCATTATCCCCAGCAGGATATGGTGGGCCGCGCCGCAGGAGGCTCCACTTACATTGAACATATTCCAAGACCCAAAACATTTATGCCAACCCCACGAAGCGAATTTCTGAAAATCGCCAGGTGCATAGAGAAGCTGCCGGGGATCTTCTTCGTAAATCTTTTTTAGCTTCTCTGTAACAGTGGCTAAGGCTTCTTCCCAAGAGATTTCCACCCATTTGGGGTCCTCGTCAAATCCTTTCCTGGGGTTGGTCCTCTTCAAGGGCGCCTTTATCCGTTTGGGATCATACAACCTCATAATGCCGGCATTCCCCTTAGGACACAGTCTTCCCATTGATACCGGGCAATCAGGGTTTCCTTCAATCTTTGTAGCTATCCCATCTTCTACTTTTACCTTTATCCCACATCCATAAAGGCAATTCGCACATGTGCTCTTTATCCACATTTCCTTTTCCATTGGAATTCCCCTATCTTCTAAAATCGGTCTTTGCGACCTTTCCAACAACTCTGATGGAGCTTTTGGTTGCCTTAAGATGCCATGCAGCTCAGAAGGGCCTGCCATCTACATCCCAAGGTTTGGAAAGATGAAGATCTTCGGCCATTACCTTGTAGCAATTGTAGCCCTGCATGCTGTGGGCAGCCCCATAAGGATGCCAGGCCGACCCAGTGCAATAGAGGCCCTCTATCCCCGGCACTTTATGACGGGCCAGCTCGGCGATAGGTCTGAATCTGCCCGATTGGGAGGGGATATTGTCTATGACGCACCAGTTCCCCGTCGGGGCAAAGTTTCTGGCCTGATGAGCGGTATAATAAGGGGTTATGGGAATATAACCGCCAATAATATCCCAACTTACATTGGGCGCATACTCATGCATCTTTTTCACTACCTCCTCGGCATGCTCGGTCTCTTTTTTCTTCCATTCCTTTTCCGAAAGCCGCCAGGCGGGAAGGACAAACTGTTCCGTAAGAATGGTGAAATTTATGCCCGGCGGGGCAAGCAAGGAGTCGCCGGGGCTGGTTTCGCTCTCCCCGTGATAGGCAATCCCAATATTTAGCTTGGTGGGCCAGATGCCAAGCCTGCGCTCGCAACCCTCTTTTCGGAAGGTCTCATCATCCATGTCCCCTAAGACCATCCACTGCGTTTGCCAACAGTCGGGGTTCCAGGCTTCAGCTTTATATTTCGGCCGCTCTTTGAGAGCCCAAGTGTACCACATGATACAGATATAGTCCCGCTCGATGGCATTTACCTTCCGCAAGAGATCGGCAGAGAGGTAGTCCTTGCCGATCAACTTGTTGCAGAGCTGGTCCGGGTCAACGTCCGTAAGCACCGCCTTTCTTGCCTCGATCTCGGTCCCGTCCTCCAGCTTGATCCCCACGGCCCGGCCGTTTTTGATGATCACATGATCGACCGCAGAGTTGGTATAGCTTCGCCCGCCATTCTCCAGGATTATCTTCTGCGAGGCATGGGCCTTGACATGGGTGGATCCTTTTATCCAGCAGGATAAGGGGTAGGACATCATGGTGCTGAAGATATTGGCCATGAAGCCCGACCCGGCCTGATCGCCCTCAAAGCCGAAGGATTGATTTGACCTGGCAAAGGCATGCCGCACATGATGGTCCTCCCAGAGTACTTTATTCATCTGGATCGGCGACATGAGAAACCAGGCGGGATCGAGCCCGGAATCTGGCTGCTGGAGCATGCGATCGATTGCATCGGGCTGTCCCAAAGGCGGCGCCGGATTAAAGAACGCCTCCAACAGATATGGCTCCCACTTGGTCTTCAGATTCTTCCAGAGTTTGAGGTAGGTATCGGCATCCTTCCGGGAAAACCGGGCAATCTCAGAAGCGGTCTTCTCCTGGTCGGGATCGACATCAGGAAAGGCGGTATACTGGACGATACAAGTATCGTCCTCGCTAAAGATGCATCCGATGCCACATTTGGTATAATCCATTTTCACACCGTATGTCTCCCACTCCGGAAAGTCCCAAAAGGTGGGAATATGATACTGGGCGGTCATCGCCATCGAGCAGGTATTGCCGATAAAACCTGGTGCCGGCTCCTCCTGACACCAGCCGCCCCCCAACTCATGCCGCTCTTCAAATATCCCGACCTCCAGATTGGCATACTTGGTGAGATACATCGCCGCAATCAGAGCCTTATTGCCCCCTCCGACAATTACTACATCAAAACTTTTATCCGCCATGTCATTCTCCCTATATTAATAGATTGAAAGAGTTGGTTGTCAGTAGCTACAGCATCCCCAACTTTTTGGCCCGTGTCACCCCTTCCGGCTCCTGCCACCACTTCTTGACGCCCAGGTCTTCCGCTACCGCATTGGCCGCAAGATAACCGGGGCCAAAGATCACCGTCCCGCCGGGATAGGTGGAACTACCGCCCATAAAGAGGTTCTTCATGGGTGAACGGTGGTTCGAACAGAATTCGTTGGGACGCATATAACCCATCTGCAAGGGGTGATAGGCGCCCTGCTTGATCGAACCTTTAACCATGTTCAAGTATTTATTCTCGACATCAAGAGGCGTGCTTACATAGACGCCACGGAGCTTGTCATCCGTCAGGTTGGGGGCATATTTCTGCAATATCTTGATGCAGCGCCGGCCCTGCTCCTCCTTGAAGCGCATCGGGAACCACTTGTCTTTCCCGCCGTCCTTAAGCTCATAGGGCGCCATCTGCGACAATAGACCCGTATGCCGGCCCGCCGGGGCCTGCGAGGGATCGTGCACCGACGGAAAGCAGCAGTTAAAGCCGATCTTGCCGTCATTGTCGCCACGGCCGATCGCCTCGTAGTGCCTGATTAAGTCCTCATCGCTCTCATAACCCAGNACATAGACCAGGGACTTGTTAAGCGCCGGGTCATCCTTGGCACAGGTGAAGCGGGGCGCTTCCTCCAGGGCAAGGTGAGTTCCCAGAAGGCTCCAGTGCTCCCACATCCAGCTCTTCGTGGACTCCACAAACTCCTTGTCCAGATTTTCTTCGCCCGTCAGCTTTAAAAAGGTCTGCGCAGTATCTACCGTGCTTAAGACCGCCCGCGCCCTGATCACGGGGCCGTGTTCCAGCTCTACTCCCNTGGCCTCGCCATTTTCCACGATGATCTTGCTTACATGGTAGGGAGCCATGGTGCGGCCGCCATTTTGTAGAAACACCTTGTTGATTTCCTGGGGGAGGGTATGGGAACCGTGCGCCACCAGGCGATAATTGGCCGAACGATTGATGTACAAAGGAATCAGATAGCCGACGCCCGTCTGCGTGGGATCGAGGCCCCACATGCAGAGGGTGTAAAGCATCAGCGCCTTTACCCGTTCGTTCTCAAAGTATTCGTCCACCACCATCTTGGGGCTCTTGTCCGAAAACTCCATCAGCTCCCGGCCTACTTCGGTGGATTGCATCTTCACCACCGCCTCCAGAGCGGGAAGGGGGGGAGCGTAGGTGGCCGGGGCAATAAACTCGTCCACCATCCGCTTCGACCGCGCAAAGAGATCGCGGTAGCTGTCGGCGTCATGCTTGCTGAACTTCGCGATCGATTTGCAGGTTAACTC
>JGI1357J11328_10003213_pt1 | contig 11411 bp, 9 predicted proteins | sample Subgrocontami54m_FD_11328 | JGI IMG/M metagenome (IMG submission 11328)
CGGGCGCTGGAGACCTTGAAGGCGGTCGCGGTGATCGCCGCGGAGGACACCCGCCGGACCGGGTTGTTGCTCAAGAGGTACGAGATCTCCACGCCGATGGTCTCGCTGCACGAGCACAACGAGAGGACTAGGGGGCCGGAGCTGGTCGCGCGGTTGAAAGCCGGCGAGTCGGTGGCGCTGGTGACCGACGCCGGGATGCCGGTCATCTCCGATCCGGGGGCTTTTCTCGTTGAGCAGGCGGCGGCGGCCGGGATTCCGGTGACCGCGGTGCCGGGGGCGAACGCCGCCGTGGCGGCCCTGGCCCTCTCCGGGTTCCGGGGCGAAAAGTTCCGGTTCGAGGGGTTCCCCCCGAAGAAGTCAGCTGCGATGGAGCGGTGGCTGGAGGGGCTGAAGGCCGAGGAGACGCCGGTCATCTGCTACGAATCCCCTTACCGGGTAGTGAAAACTTTGGAGGCGATCCGGAAGGTGCTGGGGGAGGTGCCGGTCGTCGTCGCGCGGGAGCTGACCAAGCTGCACGAGGAGGCGACGCGCGGCTCGACAAGCCAAGTCTTGAAGCGTTATACTGAGCGTCCAGCCAAAGGAGAAGTCACGCTGGTTTTCTGCCCGAAAAAAGAGCCATGAGCGCAACCGACATCCATCCCACAGCCGTCATTGACCCGCGCGCGGAGATTGATTCCGACGTGGAGATCGGGCCGTATGCCGTCATCGAGGGGGCGGTCCGGATCGGCGCGGGGACCAAGGTCTGGCCGCATGCCTACCTTGCGGCGCCGCTGGAGATCGGGGAGCAGGCCCAAGTCCACGTCGGGGCGATCCTGGGGCACCAGCACCAGGCGCTTCGGGAGCCGCAGGCCGGCGGCGTCCGGATCGGGGCCCGCACAATCGTGCGGGAGTACGCCACGGTGCACCGCGCCTCTCAGAAGGGCGGCTGGACCTCGATCGGTTCCGACTGCCTGCTGATGGGGTTCGCCCACGTCGCGCACGACTGCTCGATCGGCAACAAGGTGATCCTGGCCAACGGGGCGCTGGTGGCCGGGCACGTGACCGTCGAGGAGAAGGCGATCCTCTCCGGCCATGTGGCGGTGCACCAGTTCGTCCGGATCGGGACGCTGGCGATGGTGGGGGGGCTGGCCCGGGTGAACAAGGACGTGCCGCCCTATTTTCTGGTGAAGGGGGACTCGGAGGTCTGGGCGCTCAACGCGGTGGGCTTGAAGCGGGCCGGGATTTCCGAGCAGGGGCGGGCCGGCATCCGGGAGGCCTACCGGTTGCTGTACCGGTCCGGCTTGAACACCACGCAGGCCCTCAAGGCGATCCAGGCGGCGGGGCAGCTGCCGCCCGAGGTGGACCGGCTGGTCCGGTTCGTTCAGGAAAGCCGCCGCGGGATCTGCCGCCACCACATCCGGATGCCGGAGGACAGCCTTGACGTGGATGAAGAGGACGTGATGTAATGGTATAGTTGTAGTGGAGTTGTCCTTTTAAACCGGTCCCGAGAGGCCGGAAAAGGGGGGTAAGGTGGAACGACAAAGATTTCGACATGAGGGTTCATCCAAGCGACCGCGCCTGGGTGAGCCCTTTTTTGCTGCCCTGAAGCCATGAACACGCCCATCCTGGACTCCGAAGGGATACGAAAGAGCTTAGTCCGGATCGCGCATGAGATTGTCGAGCGCAACCGGGCCAACGGCCGGCTCTGCGTGGTGGGGATCCGGACCCGGGGGGATTTCCTGGCCCGGCGGCTGGCTCAGGCGCTGCGGGAGATGACCGGCGGCGAGGTGCCGGTCGGGGCGCTGGACATCACTCTTTACCGGGATGACCTGAGCCGGCTGGAAGCCAGCCCCGTGGTCCACTCGACGGAGATTCCTTTCGACGTGACGGGCCGCCGGGTGATCGTGATGGACGATGTGCTGTTCACCGGCCGGACGGTCCGGGCGGCGATGGACGCCCTGACCGACCTGGGCCGGCCGGAATCGGTGGAGCTGGCGGTGCTGGTGGACCGGGGGCACCGGGAGCTGCCGATCAAACCCGACTACGTGGGCAAAAACCTGCCGACCTCCAAGGAGGATTTGGTGCAGGTCCATCTGGTGGAGACGGACGGCCTGGACGAAGTCGTCATAGGGGAAAAGGTGGCCTAATGACACGCTGGACGCGCAAAGCTGAGCTGCCGCGGGTTTTCTCCTCTTCGGCGGCTCAGGGGAGCTGTGCGCCGAGCGAAGCGAGGAAAAGCGAGGCCGTCTGGCCGAGCGAAAGCACGGCGGATGGCCGACCCGGAGCCCCGCTGAAGCGGGGCGGAGGGCGCCTGCGATGATATGGAGACGGAAGGATTTACTCGGATTAGAGGAGCTCTCTAAGGATGAAATCTCCCTCCTCCTTGATCAGGCGGAGGCCTTTAAGGAAGTCTCCCTCCGGCCGATCAAGAAGGTGCCCGCACTCCGCGGCCGGACCGTGGCCCTCTGTTTCCTGGAGCCCTCCACGCGGACCCGGGCCTCCTTCGAGCTGGCCGCCAAACGGCTGTCGGCGGACCTCCTCTCCTTCCAGGGTTCCTCGTCGAGCATCGCCAAGGGGGAGAGCGTACTGGACACCGCCCGCAACATCGAGGCGATGCGGGTGGACGTGCTGGTGCTGCGCCACAGCACGAGCGGCGCGGCGGCGCAGGTGGCGCGCGGCGTGAAGTGCAGCGTGGTCAACGCCGGCGACGGCTCGCACGAGCACCCGACGCAGGGGCTCGTGGATCTCTACACCATCAAGGAAAAGAAGGGACGGATCGAGGGCTTGAACGTGCTGATCGTCGGAGACATCCTGCACTCGCGGGTGGCCCGCTCCGATCTCTGGGGGCTGACCAAGATGGGGGCGAAGGTGACCCTCTGCGGCCCGCCGACCCTGGTCCCGCCGGCGATGGAAGGGCTGGGGGCCAAGATCTCTTACCGGCTGGAGGAGGCGCTGCCGCAGGCGGACGTGGTGATCGCGCTGCGGCTGCAGCTGGAGCGGCAGCAGGAAAAATACATCCCCTCCTTCCGGGAATACACTAGGGCTTACGGGCTGGACCGCGCGAAACTGGAGAGGGCCAAGCCGGAGCTGATCGTGATGCACCCGGGCCCGGTCAACCGGGGGGTGGAGCTTTCCCCGGAGGTGGCGGACGGTCCGCAGTCGGTGATCCTGGACCAGGTGACCAACGGGATTGCGGTCCGGATGGCGGCCCTCTACCTGGTGGCCGGCGCGCACCAGGATTCGCCGGAGGTCATCTCGAGGAGCGAAGCGACGAGAGATCTCACCGCAGAAAACGAGATTTCTCACCCGCCCGGGGCGGGTTCGAAATGACGAATTGCGTGCTGATCCAAGGCGGGCGGGTCGTGGATCCCTCCCAGGGGCTGGATGAGGTCACCGACCTTCTGGTGGACGGCGGGAAAATCACCAAGATCGGGAAGAACCTTAAACCCAACGGTGCCCAGGTGCTGAGTGCTAAGGGCAAGGTGGTATCACCCGGGTTCATGGACCTCCACGTCCACCTGCGCACGCCGGGGCAGGAGCACAAGGAGACCGTCCTGACCGGCTCCCGCGCCGCCGTGCGGGGCGGGTTTACCACGATCTGCACGATGGCCAACACCGACCCGGTGGTGGACTCCGCCAATGTCATCGAGTTCCTGAAGGCGGAGAACGCCAAGGCGGGGCTCATCAACCTGTTGCCCTACGGCGCCGTCACGATGGGGCTTAAGGGAGAGGACCTCACCGAGATGGGGGAGCTGCGGGCCGCGGGCGCCGCCGGCTTCTCGGACGATGGGATGCCGGTCGAGAGCGCCGGCATGATGCGCCGCGCGCTGGAATACAGCCGGATGACCGGTTTGCCGGTGATCAGCCATTGCGAGGAGAAAACCTTGAGCGGGCATGGCGTGGTGCATGAGGGGCTGACGGCGGCCCGGCTGGGGCTGGCCGGCATCCCGTCGGAGGCGGAGACGGTGATGGTGGCCCGGGACCTGCTGCTCGCGGAGGCGACCGGCGGCCGGCTGCACCTGGCCCATCTGAGCACGGCGTGCGGGGTGGAGCTGGTCCGGGCCGCGAAGAAACGGGGGGTCCGGGTGACCGCGGAGGTGACGCCGCACCACCTTGCCCTGAGCGAGGAGGCCCTCTCCACCTACGATTCCCGGTTCAAGATGAACCCTCCGCTGCGGACCCAGAAAGACCTGGAAGCGCTGCGGGAGGGTTTAAAAGACGGGACGATCGACGCGGTGGCCACCGACCACGCGCCGCACTCCGCCGCCGAAAAGGAGGCGGGACTGGCGCAGGCCCCGTTCGGCGTGGTGGGGCTGGAGACCGCGGTGTCGGTGCTGCTGACCGAGCTGGTGCACCGGGGGATCATCCCCTTGGGCACGCTGATCGAGGCGCTCACCTGCCGGCCGGCCAAGGTGCTTGGGGTGAATCGGGGCACGCTGGCGGTGGGGGCTCCCGCCGATGTGACGGTGCTGGATCTGGAAGCGGAGTGGGCGGTGGAAACGGCCGGCTTCGCGTCGAAAAGCGCCAACACGCCGTTCACCGGGTGGCGCTTGAAGGGCAAGGTCACGGATGTTCTGGCGGGCGGGCGGGAAATTTATCGGAGCGGTCAATTCACGAATGGGGGAACTTAAATGGGAAAAAGGGGGCTGCTGCTTGGGTTGGCCGTGATCGGGCTGGTTTCTTCACCGGCGTGGTGTGAAGAGGGGGGGTTGCCTAAAGAGGCGCAGCAGGCGGTGGAGAAGGCGCTGAGCTGGCCCAGCTACAAAACCGACTTCGCGCTGGATACCCAGGAGGAGGACGGAACCTCCTTCACGCTGCGCGGGACGCTGACCTACCGGAAACCGGGGCAGCGCCGCCTGGAGATCCGGGAGGGGGAAGCCACGGAGACCACGCAGACGCTGGTCTCCGATGGCAAGGTGGAATGGCAGTATTACCCGAAGGCCAACATGGTTTACCAGATCGACAACCCGCCGGAGGCGCCGGGACCCCACCGCCCGTTNAATGACGTGAAGCCGGAAACCGTCCGGTTCGTGAAGAAGGTGGAGGGGGCCGACGGAGGTCTGCTCCGGTTTGAGGCGGAGCCCCGCCCGCAGTCGGTGGAAGGGTCCCCAGTGCCGGTGAAGACGGTCCGGCTGGATCTTTCTGAAAAGGACGGCCTGCTGCGGGAGATGGTGATGCTGGACGACAAGGGGGAGCCGGTGCTGACGCAGAGGTTCACGGGCCTGGAAACGGGTGTCACGGTGCCGGACGGCCAGTTCCAATTCAAGGCGCCGGAAGGGGTGACGGTGACGCAGCTGCCCGCGGTCCAACCGGAGGAAAAAGGAGGAAATTAAAATGCGAACGGACTGGCTGAAGATGAGCTTGCTCGCGGGTCTGTTGGCCGTGGGGACGGGCGCATCGCCTCAAGGGGTCCGCGAGGCGGACCGTTGGCAGCGGGAGGGGGACCTCGCCCGGGCCGGACGGCAATGGGACATCGCGTATCCAAGGTACCTGATGCTGGCCGATTTTTTCCCCGGGACGCCACACGGCCGGCTGGGGGCCTCGCGGGCGCGCCAGATGCGGGCGTGGGCGCTGGAGCCGGACCGGTCGCCGGCCTCCGACGACCCGGTTTCATGGACCCAAGAACTCTTCGATTTCTTCACATGGCCGTAGCTAAAATCAAGCCGGCGATCTTGGCCTTGGAAGACGGGACGGTCTTCCGGGGGGAGTCGTTCGGCGCTCCGGGTGAGGTGGCCGGCGAGGTGATCTTTAACACCGCGATGACCGGCTACCAGGAGATCCTGACCGATCCCTCCTACAAGGGGCAGATCGTCACGATGACCTACCCGCTGATCGGTAACTACGGTGTCAACGCCGAGGACAACGAGTCGCCGCGGCCGCAGGCGGAGGGGTTTGTGGTCCGGGCGTTGAGCCCGGTGGCCTCGAATTGGCGCAAGCAGCAGACGCTCGAGGAATGGCTGAAGCAGAACGGCACCGTCGCGATCCAGGGAGTGGATACGCGGGCGCTGACTAATCTGCTGCGGGAGAAGGGGGCGCTGAAGGGGATCCTCTCGACGGAGGATCTGGACTCGGCCCGGCTGGTGAAGAAGGCGAGGGAGTCGCCGGGATTGGTGGGCCGGGACCTGGTGAAAGAGGTCACCTGCGGGAAGATCTATGAATGGAAAGACGAGATTCCTCGGCCTGGCGGCCTCGGAATGACGAGTGGGGCTGGTGGCCTCCCAAGGACAGCGGGAGGCAAACCCTTGCACGTGGCGGCGGTGGACTGCGGAATGAAAGCGCACATCCCGCGCATGCTCACGCGGAGCGGCTGCCGGGTCACCGTGGTGCCGGCCACCGTGAGACATGAGGAGATCATGGAATTGAAAGCAGATGGCTTATTCCTCTCCAACGGGCCCGGGGATCCGGAGGGGATGCCTTACTTGGTCTCCACGGTCAAGCAGTGTATCGGGAAAATGCCGGTCTTCGGGATCTGCCTCGGGCACCAGATTCTGGGGTTGGCGCTGGGAGGGAAAACCTACAAATTGAAGTTCGGGCACCACGGGGCGAACCATCCGGTGCTGGATGTGCGCACGGCCAAGGTGGAGATCACCTCGCAGAACCACGGCTTCTCGGTGGATCCGGCCACGATCCCCGGCAACGACGTTGAGATGACCCACCTGAACCTGAACGACAAGACCTGCGAGGGGATGCGGCACAAGAAACTGCCGGTCTTCTCGGTGCAGTACCACCCGGAGGCCTCCCCCGGCCCGCACGACGCCCGGTACCTCTTTGAACGGTTCGTGAATTTAATGAAAGGAAAGGCGGACTCATGAAAAAGGGACTGATCGCGATCCTGTTACTGGTGGCCGCGGGAGCCATCTTCTGGTTTTTCTTCGCAAGGCCGAAACAGCAGCCACCCCAGGCCGGGAAACCGGCCGCTCGTGGTGAGCCTGTCGAACCACGAGCAGAGACCATTCGCCCTTCGACAAGCTCAGGGCGAACGGAAGAAATCCCGGTGCCGGATCAAGTCCCTGAACTGGATCCGGCCCCGATCAAGATCCGTTTCGACGCGCCTGACGCGCCGCGGCTGAACCAGCCGGTGAGCGTGATGCTGCTTGTTGAGAGCAGCCCGAAGGGATGGCCGGCTGAGGTGGGGTCGGGCGCCCGGCTGGACCTGCTGCTGCGGCTGCCGGTCGGCGTGGAACTGGCTTCCGAGGAGGGATGGTCTTCCGCGCAGCTTCCTCCCGAGGAGAAGGAGGACGCCAGCGGGCCCTGGAGCGTGTATGAAAAACAGGTCCCCTTGCAGATCACGCAGGGCGTCCCGCCGGAGTTCCTGGCCCAGGAAAAAGTGGGACTCATCGTGACGGAAGAGGGGGTCAACTGGATCATCTCCGCCCGGGCCCGGCTGACGCAGGACTCGCAAACCTGGCAGGCGTTCGGCGTCCTCTTTGCCACGCTGCAGGGGAACGAGGGCCAGTTCCACGAGATCCCTAAAGCCCCCACCGACATCCGAAGTGCCCAAGCGAGCTGACCTCCATAAAATCCTGATCATCGGCTCCGGCCCGATCATCATCGGGCAGGCGTGCGAGTTCGACTATTCCGGCACCCAGGCCTGCAAGGCGCTGCGGGAAGAGGGCTACTCCGTGGTGCTGGTCAACTCCAACCCCGCCACGATCATGACCGACCCGGAGTTCGCCGATCGGACCTACATCGAGCCGGTGACCGCTGAGGCGGTGGAGAAGATCATCGCGCGGGAGAAGCCGGATGCTTTACTGCCGACGCTGGGGGGGCAGACCGGCCTGAACGTCGCGATGCAGCTGGCGGAGGCGGGCGTTCTGGAGAAATACGGCGTCGAGATGATCGGCGCGAATGCCGAGGCGATCCGGAAAGCGGAGGCGCGGGAGCTATTCAAGCAGACGGTGCTCTCCTGCGGCTTGGACGTGCCCAAGAGCGGAGTGGCCCACACGCTGGAGGAGGCCAAGCAGGTGGCCGAGCAGATCGGCTTCCCGGTGGTGATCCGGCCGGCCTTCACGCTGGGCGGCACCGGCGGCGGCATCGCCTACAACTGGGACGAGTTCCAGCGGATCGCTGAGGCGGGCCTCTCTTTAAGCATGTCCTCCGAGGTGCTGATCGAGGAGTCGGTGGAGGGCTGGAAGGAGTTCGAGCTGGAGGTGATGCGGGACCGCAAGGACAACGTGGTCATCATCTGCTCGATCGAGAACCTGGACCCGATGGGGGTCCACACCGGTGACTCGATCACGGTGGCCCCGGTGCAGACGCTGACCGACCGGGAGTACCAGGAGATGCGCAATGAGGCGATCACCGTGATCCGGGCGATCGGCGTGGAGACCGGCGGCTCCAACATCCAGTTCGCGGTCCACCCGGAGACCGGACGGCGGGTCGTCATCGAGATGAACCCCCGGGTCTCCCGCTCCTCGGCGCTGGCCTCCAAGGCGACCGGCTTCCCGATCGCGAAGATCGCGGCGAAGCTGGCCGTCGGCTACACGCTCGACGAGCTCCCCAACGACATCACGCGCAAGACGCCGGCCTGCTTCGAGCCGGTGCTGGACTACTGCGTCGTCAAGATCCCCCGCTGGGCCTTCGAGAAATTCCCGGGGGCCGACCCCACCTTAACGGTGCAGATGAAATCGGTCGGCGAGGTGATGGCGATCGGACGCACCTTCAAGGAGGCGCTGCAGAAGGGTCTGCGCGGGCTGGAGATTGGCCGGGCGGGGCTGGGCGCCGACGGCAAAGACGCGCCGTTGCCCGAGGAGGAGATGCGGCGCAAGCTCCGGACCCCCAACGCCGACCGGATCTTCGTGCTGCGCCAGGCGATGCTCTCCGGCATGCCGGAGGAGGAGATCCACCGCCTGACCCGGATTGACCCGTGGTTCCTCAGGGAGATCCGGGAGATCGTGGAGTTGGAACAAACCCTAAAGGGGTCTGACCCCTTTAAAAGGGGTCAGACCCCAACGGAGCTTGATCCAAACCTTCTGCTCAAGGCCAAGCAGTACGGGTTCAGCGACCGGCAGCTGGGTTTCCTCTGGGACAAGAGCGAGGCCCAGATCCGGAAGCAGCGGCTGGCGGCCGGCGTGAAACCGGTTTTCTACATGGTGGACACCTGCGCCGCGGAGTTCGAGGCGGTGACCCCGTATTACTATTCCACGTATGAGCGCCTCCCCGAAGTCATCTCGAGCGAAGCGAGAGATCCCGTTCTTTCCAAACGAGATTTCTCGGCCTCACGGCCTCGAAATGACGAGGCCCAGAAGAAGATCATGATCCTCGGCGGCGGTCCCAACCGGATCGGCCAGGGGATCGAGTTCGATTACTGCTGCGTGCGGGCGGCCTTCGCGCTGAGGGAGCATGGCTACCGGACGATCATGGTCAATTCCAACCCGGAGACCGTCTCCACCGATTACGACACCTCCGACGTTCTCTATTTCGAGCCGCTCACGCTGGAGGATGTGCTGAACATCGTGGAGTGGGAGAAACCGGAAGGGGTGATCATCCAGCTCGGCGGCCAGACCCCGCTGAACCTGGCGCTGGCGCTGGAGAAGGCCGGCGTGCCGATCATCGGGACGGCGCCCGAGGCGACCGACCGGGCGGAGGACCGGAAGAAATTCAGCCGGCTGATTGACAAGTTGAAGCTCCGCCAGCCGCCCAACGGGACCGCGATGGAGACGGAAGAAGCGGTGAAGATAGCGGCCAAGCTCACCTACCCGGTATTGGTGCGGCCCTCCTACGTGCTGGGGGGCCGGGCGATGGAGATTGTCTACGACGAGGAGGGGCTGCGCGGCTACATGGCCAGGACCGTCCGCGTGGCACCCGAGCACCCGATCCTGGTGGACAAATTCCTGGAGGACGCGATCGAGGTGGATGTGGACGTGGTGGCCGACGGGGAGACGGCGGTGATCGGAGGCATCCTGGAGCATGTGGAGGAGGCCGGCGTCCACTCGGGGGACGCGGCGATGGTGCTTCCGCCGCACACGCTGCCGGCCGCCGTGATCCAGCAGATCCGGGAGGCCAGCCACCAGCTGGCCCGGGAGCTCAACGTGAAAGGGCTCATGAACATCCAGTTCGCGGTGAAGGGTTCCGAGGTCTACGTGCTGGAGGTCAACCCCCGCGCCTCCCGGACCGTGCCCTTCGTTTCAAAGGCGATCGGCGTCCCCTTGGTGAGCATCGCGGCCCAGGTGATGGCCGGCTCCAGCTTGAAGGAGCTGGGTTTCACGAAGGAAGTGACGGTGCCCTTCACCTGCGTCAAGGAGTCGGTCTTCCCCTTCAGCCGGTTCTTCGGCGTGGACATCATCCTGGGTCCGGAGATGAAATCCACCGGCGAGGTGATGGGGATCGACGCCTCTTTCGGGCTGGCCTTCGCCAAGGCGCAGATCGCCGCCTATCAAAAGGTCCCTCTCGAGGGGACGGTCTTTCTGAGCGTCAAGGATCGGGACAAGCCGGCCGCGCTGGGGATCGCCCGCCGGCTGCGGAAACTCGGTTTCAAGCTGGTCTCCACGCGGGGCACCGCCGGATTCCTGCGCAACGAGGGGCTGGAGGTCGGGGAGGTGATGAAGATCCACGAGGGACGGCCCGACGTGCTGGATTTCCTGCGCAACTCGAAGGTGGACCTGATCATCAACACGCCGGCCGGCAAGGCCACCAAGGAGGACGAGACCCGGATCCGCTCCCTGGCCGTGACGCGGGGGATCCCCTGCGTCACGACCATCCCGGGCGCCAACGCCCTGGTCACCGGCATCGCCGCGCTGCGGGAGAGGGGCTACGAGGTCTGCACGCTGCAGGAGTGGCAGCAGAAACTGCAGTTAAGGGTTAAAAGTGAAGAGTTAAGGGTGGGGAGCTAGGGATGGTCCAGGAAAAGGGGAAGATCCTGCTGCACCGCCGCGTTGCCCGGGACCATTACCGGATGCGGATTAAATCGCCGGCCGCTGCCCGGCAGGCGAAGCCGGGGCAGTTCATCCACATCCTCTGCCGGACGGAGAAAAAGGGACAGTCCCCTTCGGGGACAGTTCCTTTGCTGCGCCGGCCGATCAGCATCCTGGACGCGGACCCGACCCGGGGGACGCAGGATCTCCTCTACAAAGTGATGGGGCTGGGCACCGCGGCCCTGGCGGAGCTGCCGGAAGGGGGCAAGGCCGATTTCATCGGGCCGCTGGGGGAACCGTTCACCGCCCCGCCCAAAGGGAAAGAGGCCGTCCTGATCGGCGGCGGGGTCGGGATCCCGCCGTTGGTTTTTCTGGCGAAATGGCTGCTCCAAAAAAAGGTCAAGGTAACCGCTTTCTTGGGGGCTCGCACGAAAGAGTGGGTGATCTGCCGGGAGGATTTCCGGAAACTGGGGGTGCCGGTCCATGCCGCGACCGACGATGGGACGTTGGGCTATCACGGCTCGGTGGTCGACCTTGTTGAGAACGTCATTGCGAGGCCCCGCAGGGGCCGTGGCAATC
>JGI1357J11328_10003226_pt1 | contig 11374 bp, 10 predicted proteins | sample Subgrocontami54m_FD_11328 | JGI IMG/M metagenome (IMG submission 11328)
GCGGACTGGACTTGGAGGATGTCAAGCTGGTAATCAACTACGAGCTTCCGGAGAGCGCCGAATGGTTTACCCATCGATCAGGGCGGACCGGTCGCATGGGTAAGACCGGACAAGCAGTGACTCTGCTGGAACCCGCAGACCTGACTAAATGGCGACAGATCGAACGTGTGCTTGACCAGCGGTTTACCCGCCATTCTTGGGAGACCGGACTGCCAGTTGCTGATCCGGTGCATCCCGCTGCTACCGCAGCGCGCACCAATACTGCCCGTCCCCAAAAGCGACAGTCTGGACCGTTCCGGCGGCCTCGATCCTAACCGTTTACTCCCTATCCTAAATTAAGGTCAATCCAGCAAGAGAATGGAGCAGTAGATACCATCCTCGTCAGTCAGAATTGATTCAGCGGCAAGCGGACCGTCGAGCGGGGTTGTTGTTATCTTAGCAATAGCCCTCTGCATCCCTCCTTAGATTATCCTGAGGGCCTTTAGGTCGATTCACCGTTGGCCTCCAAGGGTAGCGCCGCCAGCCTTGAGCCTCGACCGAGTAGAGGACTCCAGGGTTTGCTATGTCAACTTTGATGCTAACACAACGCCAGTTGTTCTAGCATCAGTCTACAATATTTTAGGACAGCACGGCCATAATAGAAACCTTAGGTAGACTGATTAGCTGGGAATCGGAGCTTCACCGCAGAGACAATCCTGGAACACTCACACTGCTTCCTGGTAGAGGTACTTCTGGAAGCTCACGAAGGTTCTCCCGATTTCGTCGGGCGTGCCGAGGTCTGCTACGGCATCCGCGATGGAGTCATGGTATTTGAGACGGAGCAACGGGGTTAGCTTGTTCTGGTCGAGTTCTTCCACGCCGACGCTCACGTAATGCGAGAGCACGAAAGCGAGGAAGACCTGCTGTTTGCTATTGAAGTGGGCGCTGATTTCCACCTTCGCATTCGCGGCCCGCTCTTCACGGGTTAGCTTGGGCGACGAGTAGGCAACATGGGCAAGCACGTCGAAGAGGTCGCTCTTCTCGGGGTCGATGATCTTTTGCATCTCAGCCAGTTGCTCTTTACCAAAACCTTTCTCGGCCAGACCTTGCAGGAGCTTGACGCGCGTGTCCGGTGCGCTCCAAAGGATACGGAGTTCCGCTTCGTCCTTGAAGAATTCGGGTAATTTGCCGAAGAGCATTTCCAAGAACTGCTGCGCAGACATCGGAGTGCCATCGAGGTGCCAGAAGCTCGTGACCATCATATGCTGGATGGTGCGCTCTTTCCCATCGGCGAGTTTGACTTTGATCTTCTGGCGTCCGCCGTACTCCGCCGTTGGTTCACCCAGGTCAAGCGGACTCGGTGGACGTGCCTCATACCTGGGATCCTGCGGTTCCGGCTCGATTGGCTCCCCATCCCACTCCGGATCGCCGAAATGGTTGTGCGCCTTCACGAAGTCGTAGATCGTGAAGTAATCCTTCCCGTCGTAAAGTCGAGTACCGCGACCGATGATCTGCTTGAACTCGATCATCGAGTTGATCGGGCGCATTAGTACGATATTGCGGATGTTGCGGGCGTCCACGCCGGTAGAGAGCTTTTGTGACGTGGTCAGAATGGTGGGAATGGTTTTTTCGTTGTCCTGGAACTCGCGCAGGTGCTGGTCGCCGAGCTCGCCGTCGTTGGCGGTGACCCGCTGGCAGTAGTTCGGGTCTGTGCTCGTCTTCATCTGGTTGATGAGGTCGCGCACCGCAAGCGCGTGGTCCTGCGTGGCGCAGAAAACCAAGGTCTTCTCGTTCTGGTTGATTTGCTCCATGAATAACTTCACGCGGTGAGCTTCGCGTTCCTTGATCTCGATAACCTTGTTGAAGTCGCTTTCCGTGTAGCGCTTCCCGGATTCGATCTCGCCCTCGATCAGCTTGTCGTCCGGCGTAAAGATATACTCATCGAGCGTCGTGGAAATCTGCTTCACCTTGAACGGCGTGAGGAAACCATCGTTGATGCCTTCCTTAAGCGAGTAGATATAGACCGGCTCGCCGAAGTAAGCGTAGGTGTCCACGTTGTCCTTACGCTTGGGCGTGGCAGTAAGGCCGAGCTGCACGGCAGGGGCAAAATATTCTAGGATGCCGCGCCAGTTGCTTTCGTCGTTCGCGCCGCCACGATGGCACTCGTCGATGACAATGAAATCAAAGAAGTCTGGCGGGTATTCACCGAAATAGGGCGACGGCTTGCCATCCTTCGGCGGGCCGCTCATGAAGGTCTGGAAGATGGGGAAGAAGAGGCTGGCATTCGTCGGCACACGGCCCTTTTTGCGTATATCCTCCGGTTTTATGCGCACCAGAGCGTTGTCTTCAAATGCAGCAAACGAAGTGAAATCGTTGTATGCCTGAGTGGCGAGCGTGTTGCGATCGGCTAAAAACAAGATACGAGGACGCCGGGACGGTTCGTCTGTATTTCGCTCAATCAGATTCCAACGTGCCTGAAAAAGCTTCCACGCGATTTGAAAGGCAATCGAAGTCTTGCCCGTGCCTGTAGCCATTGTGAGGAGTATGCGATCTTTCCCGGCGCCGATGGCATCCAATACCCGGTTGACGGCGATCTCTTGATAAAACCGGATCGTCCAACTTCCGCTCTTGTCGGGAAAAGGCACGGCAGCGAAGCGGTCGCGCCAGATGTTCTGCTCGGTGAAGGTCAAGCTCCACAGTTCGTCTGGCGTTGGGTAGCGCGGGAGCTCGCCTTCCTTGCCGGTCTGCATATCAATGGCGTAGATGCCCTGACCGTTGGTGGAGTAGGTGTAGCGGATGGACAGCTTCCCGGCGTAGTTTTTTGCCTGCGCCACGCCTTCGGTAAGTTCTTCATCCCATGCCTTGGCCTCGACGACGGCGAGTTTGGTGTTACGGTACTCCAGCACGTAATCGGCGGTGAGTTGTTTGCCGCGCCGGCCATTCCCTTCAAGGCGGCCAGGTGTGATCAGATACTCACGGCGAACGCGGCTGCCTTCGACGACACCCCAGCCCGCTGCGTTTAGCGCGGGGTCAATGTGCTCAGCTCTGGTTTCGGCTTCGTTCACTTGCAACCCTTTTTGTACGCCTGGGCATCGCACCTTAACGAAAGATTTGATTGGACCGTCTGATGAACTCTATGAAGTTGATACAAGGAACAGCAACTACTTCATCAAACGCCACGCTCGGCATCATCAGCTTCTTTTCCCCAATCTGTGTCGCCATCCACTCCCACAGGCCCGGAAACTGACGCATCGGGTAGTTATCCCATGCGTAGATCATGGATGACGCATCAAATACCTGCATAGTGGCGTTCCAACTGGTGCAGGTCTTTAATCTTCAGGCTATCGAGATAGCTGCTCGCCTTGGTGAGTGTGATCTGTCGTGCGTTCAGCGCATCCAGCACAGTTCGCACAAACATGTCGCCAAACACGTGTTTGGGTTCACGGTAGCGGTACTCCCGGCCTCCGCCTTCCGTCTGAGAGATACCCGACTGTTTTCGCCATTGCCGGTAAGCAGCATATTGGCTTTGCGGGAGACGGCCCGAATCCAAGAGCCTGCGCAGAATCACCTCACCGCTCACGCCCAGAGCCTTACGTGGCTGCGCAAGCCAGTAGTCGTATTGAGATACGTTGTCAGGCCGCTCGGCATCGCGGATAGTGGTTAAGAAAGCATCCGGCACCAGCAGATGACCCGCAAACGCATTGGCATCACGTTCCAAGCCGCCGTAGGACAGGAAATCTTGTTCGTCGTCTATGGAACTAGCCTTATGCAGTAGCAAATGACCCAGCTCGTGCATGAGGCTGAACGACTGCTGGGGCTCCCAGGACTGCTTCTTGATGACAATCACCGGGCACGTAGCGTCGTAAAGGGCAAAGCCGAGAATCGGGTTCTCCTTGGGAATTTGCCACTTCCCGTTGTAGCCATTGCTGCGAAACACCAGCACACCCTGCGCTTCCACCGCCGCCCGGTAAGTGTCAAAGCTGTTTTCGTCAGCCAGGCCCAGCCACGTGCGTGCGATGCGGGCGGCCTCGCGTGGGTCTTGCACGGGCAACGCCGGGGGCTTGAACCATGGTCGGTCAGAATCGTCGAGGTCTTCGCGCAGGCTGAGGTACACCTCACGTTGTTTTTCCACCCGCTCGATCAGCGCCTTGAGCTTGGCGGACAACTCCGGCTTTTGGTTGGCAAGGGTGCGGAACTGTGGCGTATGCACCTCCGCCTCATCGACCGGCCCGGCCTCAAGAAAAAACAGTATCCCCCGGCCAAAATATTCGGAAATCTTGCGCAACTGGTTGAACGTAATGCCATCTTCGCCGGCCATCACGCGTTCGATGCTCGCCGCTGCGATGCCGACTTCAGACGCAAGCTCACCCGGCGTCATGCCATGGTCGGCACAGCACCAAGCAATGCGTTCAGGATTGATCGACTGAATACGTTCCATATCAGACTATTATATCCAAGCCAGTTGCCCTTTGCCACCGGTTAGCAGCTTGTTACAGCGCTCCAGTGAAGGCTTGGTGCAGCAGCGACTTTTTCAATGTGTCCAGCGCGGCCAGCTTCTGCTGATAGATGTATTCGAGGCGTTCGGTTTCGGCTGTGAGCACCGCCAGAGTGGAAACGATACGCTTCTGCTCAGGAAGCGACGTTGGAAACGCGACGACTACCTCGCTAATCTTTGTCGGCGAGGTGTGTCGCACCTTCACACCAGAAGCCCTGTCGTGAATCGCCTTCCGAACGGTTTGCGTGTTAAAGACATAGAAAAAGAACTCGTTCGTCCATGGAATCCCGGCCCTTTTTGTGACAAGACCAAGCCGTTGGTTGTGCAGGAACTTGTCGGACTCTGGCACGAGAATGGGACTGCCAAGCAGCCCGGCCGCCTGCTCCGTCATGGCAACGAGTAAGTCGCCCTCGTTAAGCACGTAGGCGCGAGGGATCTCGCCAGTGTAGTATTTCTGCCTTTCTCCGCGATCTCTGTAGCCACCCGTCTCATAGAAGTTACCCGGTGTAAGAAGCACATATTCGCCCTCATTGGAGAAGAACCCTCCTTCGAAGGCGAAGCCGTGTTTGATGTCACAGAGGTCTGAGAGCGGTTTCTCCACCCACCCCTCACCTCGCTGGGTGAAGAGGGATTGCAGGTGGCTTTCAAACAGAGCGCGGGCGTTTTGGAGGTTCTTTTCAGCGTTGGCTTTGGCGGTGGCGATGCCCTCAAACGCTTCGTCGAGGATGCCGACAATCCGCTGCTGTTCAGAGAGCGGGGGAACGGGAATTGTGACTTCCTTGAGCTTGCCGCCAGACAACTCTTTGAAGGTTGTTCCCGTTCCAAGCGAGTTCAGCAGATCTACGATGCTGCTCAGATAGAAATAGAGAAACTTGTGCTGGAGCTGGCTGCCGGGAATCAGCCCTTTGCAGCCTTGGTTCGTCGCCATCGGTTCGGTGTTGATCACCAAGTGCCCGATCGGAGCACGTGACGAGAGAATCACCGAGTTAGGTGGCAACATCCGCGCCGAGCTGTCACGAAGACCTAAGTCTGTAAGCTTGCGTTCGGTATCACTAACGTAAGGGCTGAGGCGCTTGCCCATCTCGGCAGGCGTGATCCAGAGTTGGCTACCGTCCCAGTATTCGGGCACGCCCGTTTTGGGTGTGCCACCGTTCATTACTTCGCACACCTCCCCTAGCGTCTTCGTCTGCCAGCCCTTCATTATACCAGCGCCTTTATGTTTCCCAGCACCTGCGCGCGGGGCGGTGGCAGGGGAATGATGCGACGGATGGGAGTCATGGGTTGTCGGTCTTGGGCGACTCATGACTGGCCTCTGGGGTTCTTGGGCAGCGGCCTACGGGAATCCTCGGGCTGATTCGCCGGATGGGCCTTGTTGCGATACTGCAAGCGGGCGCGGGTCATGCGCTCGCGCAGGCCGCCCTGTTCGAGGAAATCTTTCTCCAAACGGCGGAGCTGCTGGTCAATCAGGTAATTCGTCTGGTTGATCAGGCAGAGCGCGATGTTGGCCACAACTTCGGGCGGGCGGGTTTCCACAAACTCGCGGTAGTCCTCGTAGGTATGTGGCGTCTTGCGGCCCAGCTTGCGGACGTATTGCGCTTCCTTCGAGTCCTTGTCCCAAATCTTGAGGTCGCGGGCACGGAGGTAGTCTTTGTAGTCATCCAGCAATTCCTCCAAGCTGGCGCGGGCCACGTTGGTTAGCTTAATTTCGGTTTCCTTGGAGGTGAGCGCTGCCTTGCTGCCTTCCAGGATGTTCTTTTTGCCCGACCGCGCGGACTGGATCATTTGATCCACGGTGCGGTCGCCCCTGGAGAGGAACTTGTGCGCAAAGCGGAATGTAATGTCATAGACGACCTCGGCTTTTTGGAAGGAGAGGAGAGTCTGGTAATCACCACGCGGAGGAAGCAGGCGGTCGGGCGGCTGGGAGGAATCGGAAGGATGTTTCTCATCACTCGCATCATTAGCATTATTCCCATCTTTTTTCATAGCAGTCCTCGGATGCCTGCCAGCACCTCCGCGCTCTCGGTGTCCAGCGCGGCGATTTCGTCCATGATTTCCTCTGGGCTGCGGTGCGCTATTTCCTCACCGCCGTTCGGGTTCTTCACGGAGAGGTCGAAGGTCGTTTTGTCGATGCTCTTGGCGTCCACGCTCCAGGACTTGGACGAGTCGGCAAAGGTCTTTTGAAGTTGGACAAACTCGGCGAGGTCGGCGTCGTTGAGCGGGTTGATCTTGCCCAGGTTGCGGCCCGGGTCGAGCTGGTAGAACCAGACCTTGCGCGTGGGCGCGCCTTTCTCGAAGAAGAGCACCACGGTCTTCACGCCCGCGCCCTGGAACGTGCCGCCGGGGCAGTCGAGCACGGTGTGAAGGTTGCAGTTTTCCAGCAGCAGCTTGCGCAGGCTCATCGAGGCGTTGTCGGTGTTGGAGAGGAAGGTGTTCTTGATAACCACGCCGCCGCGCCCGCCAGCCTTGAGGATTCTGATGAAGTGCTGGAGGAAGAGGAAGGCGGTCTCCCCGGTGCGTATTGGGAAGTTTTGCTGCACTTCCTTGCGCTCCTTGCCGCCGAAGGGCGGGTTTGCCAGCACCACGTCGTAGCGGTCCTTGTTCTGAATGTCGGCGAGGTTTTCGCTGAGCGTATTGGTGTGGATGATGTTGGGCGCTTCGATGCCATGCAGGATCATGTTCATGATCGCGATGACGTAGGCGAGGGACTTCTTCTCCTTCCCGTAGAAAGTGCGGGTCTGGAGCGTCGTGAGGTCATTGGTGGTGAGGCTGCCCTTGGATTTCAGATAATCGAACGACTCGCAGAGGAAGCCCGCCGAGCCGACCGCGCCGTCGTAGATGCGCTCGCCGATATGAGGCTGCACGACCTGCACGATGGCGCGGATGAGCGGGCGCGGGGTGTAATACTCGCCGCCGTTGCGCCCGGCGTTGCCCATGTTCCTGATCTTTGCTTCGTAGAGATGCGAGAGTTCGTGCTTCTCGGTCTGCGATCGGAACCGCAGTTCGTCGATGTGATCGATGATCTCGCGCAGGTTGTAACCGCTGGAAATCTTGTTCTTGATCTCCCCGAAGATTTGTCCGATCTTGTATTCGATGGTGTTCGGGCCGGCGGCCTTCTGCGTGAAGCCTTGCAGATATGGAAAGAGCTTCTGATTTACGAAGTCACGTAGATCGTCACCGGTCAGGGCAGTGTTGTGGTCGAGCTTGCCGTCCTTGGCCCTGGGCGCTGCCCAGATTTCCCATCGATATGGATCGTCGAGGATGTAGGTGTATTTCTTTTCCTCCAAGGCAGCTTCATCCGCCTTGTCCTGCTCCAGCCCGTCGAGATATTTCAGGAAAAGCAGCCATGACGTTTGCTCAGTGTAGTCGAGCTCCGTAGTGCAACCGGCCTCTTTGCGGAGAACGTCGTCGATATTCTTGAATGCTTGTTCAAACATAGATGCTCCAACGTTGGGATTCATGAGCGTTACTGGGCGCGTTAGCGTACTGGTCTATAAAGAGCTGGCCGGGCGCTGTGATCGAGTACTCCGACGACTTCAGCGCGAAGTTAGCGCTCAGTTTATCCACGACCTGCCAGAGCCACTTTTGGAGATCAGTGTTATTCACGGCCACGAATCTGCCTCATTGGAAACAACGCGCTATTGCAACTTAGTGTCGCCCATTGATTTGACTTAATCGCCCACAAATGAACATGGTGATGACTTCCTATTATAAGGAGAATTACCATGAACAATACCACAGCGCTCTTGCCAAATTCTACAGCAGATAAGTGGGATCAGGCAATGTATGCGTTTCTCGCCGAGAAGCAGCGGCGTTCCAGCCCGGGTCTCTCAGGATTGCCACCATTGGTTGAGCTTGCGGGCAAGACTTGGTAGACTGATGCATAGCAAGTCTCGGAGAACGCTTTGTGGCGCCAGTTCACGGACCCAAAATTGACTTATACCCCCGCCGCCGTGGTCTTTCTCGGCGGTTCTTCCTTATCGTGTATAAATCATGACAGTAGGGAATCGCCGGTCAGGCCGACGAATACATACCCTTATCGCCCAGGTCTCAGCAGCCATCTTCGTGTTAACCAATATAGCTCTTTATGCCTATTACTGGGAGCGGACCTATCCGCAGACAAGGGTTATGAACGCCAACGTAGGCAACCTAGCTTACAGTTATCTTAAAGATAAGATGCGCGACACAGACCCGGTACCCGAGAAAGTGCAGTTGACTTATGATAACCTGTCTACTGATGTAGCGCTTGCCGATCTCGGCGTAGACGCTGACTATGATAAGCTTGTGGCGAACGCCAGGGCTTCTCGTTTATGGCTGCCGGTGGCAAATCTTCTTACGACCCATACCCTCGATCCTCCGGTAACCGTCGACGAGGACACGCTGAGGCGAGGCGCCGAGGACCTCAAGCATACCTTTCAAAAAGCGCCCGTAGATGCCCACCTCACGCTGGACAATGGCGAGTTTAGGGTGATAGATGACCGGAATGGCTACGAGCTCGAAGTCGGGCAACTCCAAGAAGCGATAATGGGTGCGCTCAAGGCCGGTCAGCGCACCATAACAGCGCCGGTCAAAGTCCTCAGCGCAGCTACCCAATCTCCGGATCTTGATGAAAAGCGCCGTACTTTGCAGAATCAACTCAGCGCTTCCCTGGTCTATCGCTATAAGGGGTCAAGCATCAAGCCATCGGCGCAGGAGATAAGCGCCTGGTACGTGCCTTTGGGGAATACCTACGCAGTATCGGATGTACGGGTCCGGTCTTACATCTTAAAGGCAAGCGACGGCTTTGGGATCAGGCCGCAAAACCTCAGTCAACTTGTCTTTGATACTAAAAGAGCTTTGGGCGATCATAGCAGCTTCGATGGCAACCTTGTGCCGTTTTCCAAGACCAGTGCCTTTACCTACTGTGTTGCCGGCAAAAATGTCGACAGCAGTTACCTGGCCGATCTAGCCAACTGGGCGGATATCTCCTACAACCACGAGCGCGGCTGGTCGCTGGACGGCCAGATAGCTTTCAAGAGGGTTGACAGCAACTGCGACTATACCCTGTGGCTCAGCTCCGCCGACCAGATGGACTCTTTTAGCCCCATCTGCGACGCCGAATGGAGCTGTCAGGCGGGCGATGATGTTATCATCAACTTTGACCGCTGGCAAAATGCAAGCCCGGCCTGGAGATCACATGGAGGCAGCCTGGAGGACTACCGGCATATGGTCATAAATCACGAGACCGGCCACTGGCTTGGTTTTGGGCATAGCGATTGTGGTAGCGCCGGACAGCCCGCGCCTGTTATGCAGCAGCAGTCCATTGACCTGCAAGGCTGTGCCTTCAATCCCTGGCCGACCTCAAGTGAACAAGACGTTTTGCGCCAACTATTGGGCCTCTGACTATAAACTTCAGGAGTATAGACCTCATGCTTTCCCTAGATGATGTCCGCCGCTTTCGTGCGGCCCGGGAGAGTGCTCCATGGACTGACATAATCGCTGAACAGCAACATAATTTCCGAAAAAGTAATGACTTAAAGATTACAATCTGTTATACTTTCGGTTATCCTTCGATAGATTAACATTCTGTAAGGTTTAACAATTTTTGATCCGTTGGATTTGCAATGATAGCGGCGTGAGGTAGCAAATGGACAGCTTAAAGACTTATTTAAACAGTGGTTACTCATGGACTAATTCCAAGATAAGAAGGTTACCTGTAAACGACCTTTCCTCGGTGACCAACCGGTACACTGATGTCTTTTCTGACATAGCGTCCTCAACTTTACCGCTCAGGCTTCTGGCTGCATTGGCCGCCACTATTGGTCTATACTTGCACCAGATAGAGCCATCGTTATGGACAGCAGTGTTATTATCCTTTATCTACTTTTCATATGCCGCTTATGCATGGCTGCTTACTAATTATCTTCTTCCTATTCTATCCTCTCATGCTATGTACGGTGCAGTGTTAGTTGACGCTGCTATTTCGGTAGGCCTTTTAGCCCTCCTAGCTGGGCCGGCCGGTCTTTTAGCCTCTGTATTCCTGCTTTATCTGATCTACCTTTACTTGAGCTCTGCCCACAATACCGTCTTGGAGTACCTCGATGAAACAGAGGATGTTGAGGATATTGCCGAAGACGATGCCGATACCCCGATCAGATCGGGGGATAGATCGAGCGCCTTCGGTATGTCGCAGGTCGCTGGCGGGAATGTTGAGACGCAAGTGGTAGATGTCCAGAAGTGGAAGGAAGACCGCAATACTAAGGTCCTTCTTGACGTCGCCAAAAAACTGAGCAGCACTCTAGACCTTGGGCTTGTCTTACATCACATAGCTGAGTCAGCCTCTGTGGTAACTGGTCTTTCAAAATGCGTGGTTATGCTTAAAGATAACGCCGGATATCTTGTGGGAAAAGCGGCCAATGTGGGTCCCGAAGAGCTCAATATAAAAACGCTGGAAGAGCTTGTCGAGGTCCCCTCCAGGCGTTCCTTAGCTCACAAGGTCTGGTCCGCCAGGTCCCCTGTCGATATAAATAACCAGAATAGTATGGGGGTACCAAGGGAAGACTCTCCTCTGCACGCCAGTGGAAGCATTCTAGCTATTCCTTTGCTTCATGGCGAGGAGCCTTTGGGGGTTATATATGGATTTGATGGAGTTAAAAGAGTTTTTACAGAGGCCGAAAAAGAGGTGGCGCGGCAGTTCGGAGAGTTGTCGGCCCAGGCGATTAAAAATGCCAGGACTTACGAAGAAGCGCAGAGTAAGATGAACAAGTTAGGTGGAGACCTAACGAGCGCGGTAAGGCAATTGGAGCAGGTCCGGGAATCAAGGCGAAGGAATGTAATCTCGGTCAGTGGGCTTAGCATCGACGCCACCAGTCAGAGAGTGACTCTGATGGAGCAGCCGGTTGAGTTGTCGCCAACCGAATTCCG
>JGI1357J11328_10003237_pt1 | contig 11336 bp, 14 predicted proteins | sample Subgrocontami54m_FD_11328 | JGI IMG/M metagenome (IMG submission 11328)
GAAGTATCTCGTTTGTTGTGTTGTGCCCCTGGTTTATCCCGGATACTACAAGCTCGCTTTCCGGGGCGAATTCGGCCAGACCGAGAATTACAGCATCCCCCGGTGTACCTTGTATTGAATATGTAGGCACTCCTTCTAGAGTAAAGCGGTGCTTGTGGACCTGTATCGGTAACCCCAAGCTCAAGGAGAAGGATACTCCGCTCTGCTCCCTATCCGGAGCGACGACGGTGACGTCTGCCACTTCGGTCAGAGCCTCGACAAGGGTCCACAAGCCGTAGTTGTTGATCCCATCATCGTTGGTCACAAGGACCTTCACGAGGCTACCTCCTTGCTCAGGTCTACTTTATCCATCCTGCCGGCTGTTGTTCCTATCTCAGGCGGTTTTGGAGGTCCGGCTAACGAGGCAAGGCCCATCGATACCAGACACGCAGCCATAAATACCAGAAAAGCTATATCGTAGCTTTGCGTCCGGTCAAAAACGATGCCGGCAAAAACAGGGCCGGCAAAGCTGGCCGGAGTGTTAACAGCCTGCATAAACCCGGATATGGAGGCGAAGCTAGTCCGACCAAAATATTCAGCACGAAGCGAGAAAAGGATAGGGACCGAGCCCCAGGACATCCCCATAAAGGCGGCGAATACATACACTTGTGGAAGAGTCGAGGCTGTCATTAGCAGCCAGAGACCTACGGCCTGGAGTCCAAAACACGTTATTAGCAGCGCCCGTTTCGGCAGCATATCTCCAAGAAAGCCGAAGATTAGACGGCCAGGGGTACCCATCATTGCTGTTAGACCGAGTACGTTGGCGGCGGTCTGAGCATGGAACCCTCTGCTCACAAGTAAAGGCACCAGGTGAGCTATAACAGAGGAAAGAGATAGATTTCTGAAGGCGAAGGATAAGGATAGCATCCAGAATGCTTTGGTCTTCAAAGCCTGTTTTAACGTAAAGTCACGCTCCGGCTCGAAGGCATTTCTTCGAGGCGCCGGTGCACCGTGAATATCCCCTGTGTCGCGGTCTCCTTGAAGCTCTTTGGCGTCCTCATCGGACATCCCATCAGGATTGTACCCATATTGTTCCGGCTTGTGTCGGACTGTCATAGCTAAGGGAATTCCGGCCAGGAACATTATTGCGCACAGAATAACGGCCGCTGCTCGCCAGCCGAAGGACTCAACCAGAAGACCGAGCAAGGGCACCATTACTCCGCCGCCTACGGAATAGCCGGCAGAAAGGAATCCAAAGGCAATGGTCCTGCGCTTGATGAACCAGTTGGCTATAGCGGCGAGCGGGGCTACGCCATTAGCAGAGTTTGATCCTAGTCCCAGGAGCAGCATGTAAACGAGGTAGAAGGTAAAGATTGAGTTTATTCTGCTGAGAGCAAAGAATCCTATACCTAGCAACACGATTCCCACAAGTATGATCTTTCGTGGCCCGTACTTGTCCACTAGAGGTCCGATGATAAGGGACTCCAGCCCTCCCTCAAGGCTAGCTATGGAGAAGGCTAACGCGGTGGTAGCCCTATCCCAGCCAAACTCCTCCAGAATTGCGTTAAAGAAGACGCTGAACCCAAAGAAGTAAGAGCCTCCGGATAGAGCAAGGAGCACAAAAACGGCAGCCAGCATCCACCAGCCGTAGAATACTCTACCCGTCAATTTGCTCAAGGAGCTGACCACAGATTTCATGGCGCTAAGTTTAACATTCCTCTAGTGGCTAAGCAACGCGAGAGGATATGTAGCCTGTTTTTAGATAAGGGATCACGTTATGGGAATGGTTGAGTGAGTTGCTCTGTCTCAATTATTTGATTCAGGAAATCAAGATGCCCTTGTCGGAGGATTTGATACCAACCACTCTTTGCTGGTACATCAAATTCTTGGATCGCAAGCCAGATAACTTGTTCTACACTGAGGCGTCTGGTTGGAAAGTGAATTCTCTGTAATGCCCCAACATTTCTATTCTCACCGTAAACATGGAGATGTGATTGCGGTACGTGGGAGTCTGGAGGCTCTCTTATAAACTCCCACCGAAAAATATGGGCTTCCTCATTATCAGGATTTTCAGAGAAAGATAGTATGTAGCGAGCCTCAAGAACGTCAACTTTTTGCCCAGCCTAAACTACTTGTTGGCCGAAGTGTAACCACCTGCCTTCATATAACTCTAAAGGCAAGATCTCGTCGTTCTGATACCTTACAATCAACAAGGAAGCCGCCCGGCTTTCCAGCATATCAAGGCGGCTGTCTGTGATAGTAGTATTCAGAACCCTGTTAAGATGATCTGCGTAAGGCTGGATTACCCTACTGTACCCTCTCCTCATCTAATAGACCCGCTATCATCTGGATATCACGTTTGGCTACATTCTCTGGAAGTGTGCCGTCTCTTAACCGCTCCATGAACTCCACTCCGGTAATACCAAGCCGCTTCTTGGCCTCTTTGTCAATCAGAGCGAGAACCTGCTTCCTACTTAACTTATACCGACGTGCATGAGTATCTGTTTTAATAGCCACCTACACCACCTCCTTCGCAGATGGCCCTGCAATGAGCCTAGAGTTCTCCTTTAGCTTCTGTAATTGTAGCGAAGTAAATGGAGAAATGCTATGTCTGCTCTCGCGCCAAGTCCGCGGCGTACTCTAAGGCTGCTTTAATGTCTTCCTTTGTTAGCGATGGATAGCTCTTGATGATCTCTTCGATATCGACCTCGGCTGCTAAGTTGTCTAAGATTACTGAAACAGAGATACGAGTACCCTTAATGACTGGTTTTCCTGCCAAAATTCCTGGGTCAGTTACAATGCGACTATTATACATAGTTACCTCTTGGATATATGATAATTATGGCCTTATTATATCATGTCAAACTATTAAGAAAATGAATTTCATTAAGTGGTAACTCCAACGTCCGAACTGGTAACAAAATCCATCTTCTGCTTGCCAGCCGCTCACGCCTGCGTTATGCTGCAAATGCAGATACTGGAAAAGATGCGTAGCAAAGAGAGAAGAGGATTTGGCTATGAAAATGGAGGAATCTCATGCGTAACGAGTTCACTGCTGTCATAGAGCGGGATGACGATTGGTATATTGCCTACTGTCCAGAGATTCCTGGCGCCAATGGGCAAGGCCGCACCATTGAGGAATGCCGTAAAAATCTTGCAGAAGCCATCTTGCTCATACTTGAGGATCGTCGAGAAGACGCTTTGCGGGGAGTGCCCGAGGATGCTATTCGAGAGATAGTCGTCGTGCAGTGAAGCGTAGTTCGTTGTTAAGACATCTGCGTAAACACGGCTGTTATCTCAAAAGAGAGGGTCGTGAGCATTCTCTTTGGTGTAATCCGAAACCAGGACAAATCGAAGCAATACCTCGTCACACAGAAATACCAAATAAGCTTGCAAAGAAAATCTGTCGAGGCTTGTCTATACCTGAAATCTAATCCATTGTGTGATTATTATTTTGCCTGAAAGGCTCTAATAGGCTAAGCGAAGGGAGTCTTTGAAAATCGAGCATCCCAACCCCGCGAAGAGAGGGCCACTGTTTGCCTAATGCTTGGTTCTGAGTCGGCACCGCGCGATATGTTCCTTCACCACAAGATAGGCAAGAAACGTCTTAATTTCGATCCTATTGATTTCGGGCGGATGACGCTTATTGTAGAAAAGAACGTAACGTTTGACCCAATGAACGTAGCTTTCCGCGGCCTAGCCGAATAGTGTTTGGTGCGAATGGAGTCGCTTACCTGGTCGAGCAGCTTCTTGGGCAAGGTTCCATAGTTGATGCGCCTAGACGTATTGACACGAAGTCTGAACTTTTATATTGTTCCAAAACTGGACGACCTTGTCTTTGCTCCAGACTGAGGTTGCAGAGTAGAATAGCCTCATGCCGGAACTGAGCCGCTTCTTCGGAATAATCATTCGCATGTATTGGGAAGCCAATGAGCCACATCACAATCCACATTTTCATGCCTACTACCAGAATGACGTTGCAGTTTTCAGCATTGATCCGATTGAGTTGATTGCAGGTTCGCTACCAAGGCGACAACAAAGACTCATTGAAGCTTGGGCTGAGCTACATCAACAAGAACTTTTGAATGGTTGGAACCTGTTACAATCTGGCCAAAGGCCGCAGCCAATAGAGCCGTTGAGGTAAGGAGGAGAGATGAGTCATCCAATTTATCGCGTAGAATCATTTGAGATCATTTCCCCATACTCTTTGAGAGTAAGATTTGACGACAGCACGGAACAAACTATAGATTTTCAACCTGTATTAGCAGGGGAGACGTACGGTCCATTGCGAGACCTAGATTTGTTCAATCAGGTACAAATTGATCCTGAAGTTAGAACGCTGGTATGGCCAAACGGAGCTGACTTTGATCCTGCAACGCTGCATGATTGGCATGAGCAAATCGAAGCAATGAAAGCTGCGGCTCAAAAGTGGGAGTCAGTTCACACCTAAGGTTGTGCGTATTCGAGGCGTTAGACGCCTTCCTCTTGCCCTGTTGTGATATGATTTCACATCAGGAGGCGTTAATTGTAGCTGTTTAGTGAGGGAATATGTCATATCAACTAGCGAGACGATGGTTTACGGTCGGCGAATATAATCGCATGGCAGAAGCTGGCATTCTTACGGAAGACGATTGCGTTGAGCTTATTGAAGGGGAAATCGTAAAGATGAGTCCAATTGGCAGCCGTCATGCGGCGTGTGTTAACCGCCTTAATATGCTCCTGAGCCGCCAAGCGGGACAATCTTTTATCGTAAGTGTTCAGAACCCAGTCATTGTTAGCGAGTATTCTGAGCCAGAGCCTGATCTAGCCGTGCTGCAGTGGCGCGAGGATTATTATGCGCAGGAACTTCCGCAATCTGCGGACGTGCTTTTGGTGGTTGAGGTTGCTGATACATCTGCTGAGGTAGACCGTAGTGTGAAGATTCCTCTGTACGCGCAGAGTGGAATTCCCATAACGGTATTAGTTGATTTGCCTAAGGAGTTAATTGAATTACATTCGCAGCCTGCTAATGGTCAGTATCAGTCAGTGAAAATATTTAGGCGTGGCGACTCTTTCCAGTTGAAGGTTTTACCTCAGTTGAGCCTTAATGTAGATGATATTCTTGGCTAAGCGCAGCATCTAACAACTTATTCAAACGCGACCGCTCGATTGCGTGGCTTTTATCATTGAATTCTTCGATAGTTGATGCGCCTCGACTTATTGACACGAAGTCTAAAAACTTCATCTTCTGCTTGCCAGCCGCTCACGCCTGCGTTATGCTGCAGATGCAAACACTGGAAAAGATGCGTAGCAAAGAGAGAAGAGGTTTTGGCTATGAATTACCAGGACAGAATTTCTATCGAACCTGGCAAGCGCGGTGGAAAGCCCTGCATCCGTGGCATGCGAATCACGGTTTACGATGTGCTGGAATATCTGGCCTCAGGAATGTCAGAGCAAGAAATCATTGACGATTTTCCAGACCTGACGCAGGAAGACATTCGTGCCTGCCTCGCTTTTGCTGCCGATCGCGAGCGCAAACTGGTATCGGCCATCGACCCGTGAAGCTCCTCTTCGACCATAATCTCTCATACAAACTAGTCGGACGCCTTGCGGACTTGTTTCCCGATTCAGAACATGTCCGAAATGTTAATCTGCACGAAGCAGACGACCATACGGTGTGGGAATATGCGAGTGTCAATAGCTTCGCAATTGTCTCGAAAGACGAAGATTTTCATCAGTTGAGCTTTCTTTATGGGCCACCGCCTAAAGTGGTTTGGATACGTCTAGGAAACTGCACAACTGCGGACATCGAACAAGCTGTGCGGCGGCATCATGCAGACTTACTGAATTTTGACGCCAACAAGGAGGGTGCCTTCTTGGTAGTCGGTACCAGGCGCGTATAACAACCCAGTGGAGCTGACGGCCCACAGCGCACGTTTTTTGGCTATTCTCTGCGTTTTCTGCTGTGGCCCGCAGCTCACCGGGAGGCGTTAGCTTCTGTACCGACTCAGCCACCTTGGGGACCGTATCGCTGGGGTCCTGCACAGTGAACAGCGACCGGATCTAAACAGCGCTGCTGCCTAACCAGACTGTAGGGCGAGTCCTTTCTTTGGGAAGGACTCGCCCCTACACATTAGCTAATGTTTTTCCACCCAGGCCTGCTCGTATATGTGGGCCAAGGACCCCGATAAGGACCCAATACCTACGTTGTGGACCCAGGGATGGGACAGGGTGGCAGTTGTAGTTGCATAAGCAAAGATCATAGGGACTGTCTCGAAGGCCCGCTTCTCTGCCTCCTGCGCCCACTTTTTCCGCTCTTCTGGTGTGACGGCAGTCCTCTGTTTCAGGATCAGGTCGTCCAGTACAGGATCGTTGAACTTGCCGTAGTTCCTGGGAGCATCGGTTAAGAGATGAGAGGTTAGTACGCTATCGGCATCAGTAGTAACAGCGTGGCTCATATAAGCCAGCTCAAACTCTCCTGCAGTGGCCTTTGGGACCCACTGGCCGGCGTAGTCCACCTGATCGGTTTTAAGAGTGATCTTAAGGGGCTTTAGCTGGTCGGCGAGCATGGCTATATTGTCGCCGACGGTTGCACCAGTGGAAAATAGACCATGGACCTCTAGACCATCTCCATAGCCGGCCTCCTTCATAAGGCGTTTGGCCTCCTCCAGGTCCTGGATCTTGTCCTTTCTGTATCCCGGCTGGGAGTGCAGCCACTCCGTAGTGTTGGCCAGGTCCTGATACATTGGGGTTACAGGCCCAGCGGGGACACCCAAGCCTTGAGCTATTATCTCTGCGAATTGATGTCTATCAACTGCCAAGTGCATAGCCCTACGCACTCTAACATCCTGGAATGGCTTGAACTTCATATTGAAGCGGTAGACGGTCAAGCTATTGGCGGGAATCATGTGCACTCTGATCTCAAGCTCACTCTTTGTGATGACTTTAAGTGCCTCTCCGCCGACCGGGCTTACGTCAAGCTGCCGGGACCTGAATGCTGCCAGGCGGGTCTGTTCATCAGCGAAGTACTGGTAAGCCATCTCATCGATGTAAGGGAGTTGGTTTCCTGCTGAGTCCTTCTTCCAATAGTTCGGGTTCTTCTTATAGGAAGCAATCACCTGATTCTTGTACTCGTTGGGGAGGAAGGGTCCTGTACCTATCATACCCTCGAGTATTATCTTCTCTGAAAACTTCTCGACGAATTCCCTGGGCAGCATTTGGCTGCCGGGAAACGCCAGTGCGTCCATGAAAGGAGCATATGACTCCTTTAGCTTAACGACAAGGGTATACTTATCAGGAGTCTCAATGCTCTGGATGTTGCCGAAGTCCAGTGCCCGCTGGAAACGAGGTCGCCACTTCTCAATGATTACAGATGGATCAGCAGTCAGCCTCATTAGAGAGTACTTAGCATCCTCTGAAGTGAACTCCCTGCCGTTTACAGGAGCGGTGTTGTGGAACTTCACACCTTCATGGAACTTAAAAGTATAAGTGAGACCGTCTTTAGACAGCTCCCAGCTTTTGGCCAGGTCTGGGGCAATAGAGAAGTTATTGTAAACGTCACGTTTGACGATGGTATTGGTAATGGGCATGGAGTATGCCCGCCCTGAGCCTGTGGTCGTCAGGTGTGGGTCGTTAGGGTTTCCCCATATGATCGTGGTCTCCGGAATTAAGAGTTTTCCACCTCTTTCTCTCGCTACCTCCAGCTTGTCCGACGACACCATTTTGGTTGTGTCACGTACTGCCTCTGTGTCTCTGGCTTGTGTGGACTCGTCAGGTTGTTGCGCTGCGGGACCACAGGCGGCAAAAATAAAAATAGAGACCAGGAGCGCCAGTAATCCGACAACCCTCGTCTCTTTATTTCTTTTAATCAATTCAATCCTCCTCACCTAACTATTCAATTGCTGATGGTATAGTTTATATTGGGCTTAGACATTAACTAACTTTGTTCTGTCTTAAGAAAGCCCTCCTTTCATAGATTAGGGCATTATATAACCCATCCTGTGTTGGGTCAATAGATATAATCATAATAATATGAGTTAATGTCCTTAAAAGACTCTAAAGGAGCATTACATGCAGAACAATTCTTTCAGAGGAGAGATCGATGCGCCGGACTTTCCACCGGGTCTGGACTGGCTGAATACGGACCGGCCCATAAGCCTGGAAGACTTGCGAGGCAAGATCGTAATCCTGGACTTTTGGACCTATTGCTGAATCAATTGCATGCATGTGTTTCCGCAGTTGCGGAAGCTTGAGGAGAAGTACCGCAAAGAGCTGGTAGTGATTGGAGTGCATTCCGCCAAGTTCATCTCCGAAAAGGAGACTCAGAGTATACGAAAGGCAATCCTGCGCCACAATATCCAGCATCCGGTGATAAACGATAAGGACTTCATTGTATGGCAGGACTACGGCATCCGGGCCTGGCCCACCATAATGTTAATAGACCCTTGGGGCAAGATCTTCGCAGGGCGTGAGGGCGAGATATCATTTGATGCCTTTGACAGAATTATAACGGACATGCTGTCAGAGTATGACCGTGAAGACCACATAGATAGAAGGAAGATGGACTTCAAAGAGGAGGTAGAGTCAAGCGGCGTACTATCCTTCCCTGGCAAAGTGCTGGCGGTGGAAGAGCGGGACCTACTGTTTATCTCCGATACCAACCACAATCGCATCATAGTGGCCTCTCTGAATGGCGACGTGAAAAAGGTTATAGGCAGCGGAGAAGTGGGGCTAAGGGATGGGGATATCAAACAGGCGCAGTTCAATCATCCTCAGGGCTTGGCCTTAAAAGGAAATACCCTATATGTGGCCGATACCGAAAATCACGCCATAAGAAAAGTTTACTTAATTCAGGATATGGTAGAGACTGTAGCAGGCGTGGGCGAGCAGGCAGAAGTGTACCACGATGGAGGTCCTGGACCTCGTGTGCTTCTGAACTCTCCCTGGGACCTGGCGATTTGGGACAATACTCTGTATATAGCAATGGCCGGCTTTCACCAGCTTTGGGCTTTTGATCTGGCGTCCGGCCTAACGCGTCCCCATGCCGGCACCGGCAATGAGGGTATAGTGGATGGAACACTCGATGATTGCTGGCTGGCGCAGCCCAGCGGCATTGTTGCCCATGATGGCGCCCTTTACTTTGCCGACAGTGAGACCAGCTCCATACGCATAGCAGGTACTGCTCCCTCTGGAGTAGTGACGACCATAGTCGGGAAGGACCTCTTTGCCTTTGGAGATGTGGACGGTGTGGGACTAGATGTATTGTTACAGCACCCCATTGGGATCACTTATTACGATGGAGTGGTGTATATCGCTGATACCTACAATAATAAGATCAAGATAATAGACCCTGCGACGAGAAGCTCTAAAGCTCTAATTGGAAACGGAGCAATGGGCCAACTTGACGGCAGTTTTAATGAGGCTACGTTTTACGAGCCCTCCGGTCTTAGTGCAGCCAAGGGAAAACTCTATATAGCTGACACCAATAACCATGCTATAAGGGTGGCTGATCTCTCTACTATGCGTGTGGAGACGCTGGAGTTGAAGGGACTGTAGCTCTCACACCCTCCTGCAGGGTAGACAACTGTCCACAAATGAGAGTCCAAACTTTCAGAATTGGCGTTCGTAAGCCTAGTCTATAGGTTTTCTATAAAGATGTGGTTCTTCGCCATTCATACCGATATTGGCAATGAGTACGATATCATTCTCCACGTAGTATATGATCCAGTGAAAAGTATCTCTAAATATGCGCATGAAAACTGGTGGCGCAAAGAAAGGAGCTTTTCTAGGATCACCAGGTGTTAAATGCGGGTTATCTGTCAATTCGGCACAATCGTCGATCAGCTTTGATACAATGTTAGCTGGCTGAGACTGTAAGAATATTTTGGCAGAGCGGCTAAATTTAAGTGACAATTCTTGATGCCAACTTATTCACGCACACCAAGTGCCTTCTTTATTTCCTCAAGGGATTGTGTTCCGTATTGTCTTAGTTCTTCCTGGTGAGCCTTCCGATCTGCCTTTGTGGTTTTTGATACAGTGTCTATTCGAGGTAGTTCTAAAATGTCGTACTGAGACGCAGTTCTAAAAGGCTCTGTTTTCTTTGAAGCAGCTACAAGCTTTCGTAGCTCTAGCTTTCCAAACTGTGAGAGGATATCATCGATTACTAACTCTACTGCGGGATCAAGGTCTGGGAGATCAGAACCTTCCACAAGGCGGAATAGTCTAGATTTACGGCCATTCAGACCAATCTCGCGAGACTCCGAGACCACACCATTCTTAACTAATTGTTCTGCTTCGGTAATAATAGCGTGCTGAACAGCCTTAGGGCCAAAATGATCCCACTGGTAAGTGAAACCAGTTACGGTCTTTCCAAAGTGCTCTGAATACAGATAATCTATAAGATAGACAAGTTTCACTAGTCTAGTTGCGTAAACTCTATCTCCCATTTTAGCAAGTACATGAGCAATTACTTTTTGGGCATCATTCATAACCAACTCCTCAATTTACCGCACACCCACAACATCCAAATAGAGCTAATGTTCTATAAGTGCTCTAAGGTCAAGTGTACATCATAAAAAACCAAGCCGTCAAGAATACATTTGCAGCGAATCGGAATGCACATCTCGCAGCGTGGAGCGAATTACTGTTGTTAAATCGTAATAACCCAGATATCGTTTGAAGTGACTTGAGGACTGCTAATACTTAATCTCAGACTGAATATTGGTCCAGAACTTCTGTAGGTTCATCATGGTCATTGCTGGCAGCTTGACGCCGAGGGCTTCTATTAGACGAAACATCATCTCGTCGCATACCGGATGACCCGGTATATGCTTTACTTTTGGATTGACTAACAAATGCTCTCGGTATGTTCCAACGTATAAGTCTTATTTTGAGAATAGGACGAACTAAGTTTCAAAGGGGTTGCATTTATACATTTCCAACTTTCAAAAGGATATATAATGGATTAGACATCAGGAGATGTGAATACTGTTACAAAGATGGCAAACATAAGAGTATAGTTAGATAAGCCTGTCTTGAAAGATGTAGAAGAATAAAAGTGGTTGACGACCTCTTAATCTTGGTCAGCCAAAGGAAAAGGAATAAAAGCTAATGATGGACGCACTAAATACCAGGACTGCACGTATGATCTGTAGAAATCCGGATTGCGAGCAAGTCGGAAACCAGCAGGAGAGGCGAACGGCCATGCAAGAGACTCAACTTGTGGTGAGCGAACCAAATCGCCGGCTGTGCCCTACCTGCCAAAGACCGATGGAGCTGATTGGGTGGAAGCGCTGACTGACTTTTGATCTTCCCATTATAGACTACGAGTTCGCTTACGGTTAGGTCTTTACCATAACGCTTCTTGGTACTGGTAGGTT